>Ga0316189_10004048_pt1 | contig 14152 bp, 19 predicted proteins | sample LowCovwburrow_MG_FD_204930 | JGI IMG/M metagenome (GOLD analysis project Ga0316189, IMG submission 204930) | Coastal sediment microbial communities from Maine, United States - Lowes Cove worm burrow | ecosystem: Environmental > Aquatic > Marine > Coastal > Sediment | place: USA: Maine...
AGCAGACCGAAGTGGCCATACGCCCTAGATAATAAGATTGTCCAAGTGTCCAAGGTTAAATACAGAAAGGGAATGGGACTTTGATATGAGAATTTACTTTAGCGGAGGTGGTGGTGGAGCTGGTGGGTGTGGTGAACCGGAAGACTTAATTGCAGACCGCAAGCCCCACATCATGCTAACCTTCCACGAACTCCACAAGCGGCAGGCAACCACAAAGAAACGTTTGAAACGGCACTTGAAAAGATTACGCAATGAAAATAAATAGAGAACTCTTACTGAACGCACTCAACATGGTTAAACCGGGCTTGTCCCCGCGAGAATTTATCGAACAGAGTTCCTGTTTCGTATTCCAAAACAAGCAGGTGATGACCTTCAATGATGAGGTGGCTTGCCGTAAAGAAGTTGAACTGGATATCACCGGGGCCATCCAAGCCACATCCCTTCTCTCCATCCTGGAGAAGATTGGAGATCCGGAATTAATGGTCCGGGAAAACGATGCCGGGGAACTGGAATTCAAAGGCAAGCGCAAGGGCTTTGGAATCATCAAAGACGCAGAAGTCTTCCTCCCCATTGACAAGGTGGAAGAACCGGGCAAGTGGCGGTCCCTGTCCAAAGAGTTCACCGAGGCGGTGGGTCTGGTCCAACATTGCGTTTCCACGGATGAATCCAAGTTCACTTTAACTTGTATCCAAATCACGCCAGAATACATTCAGGCTTGCGATAACCTCCAGATCATGAGGTGTAGGGTCAAAACCCGCATCAAACGGCCCCTGCTGGTGCGTGGGGCGTCCCTAGCCCACATCACGTCTCTGGGCATGGACCAGTTTTCGGTCACCAAGGACTGGATTCATTTTAAGAACGGGGATGGGTTGATCATGTCGGTTCGCACCTACCAAGAAGAGTTCCCAGACCTGGATGGTTTGATGGCGGTGGAAGGGAATGAAATCACCATCCCCAAAGGAATGAAAGAAGCCAGTGAATGTGCGGCGGTGTTTGCCATGGACAAGTCCGGAGATCCACAAGTTCAGGTTCGGCTTTCCAGTGGTCGGGTCCAGTTGGCCGGGGAGGGTCTTACGGGCTGGTATCGGGAGACGCGGAAAATTAATTATCAAGGACCGGACATCTCCTTCGTTATTGCCCCGGAATTGTTACGGCATATCAGCGAGAAATATTCGGAGGCCACGTTAACGGAAGAGAAGTTACGGGCCGAGGGTGGGCAGTGGGAATACGTTACGGTCCTCGGAGCACTCGCAAGCACAGATGAATAGAAAGCACCACCAAGATGAAGGGATTTTTTACGGAGGGGACCGAGTTCGACAAGACCTCGTTGGGGTCTGTGCCTCGTTGCGGGGCATGCGGTCTCTATAAGGATTGCCAGACACCAAAGATTCCAGTTCAAGGGGAGGGTGGTAAGCGTGTTCTCATTGTTGGGGATGCCCCCGGTATTCAAGAGGACGAGTCTGGGGAATTGTTTACAGGGCAATCCGGCCAGAAGTTGCGGGAATGTTTAGGCACCATTGGAATTGATCTGGAGGAGGATGCTTGGGTTACCAACTCTTTGATCTGTCACACCGACAAGTTACCAGACTCGAAGCAAGTCGGCTGGTGTAGACCAAACCTAGCCTCCGCCATTTCAAAACTTAAGCCGCGAGTTGTTATCACCCTTGGCCGTTTTCCTCTTACAAGTATCCTTGCGGAGTATTGGACAAGGGTGGACGAGCTGGAGCGATGGGTGGGCTGGAAGATACCGTTGGAACGACATTGGCTTTGCCCTACCTATCATCCCAATTTTCTCTCCCGCCAGAAGAACTCCCTAGTCGAAAAGAAATTTATAAAGGATCTAAGACGGGCATTCGCCATAGACCGCGACCCACCAAAGCAACCAGACTGGGAAGAGAAGGTGGAGATACTGTATGAGGAGGACGAGATTGTGGATGCCTTGGAAGAGATAGGGCAAAGTGAATGGACGGCTTTCGATTACGAAACTAATTGCCTGAAACCAGAATATCCAGAAGCAAAAATCTACTCCTGCGCAGTATCCAATGGGGACCGGACGATCAGTTACTTGTGGAAGGGTGGTGCCATCGAGGCAACTGGAGAATACCTACGGGGCAAGTCCAAGAAGATAGCCAGTAATTTGAAGTTCGAAGAAAAGTGGACCCGCATGGAATTTGGACACGGCGTTCGCAACTGGGGATGGGATACCATGATCGCAGCCCACTGCCAGGATAACCGCCCCGGTATCTGTTCCATCAAGTTCCAATCGTTTGTGAAGTTGGGTTGCCCTTCTTACAACGAAGTTGTCGCCCCCTACCTTTCAAGCAGTGGCTGGTATAACAGAATCCACCACATAGACGTCCGCCAGTTACTTCTCTACGGGGGAATGGACGCGATTTTAGAATATAAGGTGGCCATGAAACAGAGGAAGGAAATGGGATATTGAAAAAGGTCCACACCATACGGCAAGCAGGTTACCAGTTACTCCATCAAGGGATGCGTGAACTTGCCATTGTAGAACGCAACGGTATCCGGATCGACACTGGCAGATTGGCCAACACCAAAGAACGACTTGGAACTTATATCGCCAACCTGAAAAGGAGTATGAAGGGGGATGAAATTTGGAAGCTATGGCGCCGGCGCTTTGGACAGAAGACAAATCTCACCTCCCGTGATCAATTGGCTACCATCCTGTTCGATGAAATGGATTTTGAACCATCCTCGGAGACTGGTGGTGGCAAGGTAAAGATGGATGAGGAAGCACTACAGAAAATCGATCATCCCTTTGTAACTAACTGGACCCGGCACGCACGATATGAAAAAACACTTGGCACGTTCCTTAAAGGTATCGAGAAGGAAGTTGTTAACGGCAGGCTTCACCCTAGTTTTAATCTGCACACTGCTCGCACCTATCGCAGCTCCTCCGATTCTCCTAATTTTCAAAACTTCCCCGTAAGGGATAAAGAGATTGCAGAATTGATCCGCAACTTGTTCATTGCCTCCAAAGGGTGTGTGCTGGTGGAGAATGATTTTAAGGGCATCGAGGTTTCCATGTCCGCTTGCTACCATAAAGATCCGGTCTTCACCTCTTACATCACAACACCGGGCAAGGACATGCACCGCGACATGGCCGCACAACTCTATTGCCTAGACCCGAAAGATGTCTGCAAGGATGCAAGGTATGGTGCCAAGAATAAATTCGTATTCCCTCAATTCTACGGCGACTATTATGTGGCTTGCGCCCGGCAACTCTGGGAGTGGATGGAGAAGGGGAAATTAAAGGGTCCGGATGGCAAGAGTTTGAAACGCCATTTGAAACGCCATGGCATTCTGCGGCGTGGGGACTGTGATCCGGATTCCAAACCACAAGACGAGACTTTTGAAAAGCATGTGAAGAGCGTGGAAGATGATTTCTGGAACAACCGATTTATGGTCTACGGCAAATGGCGCAAGGAGTGGTTTGCCCAATACCTCGACAAAGGTTACTTCGATCTCCTTACCGGCTTCCGTGTCTACGGTTCTTTCGGCCGCAATGCGGTTACCAATTATCCCGTTCAAGGTTCCGCCTTCCACTGCCTGCTCTGGACTCTTATACAAGTGAACCGCAAGCTGCGTAAGTATAAGATGAAGTCCAAAGTGGTGGGACAGATCCATGATAGTTTGATCGGGGATATTAATATTAAAGAGTTGCGTGATTACCTGGAAATTGTGGAGGAGACAACCTCGGTTGAATTACGTAAGCACTGGCCGTGGATCACGGTGCCGATGGTTATCGAGTATGAGATAGCTCCCAAGGGTGGGACGTGGTTTGAAAAACAGGAAGTGAAATTCTCCAATGGCAGGTTCCACCATCCCACCAAACCACGGACAACAGACGATCCAATTAAATTTCTAAAAACACTAAAGACATGAACTTAGTAAATCTTACAAAGCGGGTCCACACACTCAATCACAAGTGGTGGGTGGATATCGAAACGGGGGAACCCGTTGAACGCAACATAAGGGAACTCCTTGCACTGGTAATTTCCGAACTTTCCGAATGCCTGGAAGGGGAGCGCAAGGATTTGATGGACGACAAGATAACAAGCCGGCGAATGGCAGAGGTGGAAATGGCAGACGCCTATATCCGTCTCCTGGACTTGGCAGGGGGATTTGATATGGGGGAATTCGTCACCGAGATCAAGCCACCAAAGGAAGGGTTTGAATTACCAGATAATAAAGGGGACGCCATTTACCACATCATGGCGGCGGTCATTTGTTGTGAGGTAGAAGATGAAATCAATATGCAATACCTTAATTTCAGTTTAGCCTTAATCAAAGACTACTGTAAACGATACGGCTACGATCTGTTCGCCGCACTGGAGGAGAAGTTGGCATACAACATGAGCCGCCAAGACCATACACATGAAGCACGCCGGGAAGCCGGGGGAAAGAAGTTTTAAATTATGAGCGAATATTATAAAAAGTATCGACCGAAATCCCTGCGCAGTATTGTAGGACAGGAGAACGCCGTGGCATCCCTGTCCAGTTTAGTGGACCGCCAAGCCGTTCCCCATTTCATTCTCCTCACCGGTCCCTCCGGATGCGGTAAGACCACCATTGCCCGTGTGATGAAGGATCTGCTGGAGTGTGGTAACGCCGATTTCATTGAAAAGAATTGCGCAGACTTTAAAGGCATCGACACGGTTCGCGAAATCCGGAAGCATGTGAACCTCCGACCAATGGACGGGGATGTCCGGATCTACCTTGTGGACGAATGCCACAAGCTAACACCGGATGCCCAAGAAGCCTTTCTTAAGATGCTGGAAGACACTCCCAAGCATGCGTATTTCATCCTGGCCACCACGGACCCTGAGAAACTCAAAAAGACCATCCACACAAGGGCAACGGAAATTAAGTTGAACCCCGTGGACCGGAAGGGTCTGGTTAAGATCATCAAACGGGTTGCGAACAAAGAAGGATTGTCGATAGCCGAAGAGGTGGCAGAGGAATTGGCCGAGGCCTCAGAGGGCTCTCCCCGCAAAGCATTGGTTCTCCTGGAACAAGTGGGATCGTTGGAAGGCACCCCGGCACAACTGGAAGCCATTAAGGTCACCACCTTTGACAAGGATGAATCCATTAACCTTGCCCGCGCCCTTATGTTCGGTAAGGCATCATGGCCGCAGGTGGCTGCTATTCTACGCAAACTCCAAGACCAAGATGCGGAGGGAATTCGGTATATGGTTCTGGGCTATGCCAATTCCGTTCTCCTTGGTAAGAGCAAAGGGCAACCGGCAACCGGGCAGCTGGCTGAGAAATGTTTTCAGGTGTTGGAAATCTTTGGGGATAATTTTTACAGCTCAAAGATGCCAGGATTAACGGCCGCATGCTACGAAGTTGCGACCAAGTAACAGATAATAAGGTATGGCTACACGAAAAGAAGAAGCAGAATCAATCACCGAGATTGATAAGGACAATCTGGACAAGGAATGTGTAAATCTTCCATCGGATTATCGACGGTTCGCTTTTCTGGCGGCAGAGAGTAAACGGGATGTCCAAGAGGCCAAGGCTTACTTAGACGTTGTCTCCGCCCGATTGGGCTTGCAGATCCGCAGGCATCCGGCAAAATACGACATTGAGAAACTGACTGAATCTATCGTAAGTTCCACCGTCCTTGTCCAAGAGGAATGTGTGGAAGCAACGAAAGCACTTATCAAAGTCCAGCACCGGTATGAAATGACGCAAGCCGTGGTGTGGGCGATGGAACATAAAAAACGGGCACTGACATTGTTGGTCGAGCTCCACGGATTAGGATATTTTTCGGATGTTAAAATGAACAGTAAGGGCAAGGAAGCCGTGGAAGAAATGACTAAGAAGTCTGTGCGGACACGTCGAAGAATGGAAAAAGAATAAACCACAAAACAAATGAGCAAACGAGCTAAAAGCAAAAAACGGAATTACACCTCCGCACGAGAGCGGGCGGATAAACAAAACGCCGGATTCACTTCCTCCTACCTGAAAATCCCGGAAGGGATGCAGATGTTTAAACCGAAGGCACAGACCTTCCTTTTAGACATCATGCCTTACGTTGCGGGAGAGGGAAATGAATTCGCACAACCGGGAGCCATCCACTGGGAACGCACTTACTACGCTCACAAGCGTGTCGGTGCCAATGGGGATGCCTACCTCTGCCCCCGCCGCAACGCCAACAAGAAATGCCCGATCTGTGAATACCGTTCCAAGTTACAAGCGAAGGGTGATGATCAGGACGAGAAGCTGATCCAAGACTTGGCACCCAAGCAACGCCAACTCTTCATTGTTAAGAATCTCAAAGATCCGGAACGTGGAAATCAGTTGTTCGATATCAGTTTCCATCTGTTCGGCAAAACCTTGGACACTCGTATTCGCAACTCCGATGAGGAGGACGAGTGGGACAAGTTCTTTTTTGCAGAGGACGGACTGACCCTGCGTGTCGGGTTCGGTGAAAAATCTTTCGCCGGCGTTACGTATTACGAAGCAGAGACCATTGATTTCAAACCACGGAAAAATCAGTATGAGGATGACGTGATTGATGAGATGCCTTGCTTGGACGACATGCTTATCGTGCCCAGTTACGATGACCTGAAATCCATTTTCCTGGAATCCACACCTACCAAGGCCAAGGCCAAAGAGGAGGAGGAAGATGACGAGGATGATGACGAGGAGGAGGCACCGCCCGTGAAAAAGAAAGCACCGGCCAAGAAGAAAAAACCGGCCCCCGTTGAAGACGACGAGGACGATGACGAGGATGATGACGAGGAGGAGGACTTGCCGCCCGTTAAGAAAAAGAAATCCGCACCCAAGGATGATGACGAGGACTGGGATGACTTTGACGAGGACGAGGACGAGGAGGAGGATGAACCCGCCCCCAAGAAAAAACCGGCTAAGAAAAAATCCAAACCTGCCCCGGTAGAGGAGGATGACGACGAGGACGATTGGGATGATGAGGACGAGGACGAGGAACCCGCCCCCAAACCCAAGAAAAAACCGGCTAAGAAAACAGCCAAGAAAAAACCGGCCCCCGTTGAAGACGACGAGGACGACGATGATGACTGGGACGATTAAGGATTCATCTTGGCTACCACCAAACAACTTGCCAATGCCCTCCTAGCCAAACGGGAGCGGACTAGGCACACCGGGGAGAGTGCTGTTTCTTCAGGCAGCACTCTCCTTAACCTTGCTTGCACAGACAATCCGGATTTCGGATTTATGAAGGGCGGTTATTATTACCTTGTGGGGGATTCCACCAGTGGTAAGACGTGGCTGTCCCTGTCTTGCTTTGCAGAAGCGGCCAAGAGCAAAGCGTTTAAAGATTACCATTTGATCTTCGATGACGTGGAGGGTGGTGCGCTCATGGATGTGGAACACTATTTCGGGAAGGCCGTGGCCGACCGGATGGAACCTCCCGCTTTTAAAAACAAGCAACCCGTTTTCAGCGATACCGTGGAATCCTTTTACTTCCACATCACCGATCGCATCAAAACTGGAGAACCATTTATCTACGTTCTGGATTCCCAAGACGCACTCGGTTCCGCCAGCTCGGCCAAGAAGTTTGAAGAGCATAAGGCCGCATCCCAGAAGGGAGAAGTTGCCGCAGGTTCCTACGGGGACGGCAAGGCAAAATACCATAGCGAGAATATCCGTGTCGTCCTTACCGGTTTGCGTAAGACGAAATCCATTCTCATCATCATTGGGCAGACCAGAGACAATCTGGGATTCGGTTTCGAGCAGAAGACCCGAAGTGGCGGTAAGGCACTGCGGTTCTACGCGAGCATGGAAATCTGGACCAGTGTCGGAGGACGTATTAAAAAGTCCGTCCGCGCAAAGGAACGCACCATAGGGGCCAAGTGTTTAGCCGAGGTGAAGAAGAACCGTGTCACCGGTAAGATTGGTAAGGACCGGCAAGTCCAGATCCCTATTTATTACGATCTCGGCATCGATGATGTGGGGTCCATGGTGGATTTCCTAATCGGTGAAAAACATTGGAAGAAGATTGGTGGCAAGGAAAGTAAACGGTTCGACGCCGTGGACATTCTCTTGGAAGGTTCCCGCAACCAGATCATAGCCCACATAGAAGAGGAGAACCTGGAGCAAAAGATAAAAGGTATCGTTCACAAGGTGTGGACGGAAATAGAAGCAGCCAGTAAACCAAACCGAAAGAGACGTTACCAATGATCCCAACAGATTTCCCAGAATCCAACATGACATTCAAATCCCCTCCGGACATGCCGGGAACGTGTGAAGATGTGCGTGGTTATATGGGGCAGGTGAAGGGCGGTCCATTCGATGGTGCCCAGCATACCGTTGTTGCGTGGCAACCCACGGAAGAAGAAATCCACAGAATGGCAAACGGGGAACCGATCTACCTATCTGTAATTGGAAATCTCCCACCGCATTATCTTTGCATGAGTTATGAGGAGGCCGTGGAACAATGATGCAAAGAACATCATGGACGAAAAGGGATACGGATAAGATGCTGGATCTATTCCTGTCTGGAGTAAACCCCGCAAGGATTGCGGTGAAGATGGGATGGTGCCATGCGGATATCAATCGCCAGTTAAATAGATTTTTCAATAATGAAAAGGATCGTTGCAATACCTACACCGCCATCCGGCGCACTTCCCGTCTTGGTGCAAAGTGGACGGAGAATGAAAGTGAACTGGTTAAAGGCATGCGCAAGGCTGGTGTTCTCGCACCCGCCATGGCAAACGTCCTCGCCCGCCGTTCGAAGGAAATCAAAGACGGGCCTGGATCGGGATTCCATTCACAGATGAAGCAAGTGGCAGTGTCTGCGGACCTGCTGGAAGCTTATCAATACCTCTACCACGTTACCTCCCGCAATCCTGGCCCGGGAGTAATCCCCGATGATGAATACGACCAGTTGAAGGAAACAGAACAGGAGTTCGGTCCGGTTACCGGTCACGAACATTCCCCACCACGGAAGAAGGTGGTCGAGTATGCCCCACACATCCGGGAACTTGCCGGATACCTTTACCATAAATGGCTGGAGTCTAAATGAAACGTTGGCTCATACTTGATGTTCACTACCTCTGCCACCGGGCATTCCACTCCACACAGAATCTCACCCACAACCAGAAAGGTTCTGGCGTGGTCTTTGGCTTCCTTAAATCCATTACACACCTGAAGGATGAATTTGGAACCGACAACATAGCCTTCTGCTTTGAACATCCACACTTGTTCCGCCGTGATATTTATCCCCAATACAAACGCAAGCGGACTACCGTGGAGCGCACGGATGAAGAAAAGGTTTTATACGAATCCCTGATCATCCAGATTTCCGAACTCCAGAAAAGGTATCTCCCCCGCATCGGTTTCAAGAACATATTCTCTTACCGGGGAATGGAGAGCGATGACACCATGGCTCGAATTGCGGAAATCTATAAGGAGGAAGCAGAAATTATCCTGGTGACCGCAGATAATGATATGCTCCAATGCCTAGACGATAACGTAAGTATCTGGAACCCGGCAACCCGTAAGCGAAAGACCGTGGAGTGGTTTGAAAGGGAATACAAATTGGATCCCCGCAAGTGGGCAGTGGTTAAAGCCATTGCCGGTTGCTCGAGTGATGAGGTGGAGGGAATCAAAGGTGTTGGGGAAAAGACCGCGGTCAAATTCCTACGTGGCATCCTCCCCACCAAGTCCAAGGCATACCAATCCATCGTCTCCTCACAGGGCAAGGCCATTGTGCGCAGGAATCGTGCCTTGGTGCGATTACCATACGAAGGATGCCCTACACCTGCCCTAGTGGTGGACGAAGTCAACAGGGCGGGCTGGAGGGACGTTTGCGGGATGCTGGGAATGCGTTCCATAGCCTCCACACCACCAATTGCCACCAGAACCAGAAAATAATATTATGCCTGACGAAATTACCCGAACAGATTTGGAAAAGATTTTAAGCAACCTCGTGAACAATCAAGAGATGCTTGAAGCCTCGATGAAACCTATAGCGCAACTCATGTTTGCCAAACTGGAATCCCTTACCGCCGCCGGATTTAGCCGGGCTGAGGCCATGGAGCTTTTGAAACAACGGGGCTTGAACGCGTGAGGGCGAACAAGGGCAGTAAGTTTGAACGGGAAATTTCCAAGCGTCTTTCCCTTTGGTGGACCCACGGGGAACGGGATGATGTATTCTGGCGATCCTCCCAGAGTGGTGGCCGGGCAACACAACGGGCCAAGTTCGGTAAGAAGACTCACGGGTCATACGGAGATATCGCCGCATTAGATCCCATTGGGGAACCCTTAATGAAGTTTGCCACCATTGAATTGAAGTGTGGTGGCACCCATGGTTCCCCGTGGGAGTTATACGAATCCATCCCACCAAAGAAGAACGCCCAGAAGCCATTTGAAAAAGCCATCACCCAAGCCAAACGTTCCGCAGAACAGGCAGAGTCCAAGGGATGGGTCTTAATTGTGAAACGGGATTTCAAACAACCGATTCTTTATATCGACCGATGGCTGCACATCAAACTTGGAATTCCCATTGCCCCTTATGTCAACTTCTCCATCCCTATTCGCCAGAAGGACGGCAAACCGGAGGTGTTCAAGTTCTCTGCTTTTTTGTTGGAAGATTGGTTAAAGAAAATTACACCGGAACAGATAATAAATATATGAAGAAAGTTTGCGTTTTACTATCGGGAGGGATGGATTCAGCTGTCCTCTTACAACACCATATCCACAACGGGGATCAGGTTCGTGCCATTGCCTTTGATTACGGACAGCGCCATAGCTGTGAACTGGATCGTGCGGAGATGCTGGCTGCTAGCAAGGGCGTGGACTTTGTGATTGCGGATGTTTCCTGTATGGCAGAGTTACTTCCCGGGAGTTCCCAAACCGATAAGAACGTGGCGGTGCCAGAAGGGAAGTATGATGAAGATTCCATGAAGGCAACCGTGGTTCCAAACCGGAACATGATCATGCTCTCCATTGCAATCGGTCACGCCATTGCCCACAAGTGCGATGCGGTATCCTATGCAGCCCACGGCGGGGACCATGCCATCTATCCGGATTGCCGACCAGAGTTTGCGGATGCTGTAAACGCCTGCGCTCAACTCTGTGATTGGCACAAGGTGGAACTCATTCGCCCGTTTATAAATATCACCAAGGCCGACATCTGCCAGAAGGGAAATGAGCTCGGTGTGGACTTTGCCAGAACGTGGTCTTGTTACCAAGGGGAAGACTTGCACTGCGGACGATGCGGAACTTGTGTGGAACGCAGAGAGGCTTTTTATCTTGCCGGCGTTGCGGACCCCACTGCCTACGGACCCTCCTCCCCGACCGTAGAGCAGATGATCCAAAACGATTGGCACTTGCCCAAGGACTAACTGCCACGGGCAAGCCCCCGGGATCGGTGTTGTTTCCTTATTGCCAACACCGGTCCCTTTTTTTTGTCTTCTTCCGATACATGTCTCAAGACACTCGTCCTCCTTTGAGACACTTTCCCCTTGTAGATATACGTAAGTCGTTGATATAGGATAAATTTCTCGTTGGTCTGGAACTTGCTTATAGTAGGGTGTGAGTGAAAATAGTAAAAACCAAACCGAAAGCAACAAGATGAAAAAAACCATCCAAGTCAACAGCCTCGTCGTCCTCGGTCATCACCCCTCCATTTGCCGCAACTTCAATTTGGCTCCTGGACTGGTGGGAACGGTTAAGGGGATCACCAAGAATTTCGCCTCGGTGGAAATCGACGGGAATCGTTGGACCATTAATTGCAAAGCACTCATCGCCGCCTAAAGAAGATAATATTAACAAGGGGGAGGTAACACTCCCCAAAACCAAAACCAAGAAAGCAAAAATACCAAGATGAATAATTCAATAATCACCAGCAAGGGCGCCACCGCCACCACACTCGAAGAAACCTTAGTTAACGCGGACCTGAACTGGGAAGTGCTGTCCGACAACGTTGGCGGCATGGATACCGGTATCCAAATGCCCCGCGCCAAAATGATCTACCGCAGTGACAACAATGCACCTTTGGGCATTGTTGGACAGGATTACAAACCCTCCGATCCCCGCCAATTCGTTTCCAGTCAGTTTGAATTCGCGGAAGCAGTAGGTGGTAAGGTTTCCCAAGTGGGATTCATCCACGACCGCAGCCGGGCATTCGCCTTTGTGAACGTTGGCGATATCGTTATCGACCGCAAGGATGCCAAAGTGGGCGATCCCATGCGGGCTTACATTTACAGCACGGACGGATGGGACGGTGGGACTCCCCGTAAATCCCGTCTCTACATCGAACGGTTGTCCTGCTTAAACGGGCAAACCAGTAAGCAGCTCCAATCCACCTTCTGGGTTTCCCATACCAAGAACATGGATGACCGGATTGAATCTGGGATCAAACCCTTCCTGAACGAAATCACCAACACCGTGGATGAATACCGGAACCAGTTTAAGAAACTGGCGGACACCTCCATGAACAAGGAACAGATGGAAGAGTTCCTGGAGAAGTTACTGCCCGGCAAATCCACTCTCTCCCAGAACCGCCGCAAGGGTGTGGTGAGCTTGTTCGAAGAAGGTGCTGGCAACTTTGGCAATTCCCGCTGGGATGCTTACAACGCCGTGACCGAGTTCGTTACACACAACCGCGGTTACCGGGAAACCGATGTTCGCTCCGCATCCACGAACCGATTCTTTGGTGTCCTGGAGACGGATACTTTGGCCGACAAGGCACTGGCCCTGCTGAATAACTAAGCAGGCCAGATCAAACGGGGGAGAGGAATCCACAACCTCTCCCCCTACCTTTCAAAAAATAATGAATATTATAGAGATGAAAAAGCCCCAAACATTTGCCAAAAAAATCGCAGCAATCCAGAATCTGCCTTACTGCGCGTCGAACTTAGTTTCTTTGGAATCCCAGATGCTGACCATTATCCGCGCCATTAAGGAACTCCGGGATGAACAGGAAACCAAACGAAACAACCTGCCACTCAGTCTCCATTCTGCTCCTGGGAGTGGTGCTGTTCTTTGGGCAAGGTATGAGATCCTGGACAACTCCATTTACGCCCTAGAGGATATTGATTTCATGCATGACACCACTGAACCGGAATGGGGCAACACCGAGGAAGATTGTTGTAACGAAATCCGCAAGACCATTAAACAAATCATCAGCTACCAACATTACCTTTGCCCACCAGACAGACCACCGAACCCGAACATTGGATTAGGTTAACCAAGAAAGACCAAACCAAGATGAGCAGATTACAAAACATCAAAGACCACGTTGCCAACAAACCCGATATCCTTTTCGGCCTAGACGATGTCCAGTTCCTCTTAGCCTTTATTGAAATCCTGGAGGACCAAGTCGCAGACCTTGAGAGGGCGCAGGTTCCGGAACACCAGTCCTCCCCCTTTGGAATCCGTGAGGAATCCGGATTTGCCCTACTGGTTAATGCACACATGCTGAAACAGGGAAAGAGGGGCATCACCGCCGCCACCATGGCCCATGAATTGGAACTGGGGATGGCGCAGGTCTACACACAACTTCTCAAACTCTATCACGATGACAAAGTCCTGAACCGGAAATCTACTAAGCACGGATTCAAATACACGGTAAAGAAAAAGTATCTCCCATGAAGAAATTATACATTGTCGCATGTGTGGTGGATAACCACATAGAGGTGATAGAAACTATCACTCCCAACTTAACCAAAGCACAACAAACCTTCTGTGCCACGGTGAAAAGAATGGACATGAAAAATATATCAAACGTGTTCCTGGAAGGGTTCGCGGATAACCTACTTACCGATGAAGCCTCCATTACCCTTCTCCGTGAAAATGGTGCGCACCCAATAAAAGTCCAACTCGATTACTGTCTAATACCATGAACAAATCCCTCCTCAATTCCATTATAGCCTCTCGGCCCGCATTGCTCGGTGTGTGCGTGGCAACCCTACCTCCCCCCGTCCTACTCCTCCTCCTGCTATCAAAGCTCGTGGTGACCCTGTTCCGGGGCAAATAAAAGGGGATTTACAGTGGCTCACTTCTGGGCTACTGTAAATCTTATGAATCAAAGAAACGGACGCGGCAAAGGGAAGGGACCACGTCAGGCGACCAAGACAGAAGTCACCACCGAATTTCTGCTCCTGTTCTACGAAGCCTTCCTGCGCGAATATGAAAT
>Ga0316189_10004049_pt1 | contig 14151 bp, 11 predicted proteins | sample LowCovwburrow_MG_FD_204930 | JGI IMG/M metagenome (GOLD analysis project Ga0316189, IMG submission 204930) | Coastal sediment microbial communities from Maine, United States - Lowes Cove worm burrow | ecosystem: Environmental > Aquatic > Marine > Coastal > Sediment | place: USA: Maine...
TCGGAACAGACAGCCATGCCGCAGCCGACCTCTGTCGTGCTCTTCCAGACCACCTGGGTGTAATGTCCGCAGACACCGTGACAGCTGTTGCTTGCATAATCATAATCCTGCACTTCATTGCCCCAGGAATCTACCGCATCCCGGTCAACTTTCTTCTGCACAGAGGAAGTTCCGTCAGATCGTTGCGCCGCTCCGGCCCAATAGATATTTTCTCCGTATTTGCCTGTGCTGTGCTTCATCTTGCAGCCGCTCCGCGCCAGTTGGTCAGCCCATTTTTGCGCACTGGCAGTCAAGTCGTTCGACCATTTAAGAGCAGGAACCCCGGTTTTGGAACGCCATTGATTATGAGCCGCAAGCATAGCCGCCGGGTCAAGGGAGGGATTGCTTGTCGCAGCAGAGGTGTTCCTAACTGTTTCCGTGGCTACCGGAGCAGAAGAAGATTTTTCTTTAAGAGAGGTTGAGGCGATGTAATCATTGCCAGGGATTTTCCTGGCATGACAGGAGATACATCTTTGGGTCTTTCCGGCATCCTGCACCTCGCCGGTCAGGCTGTACTTTGCCCAGAACCAGTCGCCGGCAGCGGGATTATATCCCTTCACTTTGTACATAACCGTGATGGCCTTCGGCTCACCGGAAGGACTCTTGATATACGAGACCAGTATTGATTCGTTTGGAAGCGGAATTCGTGTCTTCTCTTCGCTAAGAGTCTGTTTGTTAAGATATACTCTATGATTTGGGGAATAGGAGGCATTGTTGTTTTTAGTAATAAGTCCCTTGCCGTCCTCCCAGACAGTCCATTCTGTAAAGGGATTTTCCTGACTGATATGTTTCCAGACCGCCTCAGCCTCGGGTTTCGGCATCGTCAGCATTTCCTCCCCCTGTGTGGACAATACGCTGCTCAGTATTATGATACCGATAAAACATCCTGTTGCTTTCTTTTTGATCATTTGAGTTCCTCTGTTTTGAATATTACAAGTACAGTACGCCGTACTTGCCGGTCACTGTTGTCTTTTTGCAATAATGTGTAAAATTTTTTTTATTAAGTACCATATTTTTTTTACTGTTACAATAACAGACTGTCATTTTTCTTGAAAGATACGTTGTTATCCTGTTGAAAGTCCGTCAAACCATTTTTGTTAACGGTTCAACAGGGTGAGCTGCTCCTGCCCGGACCGGAACCGGGAAAACCGTCCGCCGTTGAAAGTAATTGTTGGTAAAAAAAAAGGGAGGGGTTGGGGAAGCGGGTGGGAATAAAAGGAGGCAGCTGTATTTATCTGGAAGTACCGAGACCAAGCCCGCCTTAAGGACGGGCATTATGCACTTACTTCTTAATAGGGCTTCTCGCCGACCATGTTGCCGCGAGGGGTATATTGGCATACCCAGAGCTGACCTTTGTCGGAACAGACAGCCATGCCGCAGCCGACCTCTGTCGTGCTCTTCCAGACCACCTGGGTGTAATGTCCGCAGACACCGTGACAGCTGTTGCTTGCATAATCATAATCCTGCACTTCATTGCCCCAGGAATCTACCGCATCCCGGTCAACTTTCTTCTGCACAGAGGAAGTTCCGTCAGATCGTTGCGCCGCTCCGGCCCAATAGATATTTTCTCCGTATTTGCCTGTGCTGTGCTTCATCTTGCAGCCGCTCCGCGCCAGTTGGTCAGCCCATTTTTGCGCACTGGCAGTCAAGTCGTTCGACCATTTAAGAGCAGGAACCCCGGTTTTGGAACGCCATTGATTATGAGCCGCAAGCATAGCCGCCGGGTCAAGGGAGGGATTGCTTGTCGCAGCAGAGGTGTTCCTAACTGTTTCCGTGGCTACCGGAGCAGAAGAAGATTTTTCTTTAAGAGAGGTTGAGGCGATGTAATCATTGCCAGGGATTTTCCTGGCATGACAGGAGATACATCTTTGGGTCTTTCCGGCATCCTGCACCTCGCCGGTCAGGCTGTACTTTGCCCAGAACCAGTCGCCGGCAGCGGGATTATATCCCTTCACTTTGTACATAACCGTGATGGCCTTCGGCTCACCGGAAGGACTCTTGATATACGAGACCAGTATTGATTCGTTTGGAAGCGGAACTCGTGTCTTCTCTTCGCTAAGAGTCTGTTTGTTAAGATATACTCTATGATTTGGGGAATAGGAGGCATTGTTGTTTTTAGCAATAAGTCCCTTGCCGTCCTCCCAGACAGTCCATTCTGTAAAGGGATTTTCCTGACTGATATGTTTCCAGAGCGCTTCGGCATCGGGTTCCGGCATCTTCAACGTAAGAGAGCTGGTTGTTGAATGCGTTGTTACGCAGGCAGCCAGAAGGAATCCTGAAAGTAACGTTAGTTTTTTTTTGTTCATTTTCATAACAGATTTTTCCTTTACGTGAGAATTAAAGACAGCGGCTTAATGCTGACCGTCCCTGATAATTATTTCAGAATATACTTGTTGGATAATATTGTCAAATTTTTTATCTCTACAGGAGAAATTATGCGACTGTTGAAATTATTGTACGTTTTTTTTACAGGCTGGAGGCAGTTGTCACAGACTGTCATTTTTTTTGAAAGACACGTCATCATCCGACTGAAAGTCCGTCATGATCATCGTTCATACTGTGTGCAGAAACGAAAGAAGCAATTTTTATCAACACAGGAGGATGTATTCATGACACCGGAAGAGGAAGAAAGAGCTGTAAGAGGCGTACCGACCCCGTATGTGGACCCCGGTTATTTGATGTTAACAATCTATACCCTTGGTATGGCGATGCTCATCCTGTTCGGGTGGTTCGGAAATGCCGGTGCTGTGCCGAATGGTAAAGGCGGATCAAGCGAACCTGTCCGACAAGAAAGACTGAAAATGTCAGCGCCTGAGTCGGCACCTGAGTTAACACCTGATGCGGTGCAGCAGGGTGAGCTGCTCTTGCCCGGAGCGGAGGGAAAATATCATCCAGCACCCATGCTCTCTATGGATGTTGATATCAGGGTGAGCGGTATCGTTGCACGGGCTACGGTCAAGCAGCAGTTTACCAATGACTCTGATGAATGGGTTGAGGCTTTGTATGTCTTCCCCCTTCCTGACGAGAGTGCTGTAGATCATCTGGAGATGCGGATTAACGACCGTATTATTATCGGGAAGATTCAGAAAAGAGAAGAGGCACGCCAAACCTATGAGGCGGCAAAAAAAGAGGGAAAGAAAGCCTCGCTGCTCTCGCAATTGCGCCCCGATATATTTACCACGGCGGTCGCCAATATCGGCCCCGGTGAAACTATCGTTATTCAAATTGAATATCAGCAGGTGGTGCAGCGGCAGGACAGGGTGTACTCGCTGCGCTTTCCCATGGTTGTCGGGCCGCGATATACTCCGGAATCTTCTTCCGTTACGGGTGTTTTTCCCGGAAGCGGAAGAGGGGAGGGCGGAGAAGATGGAAATACCGCGAGCGCACAGAGGATAACGGGAGCATCGATGGGAGCAACGACAACCGGTGTTCAGGCTCCTGCCTTGGAAGCACTCTCCGTTGTCGGGCCGGATGAAAAACCGGTGAATCCGGTGACCCTTCATGTGAATCTTGCCGCCGGCATGGAAATTTCCCGAATCGACAGCCTTTATCATGGTATCGCCAGTAAGAAAAATGAGGAGAACAGTCTGGATATCCGTTTTACCGGAGAAGTAAAAGCTGACCGTGATTTTGTTCTGGAATGGGAGCCGGAAAGGTCACAAACTCCGACGGCTACCCTGTTCAGCGAACAGCGGGGAGATGAACGCTATATGCTGCTCATGGTCATGCCGCCGGAGCAGGAGCAGCATGAACCCCTTGCCCGTGAGGTAGTTTTCATTCTTGATACGTCCGGTTCAATGGGCGGCGAGTCCATCAGGCAGGCGAAAACGGCCTTGCTCATGGCCGTGGAGCGCATGCGTCCGCAGGATCGTTTCAATGTTATTGAATTTAACAGCAGGGCAAAAGCATTATTTCGCGATAGCAAGGCGGGCAACCGGGAAAATGTAGAGCAGGCAGTGGCCTTTATAAATCAGCTTGAGGCCGACGGCGGTACTGAAATCAGAAAGGCCTTGGAGTTGGCTCTGGACGGCAAGCAGCGGCACGAACGAATCCGACAGGTTGTTTTTTTGACTGACGGCTCTGTCAGCAATGAAGAAGAGTTGTTCGCATTGATCCATAATCAGCTCGGAGATTCCCGTCTGTTCACCGTCGGGCTCGGCTCGGCCCCGAACAGCTATTTTATGACCAGGGCTGCAACTCTGGGCAGGGGCAGCTATACCTTTATCGGCAAGCTGGAAGAGGTGCGGGAAAAGATGACGAGCCTGTTTACCATGCTTGAGCAGCCTGCTGTCACCAATTTTCAGCTGACCGGCGCTGACAGCTTTGAAGTTCTTCCTGACCCGCTGCCGGATCTCTATCAGGGAGAGCCCTTGACCGTGGTTATGAAGGGGCAGGGGAGGCCGGATAAACTGCTTCTTACCGGGATGCAGGGCGGGTTGAAACCCTGGCGAGCCGCAATTGATACCACCGCCTTTGCCGAGAGACCGGGGATTGCCGTGCTCTGGGCACGAAAGAAGATCAAAATCCTGATGGACAGTCTTGCCTCCGGGGCGGATGCACAACAGGTCGAGCAGGACGTGACAGAACTGGCGTTGACCAATCATCTTGTCAGTCGTTATACCAGCTTGGTGGCGGTGGAAGAAGAGATTTCACGGCCTGACGATTCCGACGATTTCGACGGTCCTAATGCGGCGTTGCGGAAGCAGAAGGTAAAAACCAATCTGCCTGCCGGCCGGGTGCATGATAAGGTCTTTGCCGGAGGAGCTGATACCGCAACCTCAGCATCTCTGTTTCTGTGTATCGGTCTCTTTTTTCTGTCGTTATCCGCCTTTCTTTTCTGGATGCAGCGGAGGAGACAATGAAGATAAACTGGTCCTGGAAAATTATACTTTTTCCTGCAATCGTCGGGATGCTTTGTTTCGGTAACGGGCTGTGGATACATGGTAAGGGCCTTTTGGCTCAAGTGCTTTTGCAACGGGCCTGGGCGCAGACCCAGATCCGGGGAGAGCCGGTTAAACCGTGGCCCTGGGCTGATACATGGCCGGTGGCAAGGTTGCACATAGAAAAATATAACCAGGATCTTATCGTGCTTGCAGGGCAGTCGGGTCAGGCCCTTGCTTTTGGGCCGGGTATGCTGGAAGCAGGGGGCAGGCCGGGCCAGCCGGGATCCTGTATTCTGGCAGCCCACCGGGATACCCACTTCAGCTTTCTCCGCAGGGTACAGGCAGGAGATATTTTCATATTGGAGGACAGGCAGGGCAGGGAGTGGCAATATCGGGTTAAGACGACGGCAATACGCCCGGCTGCGGAGCTTTACCTGGATGAACAGGCAACCTCACAGCTGGCCTTGATCACCTGTTATCCCTTTCAGGCCCTGAGTTCAGACGCCGATCAGCGCTATGTTGTTTCGGCGGATAGAATGTAGATCTGTATTTATGTTTTTTGTTTGCTATTTTGAGTTGTTATCCGGTACAAACTCTTTAGTCATAATTCGTCATTATTTCTCGGAGGTAAGTCATTATTGATCAGGGACTCCGTCATGGTCTTGGTGCATAATAACAATTAAAGAAGAGAGAGTTGGTCTGTAACCAGAGGAGAACATGTTGATGATGAAAGAAAAACAGAACAGCAGTGAATTGCATGCAGCCCTTGATCCCGGTTATCTGATGCTGGCTGTGTACGTACTCGGTGTGTCCTTTTTGGTTCTGTTTGCTTGGCTTGGTGGAAACAGCACCGCGCTTGAGGGAGATCATCAGAGTGAAGATAGGGTCGTAGCCCATGAGCTGATGACAGAGCCGCCTGTTGTTGCAGATCGTTTTATGACTGATAAGGGGTGACGGATAAGCCATGAAACAAAGCATTGAAGCGGAATTGCAATATTGCCCCGATTGCATGGATGAATACCGAGCAGAAATTATGACCTGTGCTGCTTGTAATATCCCCTTGGTCAGTGGTAAAAAAATGCTGGAGGCTCGGCAAAATCCGGCGCGGGAACAGGCAGGGCGTAACATGGTGATCAGCCCGGATGATGAGCTGGTGAGCATCAGAAAAGGTCCGCTTGTCCAGATGAAAGATTTTCAGGTCATGCTCAAACGGGCAGGAATTCCCTCAATAGCTGTGAGTGAAGACAGCAACTGCGGTCAGGGAAGCTGCGCCACCAATATGTTTGTCCGGATCAGAAAGACCGATTTACAGGATGTCGTGGCGATTCTGGAGCGCGATCATGTCCGCTCAACAGGATTGGAGGATCATGATCTGTCCACATCCGGGGCTGTCATTGATACAGCAGCGGATCAGGCAACCTGCCCGGCCTGCGGCTACAGCTTTTCGACGACTGAAGCCTCCTGTCCTGATTGCGGGCTTTGCTTCGCCTGATCCTTTGTTTGATACGAAAGTAAGATGAAATCATGTCCGCTGTTCGGCGGGCATCCTGTGTTATTTAAAATCCAACCTGCTCACCCCGTCCCGATTTTCTCCGACCCCGCTTTTCAAATAATTATCCGACAGAGGTAAATTTTTGCCGCCTCGTCTGTCGGACATTAGACCTTCTGCAAAACTTCGTGATTTGACAGAAACGGCGAATGTTGATATTTTTCGGGTCGCTTTTTTTGATTATCAACGTCCCGGAGGTCGGAAAATCATGCTCACATTCGAAAAATTTTCCCGCCGTCCCAAATCATTCCGCCGTCCGACCGGTGTCGATATTGCGCTGTCGTTCTCGGACATGAAGAAATCGAGGAGAAAAAAATGAGGAGTTTTGCTTTCAATATTCTTCGTAAACACAAGGTGAGTAATATATAAATCGCCTGTTTGATTACGCAGGGATTTTTTAGAATTGAACAGCCCTGGAGCCGGGAAGCTGAGAACTGAGCGGGATTATTTTGTTCGGAACATGAATCGCATGCTTTCTTCCGATGTCGCGGAAGCAGGACTGCCGATCGACAGCGATTCGGTCAAGAGCGCAATACGAAGAGCGGTCAACCTGCGCCTCAAGGGCGCTTCGCTGTTTTGGTTGAAAGAAACGGCGGAGGCCGTGTTGAGAGAGCATGTTTTTTCACTCAAGGCGGAACATGTTGTTTAACCGACTTTTTTATTTTTGAGACCGCCGACCGATGTCCAAATCTCTTCAAGCTGGAAAAACAACAAAACGATATGATAGAATGAGATAACCAACTGTTTGGTTGCATCTCTCATGGAAGAAAATGTATGCTGAAGTACCGGGGGCGATACCCGGCTGCGCGGCGTACCTTACATATCACTGTCGTGTTGATACACTGTCCCCGGAGGACGGAGCAGCTCATTTTGTCTGATATCAAAAAAAAAAGAGAGACCCTCACCCGTGAACGCGATGATTATCGCGAGCAGGTGCACCGCCTTGATCGTGAGGTTCTCCGTTTGCAGGAAGAGTTGGGCGAAGTTCGGCAAGAGCTGCGACTTGCTGAGGAGGTTTTTGCCGGCAGCGTTGAGGGGACCATTATCACGGATTCAGAGTTTCGCGTTCTGCGGGTTAATCGTGCTGTTACTCAAATAACCGGGTATCAGCCTGATGAAGTTGTAGGCAAGAAGCTTTTTTGTCTGGATGATGAAGAGTTTGCTCGAAAGGTGGTCGACAGTCTGCAGGAGCAGGATAACTGGAGAGGCGAATTCCGGGATATCAGCAAAAGCGGTGCAGCCTATGTGAGCTGGCTGAATATCAGCAGCGTGAAAAATGCACGGGGAAAAGTAACCGACTATATTGTCGCCTTTCTTGATATTACACAGGAGAAGTATCGGGAGGAGGAAAACGACCGCTATCTTGAAGAGCTGAATGCCGCCTATCGTCGTTTTGTGCCCCGCCGCTTTCTTGAATATCTGGAAAAACCGAGTATTATCGATATCGAACTGGGCAACCATGTGGAACGCTCCATGACGGTTCTTTTTTCCGATATTGTCGATTTCACCCGGCTCTCGGAAAGTATGAACCCCACGGAGAACTTCAGGTTCATTAACTCCTATCTGAGTATCATGGAACCGATCATCACCCGGCATAACGGGTTCATCGACAAGTATATCGGCGATGCGGTCATGGCTTTATTCGACGGCAAGGCCGATGATGCGGTCAGAGCCGCAGTCGGTATGTTGCGCATGCTGGTTTCATATAATACAGGGAGGAAAAGGGCGGGATATAAGCCGATAGTGATCAGTATCGGCGTTAATACCGGCACCCTGATGCTGGGCACCGTAGGCAGTCCTCTGCGTATGGAAGGGACGGTTGTCAGTGATTCCGTGAACGTGGCCGCACGGATCGAGGGGGTCAATAAAATATACCGAACCTCGTTGCTGATCGGGGAGGATACCTATAAGTCCTTGGAAAATCCCGGTGACTTCGCTTTGCGACGTATCGACCTGTTTAAGGCAAGGGGAAAGTCCAAAACAGTAACTGTTTATGAGGTCTTTGAAACCGATCCTCCGGAGGTTAAAGAGGCCAAGCTGGAATCCCTGCATATCTTTGTCGAGGCCGTCAATCTGTATCATTCCGGACGATTCGTCGAGTCAAAACAGTTGTTTGATGAATGTATCGTCAAGTGCAGGCAAGATCAGGTTGCCCGCTATTATACCAAATGCTGTCATCGCCATCTGAATATTGAAGAGACACGATGGTAGGCACCTATCGGCCTTGGCAGCATCTTTTTTCATAACAGCTTTTTTACGGATCGCCCTGTACCGCCCATCTTTGCAGACCTCAAATTCATTGTCGAAAAAGGAGATGAGGTTATCATTGCCCGTTACGGTGAACCCGTCGCGCGCCTACGTTCTGAGATTTTTCAGAAAGCTCCGTAAGCGTCTTTTCAGCGAGTTACCAGGGATTTTTTACCTGTGGAAATTTTTGGTACAGCTGTCCGATTTTTTTGCTCAGCTCTTCTTTTGTTTTCTGCGCAAGCTACTCATACTTACTCCTCTTTTTTTATCTTCTGTCCATTCAGTCGGTCATCTTTCTTTTTGAATTCACTTGTAATTTCGAATGGAACAGCATCGGCTCTGAACTTTCGATCAATTTTAACCGACAGACTAATTTATCCTTGACTTTTTAGGCTTACCGTGTTTGCTTGTTTTCCCGTCTTGTGAAGATACAGCTCATGAGTTCAATGTATTTTACATAAAAACAAATTGGTAGAGATCATGCAAAACAAAAAAATATTTTATTCGTATGTAGCTCGCCTATTCCTGATCTGCGCACTCATCGCCCTTCCGGGCTGCAAACCGAAAGCAGATGCAAACAAGCAGCTGATCACAGTCTGGGCGCACAGCGGTCAGGAAGGTGAGCGTAAGGTGCTCATCAATCAGGTGACACGCTTTAACTTGGAATTTCCTGATACCCACGTTGAAATCACTCTGTTGCCGGAAGGCTCGTACAACTCCCAGCTCCAATCTGCCGCCCTTTCACACGACCTGCCGGATGTGATCGAGTTTGACGGGCCGTTCCTGTACGGCTATGTCTGGCAGAATCAGCTCCAGCCCCTGGATGACCTCTTGCCTGCGGCAGTGCAGGCCGATCTCCTGCCGTCCATTATCAAGCAGGGCACTATGCACGACCACCTCTTTGCGGTGGGCATGTTTGATTCCGGCTTGGGCATGTACGGTAATAAGGCCCTGCTGGAGGCAGCGGGCATCCGTATCCCTGCCACAGTGAACGATGCCTGGACAGCAAAGGAATTCAATCAGGTGCTGAAGAAGCTGGCTGCCAAGGATCAGGACGGGGCCGTGCTGGATCTCAAGGCCAATTACCGAGGCGAGTGGTTCACCTATGCCTTTTCCCCTATTATTCAATCTGCTGGCGGCGATCTGATTGACCGCCGGAATTATTTGCATGCGGACTCAGTGCTGGCCGGAAAAGAGGCTGTCAATGCCATGAAAACCCTCCAGAATTGGTTTCAACAGGGCTCTGTTGATCCAAACCTTGATGATGCCGCCTTTGTTGAAGAACGGGTGGCCCTGTCCTGGGTCGGGCATTGGGAATACCCGCGCTATGCAAAGGCTCTGGGCGACAAACTGGTGCTCCTGCCCCTGCCGGATTTCGGCCAAGGTTCAAAGACCGGCCAAGGTTCCTGGCAATGGGGGATCAATGCGGATGCCCGCAATCCCAAGGCAGCAGCTCAGTTTCTCGCCTCCCTGCTCCGCCCGGAAAATATCCTGTCCATGACCGAGGTTAACGGGGCCGTGCCTGCAACCAAGACCGCCATTGCCCGCTCACCCCTGTACAGGGAAGGCGGCCCGCTCCGGCTCTTTGTGGACCAACTCCAGCAGAGCAGTGTGGAACGCCCCCGCACCCCGGCCTATCAGGTCATCACCTCGATTTTTCAGCAGGCTTTTGATGAAATCCGCAACGGAGCCGATGTCCGGAAAGCTCTGCATCAGGCTGCAGCAGCTATTGAGCAGGACATTATTGACAGCGAAGACTACCGTTCTGTTCCCCGTTCTTAAACAGCAGAGGTTTTCTATGAATAATCAATTTCGCAGCGACAACCGGGTGGGCTGGCTTATGGCTGCCCCGGCCCTCACCGGCTTGGCCCTCTTTATCGGTCTACCCTTTCTCCTGGCCCTGACCCTCTCCTTTACCAACCTGAAGCTGGCTTCCCCCCTGCCGCTGACCTTTGTCGGCTTGCAGCATTATGCCCGCATCCTACAGGACAGGGTTTTTCTCCGGGCACTCCTCAACAATCTGATCTTTGCCGTGGTTGTGGTGCCGCTGCAAACCGGCTGCGCCTTGCTGCTTGCCCTGCTGGTGAACCGCAAACTGCCCGGCATGGTGGTCTTCCGTACCCTGTTCTTTCTGCCGGTGATCTTCCCCTTTGCCCTGATCTCCGTGGTCTGGATACTGATCTATGCGCCCGGCCCGAACGGGGTGATCAACTCTCTGTTCGAGGTGCTGACCTTCGGGTTCTGGCAGCCGCAGGATTTCCTCCATAACCCCTACCTTGCCCTGCCCGCGATCATGGTGGTCTCCGTCTGGCAGGGGGCCGGATTTCAGATGATTGTCTATCTTGCTGGCCTCCAGGATATCTCGGAAGAACTCTATGAGGCTGCCCGGCTGGACGGTGCTAATTCCTGGCAGCAATTCCGGTATGTCACCTTTCCCTGCCTGCGCAACACCACCCTGTTTGTGGTTTCAGTCACCACCATCCTTTCCTTCCGGCTCTTTGATCAGGTCCAGATCATGACCAAGGGCGGCCCGCTCAATGCCACCGCCACTGTGGTCTTTGAGGCCGTGCGTGCTGCTTTTGAACGCCAGCAGATTGCTCGTGGCTCGGCCATGACCTTGGTCTTCTTCATCATTGTCCTCTGTCTGACCATTTTTCAGCGGCGGATGGTGAGTGAGGAGCGGAGGGTGGGGTGATTTTTTTCAGATCAAATAACAGAGAGAGAATCCTTTAATCTTTCAAAACAACGGAGCGTTTATGAAGTGCCTCAGACAACTGCTTGTAGTATCTCTCCAGGTAATTGTATTTGCATTACTTTTACTGAATACTCAAACAGCATCGGCAAAATCCCCGCCCTTTTACTGGGACTTCATCAACGTGCTGATTGATGTGCAGGAAAACGGGGACATGCTGATCACCGAGACCCAGAAATACGTTTTCACCGGACCGCACAGCAATGAGCGGTACCGCTATATCCCGCTGGATAAGGTGGACGGCATTGATCAGGTTGAAGTATTTGAGGGCGAAAGAAAACTGGCCGCTGAGACGAATATCAAAAACGGGCAGCGGTGGATCAAATGGCGGCATGAGCTGAACCCGCCGGAGAGTCATACTTTTGTGCTGAAATATCGCATCAAAGGCGGCATCCAAATTCACGGCGAAGAAGATTGGGTGTACGTCAAGGCCATCTTCAAAGACCGATCCGCACCGATTCACAGCGGCAAGGTGACCGTGCGCCTGCCAGATGCCTTGGCCGGACAAATCAGCAGCTTCAAGAGCTTCGGCGTGCCAGCCGATACGAAGCAGGTTGACGAGCAGACGGTTGACTTTATCTCGCATGGCGCACTGCCGCCGGGCAAAGAGCTGGAGGTACGCGTTGCTGTTCCGCACGGGATACTCGCCCTTGCGACTCCGGCAATATTGAAGGAGCAGCCAAGGAAGAGTACGGAGTATTGGAAGAAAAAAGCTGCTGAATACAAGAAGAAGGTTAAAGAATCTTCATCGGTAGCTCCAAGTAGTAGTGATAATGGAGATGTTTTTACAGGTGCTTGTTATATACTTATTATCATCATCGTCATCCTCATTGTTATCTTTCTGGACGGTCGCGGTGGGGGAGGCAGCAGTTTCGGCGGTAGCAGTAGCAGTTACACCGGAAGCGGCTATTCTGGCGGAGGGGGCTTCGGGGGCGGCAGTTCCGGTGGAGGTGGCGGATGCTGCGGCGGGGGAGGAGGTTGATTCTCCTGTAATCACTCCGTAACGAAAAAAGCACGTAACCAAGATCAATCAACCGAACTCAATACCATGCGAAAACTACTCCTCACTCTCTTTATTGCCGCAGCAGCGCTGCTCTATGCCGCGCCGATCCTGTTCATGGTCTTTTCCAGCTTGAAACCGGACAACGAAGTGCTGGTCGGCCTGACCAGCGGTCGTTTCTTTGCCGCCGACCTGAGCTTGCAGAACTACGCGGACGTGTTTGCGCGGGTCTGCTTTGGCCGCTACCTGTTCAACTCCCTGTTCATCACCCTGTCCGTGGTCCTGCTGGGCCTGGTCGTCAACTCGCTGGCCGGATACGCATTCGCCCGGCTGCACTGGTTCGGCCATAAGGCCCTGTTCGGCCTTGTCCTGGCCCTGATGATCATCCCCTTTGAGGCCATTGCCGTGCCCATGTTTTATCAGATGAGCTATCTGGGCTGGCGGGACAGCTATCTGGTCCAGATTCTCCCTTTTGTCGCCAATGCCTTTTCCATCTACCTCTTTTACACCTTTTTTATCGGCCTGCCCAAAGAGCTTGAAGAGGCTGCGCGGGTGGACGGCGCGGGCACCTTTCGCATTTTTACCTCCCTGATTCTGCCCAACAGCAAACCGGCCTTTGCCAGCGTCACCATCCTCACGTTTCTTATGCAGTGGGGCACCTATCTCTGGCCGCTCATGGTGACCAGCGGCGAACGGGTCCGGCCCCTGCCCGTGGCTGTGGCTCAGTTCCAGACCCTGCCGCCCCTGCAATGGGGCGATATCATGGCCTTCGGCGTGATGATGGTGGCTCCGGTTATGGTTATTTTTCTCCTCTTTCAACGCTGGTTCGTCGCAGGCATCGCGGCCACCGGCACGAAAGGTTAACAAGCTGATAACGAAGAGGATACATTATGGCAGATGTTGCAATCAAAGAACTGGTCAAATCCTACAACAAAAAGCATATCACCCTGGATCATATCAACCTGGAGATCAAAGACGGCGAGCTGATGGTCTTTGTCGGGCCTTCAGGCTGCGGCAAATCCACCCTGTTGCGCATGATTGCCGGGCTGGAGTCCATCACGGACGGCGAGATATCGATCAGCGGCAGAAAAGTGAATAATCTCCCGCCGCAGCAGCGCAATATCGCCATGGTCTTCCAGAATTACGCCCTGTATCCGCACATGAGCGTTCGAGATAACATGAGCTTTCCCCTGCGGATGCAGAAAATGCCTGCCCAGAAAATCACAGAGCAGGTGGAGACCGTGGCCGAGCAGCTGGACATCACCCCTTTGCTGGACAAGAAACCCAAGCAGCTCTCCGGCGGGCAGCGGCAACGGGTGGCGATGGGCCGGGCCCTGGTGCGGGAGCCGCAGGTCTTTCTCATGGATGAGCCGCTCTCCAATCTGGATGCAAAACTTCGGGTCCAGATCCGTTCGGAGATCGCGACTATTCAGCGGCAGCTGGGCGTGACCACTGTCTATGTCACCCATGATCAGGTGGAGGCCATGACCCTGGGCCAGCGAGTGGCTGTGCTCAAAGACGGCATCCTCCAGCAGGTTGCCCCGCCGGATGAATTGTACTCCAAGCCGGCCAATATCTTTATAGCCCAGTTCATCGGCAGTCCGGGCATGAATATCATCCCGTGCCGGGTGTCCGATAATGAGCTGACTCTGCCGCTGGAAAAGGAGCCTGTCCGATGGCC
>Ga0316189_10004050_pt1 | contig 14151 bp, 20 predicted proteins | sample LowCovwburrow_MG_FD_204930 | JGI IMG/M metagenome (GOLD analysis project Ga0316189, IMG submission 204930) | Coastal sediment microbial communities from Maine, United States - Lowes Cove worm burrow | ecosystem: Environmental > Aquatic > Marine > Coastal > Sediment | place: USA: Maine...
GATCGACCCAGAAGCCGCCCGGCTATCCCTAGGCCATTCCCTATTCAGCACGACCGCCGCCCACTACATCGGCGCGGAAGTTTCCGGCCAGGCCGCCGCCGGCCTTCGGATCGAAACCAAACCCAAACCCCAAGAGGCCACCGAATGATTCACGGACAAACCACGCCGCCCCACGCCGACCAGGCCGCCGAATGGCAGGCCATGTTCCGTTCCTGCTGGACCCGCCACGCCCGCGAGCCTCACGCGCTACTGTGGAACCGCGCCACGCAGTTAGTGCGCGACATCGTGCCCAGCGAGGGCCGCGCGTGGTTTTATACGTCCCTGGCCTGGCGCGAATTTATGGAGCACTACACGCAGGCCAGCTTCGAAGCCGATACAACCCAGCCGCGCCCCGTGCTGCGCGTGCACACCTGCCGCTGGCCCGTCCAGATGCACGAACAGCTTCAACAGATCGCCCAGGCCATGGGGTGCAGCTTAAACGAACTCACGACCCGCACCATGGCCGCCCTAATTCCCTCCAACACCCAGCAGGACGCGCAAAAATGCCCGCAGACCGCACCAACGACGCCGCCACCGTACAAGGGCAAGGCCAGTTTGACTTCGACGACGCCACCGGCCAGCGCCGCCGGCACAACACCCGCGCAACACGCCGGCGCAATATCGAAACGCTAGAAATTCCCCGCCGGCCTGCCGGCTATCCTGGCAAGCGATGCAGCCCGGCCGCCTGCCGCGCCGTGCTGCTTTGCCTCGACGATCACCAACGCGAGGGCGAAGCCTGGCGAATCAAGGCCGAAACGATCGCCACGAAGACCGGCTACCGCGACCGTGGCACGATCCAACGCGCCATCACGTACCTGCAGGAACTTGGCCTGCTCAGCACGACCAGGACCGGCCGCAGCAGTGTGCTGACCATTGAACACGCCGCGATCGCCGACGCCCTGGCCACGGCCGAACGCCTGGCCGATCAGCCCGCGCCCCCATCAGAAAAAGCGCCCCCGTCAGATGAGGCCTGCGCCCACATCAGAAGGGGCAAGCGCCCCCATCAGATGAGGCCTGCGCCCCCATCCACACTACCGGAAGTGTTACCAGCAATTAAACCACCACCACTAGAAGCCGGAGGGGGCGGTTTTTGTGAGACTTGGGAAGACATCGGCCAGGCCTTGGACGCCGCCGGAGTTTTCGCCGGCACCCGCCGGCAGCTGCTGGCCGAACTGCCGCGACGGATCGACCACGCCACCGCCGCCGCCGTTGTCGACCATTGGCGACAGCACGCCGGAGGAACCGCCGCCGCCGCTTGGGGTGCAGGCGCCCTTGTCGCCCGACTCCGCGAGCAAACGCCGGAAATGAGCCCGGCAGCCGGCTGGCCCGCGTGCAGCAGCGACTGGCTGCGGCACAAAAACGCCGAACAACGCCGAGCCCGCCAGGCCCAGGAAGCCCAGCAGCAGGCCCAGCAGCACGCTGGCGCGATCGAGGCCGAACAACGCGAGCGAGAACGCACCGAAGCGCTAGAGGCCGCCCACGGCCCCACGCTGGCCGCCATGGACGCCGACCAAACCCGCGCCCTGGCCTTCGAAGCGCTGGGCAGTTTCCTGGCCGCCCGCTGGCTGGCGAATCCCCGCCAAGAGCAGCTTTATTTCAAGATACTGCAGCACCTGGCCGCTAATTGTATTGACAAAGACGCCGCCCGAGATTATGCTGAGCAGCGAAGCAGCGAAGTTTGAACGACACAACCACGGAGGCCGAAACCATCTAAAATCGCCGCCAGCCGATCAGCTGCCCCGCTGATCGGAAAGGCCACCAGGGGGCAAGGGCCGGCAGGCCATGACCCTACGCCGCCAAAGGCGAGGCGAGTAACCCGGCCCCATGATTCGACCGTTCCAAAATTATGACCACCAAAATGCCCACCAAAACGATAGTTCTGATCAGCTGCAGCAACATCAAGCGAGAAACGGCCGCGACCGCCGCCGAGCTTTACACGTCCCAGCTATTTATCGCCAGCCGCACCTATGCCGAGAACAACGGCGACGGCTACGCGATTCTCTCAGCCCGCCACGGCCTCCTAATGCCCACGGCCACCGTTGAACCCTACGACCACAAGCTAGGCGGATCAGCCGACGCCCGCCGAGTTTGGGGCAGCCGCGTGCAAGCCGATATTTTGGAGTTGTGCGACTACCACGACATCACCCGCGACCGTGGCCGCGTGCTGGCCCGTTTTATCATCCTGGCTGGCCGCAATTATTGCGAAGCGCTGCCCAAGTGGATGCAGGCCGCCGCCACGTTCCCACTGGCCGGCAAACAGATAGGCGAACGCCTACAGTGGCTCAGCCGAGAGAACCAACGCCAGGCCGCCCCGCCACGCTGCCGCCAAGGCCTTCTTTTCGTTTAACTTCCAACCGTTCCCAAGGAGTTTAGAATGAGCACCCCCCGCGCCTGCCACGTTGTCGAAGCCGAGCCCGGCCAGTGGTTCGCAATTGTCGCGCTAGATGAAGGCGACTATGACTTCGAAGAATTCGAAATTTTCGGCCCCCGCTCGACTTCCGACGCCGTCCTAGCTGCCATGAATTGCAGCAACCCCGGCGGCTTCGAAGAATTCGCGCACGCCGAAGCGACCGACGCCCACCGCGCCATGATCGCCAAAGGCCGCCGGCCAGGCCGCCGCAACTTCGGATTCTATCCGAAGTTTTGACCGCCTCGACTTCCAACCGTTCCAACCGTTCGACCAACCGTTCCACCGAAAGACAAACCGATGCCCGCAAAAAAAACCAACGCCACGCAGCCCGTCGTCAACAACGCCCGCAACGTGGCCTCCGTCCCTATCGCCAGGATCGACCCCGACCCGCGCAACCCTGGCCGCCACCGCATCACCGCCGCCGACATCAAGCAAATGGCCGCCGACATCAAGCTGCACGACTTGCAACAGTGCATCAAAGTGCGACCGATCGCCGACCGCTTCCAAATCGTCTACGGCGAACGCCGCTATCGCGCCGCCCTGCTGCTGGGCTGGCAATACATCGACGCCGAAGTGGAAACGCTGACCGACGCCGAGGCCGGCCAGCGGCAAGCGATCGAGAACAGCCAGCGTAAAGACGTGGACGTTTTCGCGATCGCCGAACACCTGCAACACCTGACCGGCAAACAAGCCGACGGCAGCAAGCCGCTGACGCAGAAGGCCGCCGGCCAGTGCTACGGCATCAGCCAGGCCGAAACCTCCAACCGCATCCGGCTGCTGCAGCTGCCCGACGCCGTCCGTCGTTTTGTGATCGCCGGCCACCTGCCGATTCGAGCCGCCCGCGAGCTGCTGCCATGGGCCAGCTGCCCCGCGATGATGGACGCCGCCGCCGTCGACTTGAACCTGGCCGTCGAAGAAAGCGAGGAACACGGCGACAGCTACCAGCTGGACGACTGGCAGCACCAACCCGCCGCCGAGATGCGAAGGATTCAGCGCACCACCTGCCGCCCGACCGACGGCAAAACAACGCATCATGTCGACTGGCAGTTGAATATCGCGCAGAAATTCAAGCCGACCGCCGAGCAGCTGACCGAGCTGGCCGTTTTCGAGCTGCCCGACCTGACCGCCACGCCGGCCAAGGGCAAGGCCTGGCCGACCACGACCTACGCGACCAACGCCACGCTATGGGATGAGCTACAGAAACCCCACGCCGCCGCGCACCTGGCCAAAAAGGCCGCCGCCCGTGGCAGCAGCGGAGGCCAGGCCGTTCGAGCCGTGAAGCCCGCCGAAGACGCCGACCCCAAGGCCGTGGCCGCCTACGACAAGGCCAAGGCGAAAGAACGCACCGAGCAGCTGGCCAAGAAGGCCGAAGCCTGGCAGCTGCGACTTTTGCGACTGACCGCCGCCCGCGCCATCGAAAGCTTGCCGGCCGATGATGACGAGCTGTTGCCGCTGGCCTTGTTCGCGCTGCAGGCCATCGGTGCAGCCAATCACAGCGCGTGCACGATCGCCCAAGAGCTGCTAAGCCTGGCCGCCGCCAAGGCCGCCGGCGAGGCCGTGAAATTCAAGCACGAGCCGAGCCCGTGGAACGCCGCCGCGTCGAAGCACGCCCCCGTGCTGGAAACGCTGCTGGCCGTCCCTGCCGCTGATCGGCCCGAGCTGCTGCGATGGATTGCCCGCTTCGTGCTGTGGCCCGTCGACCCAGCCGGCGACAGCGCGACCGCCGGCTGGCTGCATGGCCGAACGCCCGCCGCCGTGGCAGCCGCCAAGAACGACCAGGGCAGCGACACCAGCACCCAGCTGGACGCCTTCGGCCCGCCGCCGCTCGACTTCGACGCGCTGCCGCTGACGCCTGCCGCCGTTGTTCGCCTGGCTGGCCTGGCCGGCGTGGACTATCCCAAGGCCTGGCAGGCCTGCGCGACCAACGACGCCGAACATGAGCTGTTCACCCAAGGCCTGGCGCTGCATCGAAAAGCCGAACTTGAGACAATCGCCAAGCAGTTAAAGCACGAACTGCAGGCCACCAAGGCCAGCGAGATAGTGGCCGAGCTGGCCCTGTTGCATAACGGCAGCAAACGCCTGCAGGCCTTCGGCCTATTCAAAGCGCCGGCCGCCCGGCAGCCGAAGGCGACCCGCCGCCGCGTGGCCAAGAAGCCCGCCAAGGCCGCCCGATGAGCACGCCCCCCATAACCGCGACCGCCTACCGCTTCGTCGGCGGCCCGTATCACAACCGGATACTAAACGGCGCAAGCCGCGAACGCCTGGCCGCGATTCTGACCGACCTGGCCGGCGCGACCTACTCCCTACGATGCAGCGCCACCGGCGTGGACTATCAGCCCGAGATTTTCACCACCCGCCACGGCACCACCTACGTGGAGTTTGTGGCCAGCACCTACCACCTGACCAAGCAGCCGCCAAGCACGCCGCTATCCATTCGACTTTCCCAATTTTAGGAGCAGCAGACCCATGGCCACCGCACCACCACCCGCCAAATATCCAGCCGCCCGCCAGTTAGGCCGCGTCGACAATAAAACCTGGGCCAAGTGGAAAGACGCCGCCCGCAAGGCCGGCCAGACGTTCACCGAATTCGCCCGCGAAGCGATCGAGAAGGCGATCGCCGAACAGGCCGCGTAAACCCGCCGCAGTCCAGCGCCGGCCAGGCGATCGCCTGGCCGGCCAGCGGCAACCCTCCAACCGTTCCAAAGGAACCGCAACGCATGAGCACCATAGCAACCGTTCGGAAAAGCTACCCCGGCCAGGCCGCCCGCCTCCATTGTGTGGCCGATTATTTCACTGTGGAGATTCTGCTGAGCGACGGCCGGCAGCTGCTATTCCACCGCGTCCCAGCCCGCACCGGCGAGCAGGCCGCCCAAGCCCGCGCCGTGCAGGCCCGACACCGAGGCCGTGGCGCCGCGTGCACATCGTGGCACGCCTGGCCCGAAGTGCTGGTTTATTCCGTCAACATTTCCGAGGAAATAGAGGCCCCACAATGAACGCACGCAGCACCCTGGCGATTATCACCGCCGCCCTACTGCTGGCCATGGTGGCCGTCATTTCCAACCTGGCCGCCCTACAGCACATCGAAGGCCAGCGAATCCAGAAAAGCCGCCGACGCCAACAGCAGGCCAGGCCAGCCGAGCACCTGCCGCCCAGCTGGCTGGACACCGTCGAAGGAATCAGCCCCCGCCACTAATGGAGAACCGAATGCCCAACACGCTAAAGATTGTTATCGAAGGCCACGGCCTCGACATGACCGTGGAAACGGCGAACAGCGACCCGCTGGCCGCCGACCTGCTGCAACTGCTGGCCGAACGGCTGCGCAGCCTGCCCGACCCCGAAACCGAAAGCGAGGCCACGCCGTGAACCTGCCCCAAACCCTTGGAGCGATCAGCCAAGCGCTAGAAGCAACCATCGCCGACCTGCAGGCCTCCGACACCGGCCCGCAACCAACGCCGCCCGCGATCAAATCGGCCTTTAGCAACGCCGTCGAAGCCATGGCCAGGCTAAACACAGCCCGCCGGCTAGTCGCCGAGCTGAAAACCGCCCAGGGGTGCAGCTACCGCCTGGCAGCCGCAACCCTGGCCGCCGACGGCTGCCCGCATTGTGGCCAGCCCGCCGCGCCGCTGGCCGGCGGCATTCCGGCCGCCTTTTGCATTCCCTGCCGCAACAGGATGCCCGAAGGCCTGCAGCTGCTAACAGCCCGCCGCGAAGCCGCCCCCAAAGACAACTACGCCCCGCACCAATGCGAGGACGCCCACAACCGAGCGCTGGACCTGGCCCTGGCCTGGCTGCGCGTAAACGCGAAAGAACGCCAACAATGAGCACCACGCCCACGCTGACCACGCCCGAGCTGATTAAAGAGTTTGAGGGGGACCGCTGCCGCTGCGGCAAGGCGAAGCAGCCCCGGCAATCGTTTTGCCGCGCGTGCTATTTCAAATTGTCGAAGCCGCAACGCGCGGCGCTCTATCTGCCGTTCTTGGAAGGCTACCACGGCGCATACACTGACGCCGTGCAGGCCTTGGACCGATGAAGCGCCCCGCCGCCCGCCTGGCCGTCGACCTGCTGCAGCTGCTGGCCACGCTGCTGCTAGTCGGCGCCCTATTCTATTGGCTGGCCACCCGGCCGAAGACGCCGACCAAATGGACCCAGCCGCCCACGCCCGCCGACCTTCGGAGCATAGACCGCCGATGACCATCTTTGTACGACTCGACGCCGACCCGCGACAGCTGCCCGCCGTTGTCATTGAGAAAGAAGGCGAGCTGATGAGCCTAACGAACCGCCAGGCCCAGCACCTGGCCGAACGTATGGCCGCCGCCGCGATCGAGAAAGCCCGCGCTGGCCAGCAACCTGGCGACCATTGCCCGCGCTGCCACGGCGAAGACCTGGCGCCAATTGACTGCAGGCCAGGCGAACGCTACCGCGCGTGCAACCGTTGCGATTTTATATGGAACGCAGCCGCGCCAACGGCCGAAGAAACCAACACCCGCACCGAAGGATCGACCGAACCATGAAACGAGCGACCCACAACCCTGGCCGCAGCCGCCTGGCCCTGGCCAACCTCTACGCCGCCGGCCTGGCCACTATCAACGCCCTGCAGGCCCGCGCCGCCCAACGCCAACTACAAGAACCCACGCCGCACGCCACGCCGCTCAGCATCCGGCAGCTGACCACGGCCGCCGAGATTCGAGCCCGCCGCCAACGCCGCACCGGCCAGGCCTGGCCCAACCGATCAGCCCGAGCCGCCGCCGCCGACCAAACGCGAACCGTTGATCGACGCCGGCAGGAGCAGCAGCAGCTGGCCGCCGCCGATCGCCAAGCCCACGCGCACGCCCGCCTCGAGCGCATCACCGACAAACGCCAACGCCTGGCGATCGCCAAGCTACGGCACAACCCCGAAGGCTAAACCATGGCCACCCTACGCCAGGCCGTCAACGTGCAGCTAACCAACGCCGCCGGCCAGACCTTTGCACCCAAGCACGACCAGCGCGAAGACCTGACCGCCAGCGCCCCCGACACCGATCTATTCCTTTGGGCCGTCACCACGGCCGAGCTGGACCTAACGCTCAACACCGTGACCGCCGGCGGCCTGCTGCTGCTGACCAACCTCGACGACGCCAACTTCATCACTTACGGCGTCAAATCCGGCGGCATCATGGTGGCCTTGTGCACGCTGCAGCCAGGCGAAACGCACAAGCTAAGACTAGAAGCCGCCGCCACGCTTCGAGCTGCTGCCGATACCGCAACCGTTACTGTCCAAGTGGCAGCGATTGATGCCTAAGCGACACAAGACATGGCAGCCGCCTGGCCTGCAACCTAGGCACAATCGCCGCCGGCAGGCCAGGCCCAACGCCAACGCCCGAGGCTACGGCCGGCAGTGGCGCAACGCCGCCCGTCGATACCTGGCCGCCCACCCGCTATGCGTCCAATGCGAGGAAGCAGGCCACACCGTGGCCGCCGAGCTGGTTGACCACATCCTGCCGGCAGCATCCCACCCGAAGCTATTCTGGGATGCAGAAAACTGGCAAGGCCTTTGCCGCGATTGCCACGCCGTGAAGACTGGCAAGGGCCAGTAGCCAGGCCGCCGCGGATTCCAACGCGCCCCGATTCCACGGCGACCGATCGCCCGACCAGCTGCCCGCGCTGCGCTGGCTCAGCTACAGCGGAGGCCGCCGCCCGGCCGATGACATGGAAGGGCCGATATTTCAGAGCATCGGCCGCACGTAGACCAACTGCTAGGCGCACACTGTTTTGCGCGAGTTTTTCAGGGGGGGGCCTGCATTATCGGAAAGCGACGAACCAAGGCCCCCAACAAAGGCCAGGCCGGCAGCACCAAAAAGAAAACCGCCGCCGCCAAACGCCTGGCCGGCAATGCGAGCAAACGGCCGGAAGTGCCACCGGCCCCCGCCGCCACCCGCCTGGCCACGCCGCCGCCCTGCCCGCCCGACTTGGAACCGCTGGAACACGCCGCCCGACTGTGGCGAAAACTGGCTGACCAGCTGACCGCCTCCAAAGTGCTGGCCAGCACCGACCTAGAAGCGCTGCGCGTATTATGCGAAACGTGGCACACGTACCAAGGCCTGGCCAAATTCGCCGAGCCCAAAAACATGATCCAGAAAACGAGAAGCGGATACCGGCAGGAGCACCCCGGCGTCCGACTTCGAGCAAACGCCAGCAAGCAGCTGCTGACCCTCTGGCGACAATTCGGCCTCACGCCATTGACCCGCGACGGCGTGGACTCAGAGCTAAACGACGAAGACGACGCCGGCGACTACGCGAACGAAAGGCCAGACTAATGCCGGCCGTGCACAAGCTGACCGCAGCCCGCGCGAAAGCAAAACGCGAGGGCTGGCTGGCCATGGTGAAAACCGAGGCCGACGAACGCGCCATCCTTGACGGCTACTATTTTAGCGAAGGCCGCGCCCGCCATGTTTGCGACTTCGGCCCGCGCTGCCTTACCCTTGTGGGCGAATTCGACGGCGACCGCTTCGAACTAATGGACTGGCAACGCGACGACCTATTCCGGCCGCTGTTTGGATGGGTGCGAGATTCGGAAGAATGGGGCAAAACCGTTAGACGATACCGCCGCGCCTACGTCCAAGTGCCGAAGAAAAACGGCAAGAGCCCGACCGGCGCCTACGTCGGCCTCTATATGCTTTACGGCGACGGCGTGAACACCACCGGCGCGGAAGTTTACAGCGCTTCGACCGACAAAGAGCAGGCCGCGATTGTGCACCGCAGCGCCGTGCAAATGGTGGAGAACAGCCGCGAACTATCCAAACGCCTGCAAATCAACAACACCAGCGGCAGAATAACCTACCCCGCAAAACGCAGTTTCTACCGCGTGCTCAGCAGCTGCCCGAAACGCAACGAAGGATGGAACGCGCACGCCATCATCGCCGACGAATTGCACAAGTGGCAGGGCCGCGAATTGTGGGACGCCTTGAAATGGGCATTTGCCAGCCGGCCGGAACCGCTGATGTTCGCAATCACCACCGCCGGCCACGACACAGAAAGCGTCTGTTATGAACAGTATGAATACGCCCAACGCCTGGCCCGCAACGAGGCCTACGACCCGCAATTCTTCGGCCTAGTCTTCGAGGCCGACCACGAAGACGACCCCAGCGACCCCGCGACCTGGCGAAAGGCGAATCCGTCCCTTGGGGTGGCCCTGAAAATGGAGAATTTCAAGGCCGACCACGACGAGGCCAAGAACGCGAGCCGCGCCGCCTTCGAAAAGTGGAAGCAGCTAAGGCTAAATATTTGGGGGACCGGCACCACGCCGTGGCTGGACGCCCGCAAGTGGGACGCCGGCCCGATCGCCCGCGAAAAATACGCGCTAAAGCTGGCCGAACCGCGAGCCCCCGAACTAGAACCGCTGCCGGCCCGCCTCGATTGCTACGCCCCGATCGCCGAAGCCGACACAACGCCGCCGTGCTGGGCAGCCTTGGACCTGGCCCTGGTCGAAGACCTGACCGCCGTGGCTCTATGCTTTCCCGAGGACGACGAATTCCGGTTTCTATTCAGATTCTGGCTGCCGGAGGAAGCCGCCCACGGCGACAACAATAAAACCGGCACGCCCTACCAACAATGGGCCGAGGAAGGCCACCTGATTCTGACGCCAGGTGGAGAGACGGACTTCGACCGGATCGAAACGGACGTGCAGCAGCTGGCCGAAGTGCACGACATCCAACAGCTAGGCTACGACCCGATGTTCGCCGCGCAGTTTAGCCAGCGGATCGAGGCCGCCGGCATTGAGCGCGTAGAATTCCCGCAGACAAAGGCGACTTTCGCCACGCCCTGCGCAGAATTCGAACGATTCATCAAACAACGCCGGCTGCGGCACAGCGGCAACCTGATCGCCGCCTGGTGCCTTCGGAACGTGCACGCCATCACCGACGACGACGGCAGACCGCTGCGGCCCGTGAAGCAAAAACGCCACAGCCCGAAAAAGATCGACGGCGCGGTTGTGGCCATTATGGCCCTGGCCCTGGCCCAGGCCGGCCAGCTGGCCCGTGGCAGTTTCTACAAAGACAACGATCCGGAGTTTATCTAGTGGAGAGCCGAATGACGACGAATAAAGAAAAGCAGCCGCCGCCGAGCTACGCCGACACGCTGGCCGTGGCCGGCTGCGGCCTGATCGCCTACGGCCTGGCCCTGGCCTGGCCGCCGGCGTGCTACTTGTGGCTTGGAGCCGCAGCGATCGCCGCCGCCTACATCCGCGCAAAGAACCGAGCCGCCGCCCTGGCCCGTGCCCGCTACAACCCACAAGGCCCCCGCCCATGATCGACCAGTTGTTCGAAAGCCGCGCCACGCTGGAAAATCCGACCGTAAGCCTCAGCGACCCCGACGCCATCGGCGAATTATTCGGCAGCACCTTATCGGCCACCGGCGAGCCCGTGACCAAACGCACCGCGCTGGCCTTATCAGCATTTTGGTGCGCCGTGAAAATGATCTCCGGCGACACGTCCCAGCTGCCGCTGGCCGTTGTCGACTATCCCGACGCCAACGTTGCCATGCCGCTGGCCATCGTTGACCACGAGCTGCGCCGTTTCATCCGGCCGGCGGCATTCACCACGCCCGACCAGCCCGACCTAACCTTCCTGCAGTTGATGCGCCGCGTCATGGTGCACGCGCTCATTTATGAAAACGGCTACATTTGGGCCGACTTCGACAACGCCGGCAACCTGCGCGGACTCTATCAGCTACTCAGCGACCGCACCGCCGTCACCATGCACCGAGGCCGGCGTTATGTCGTCACCGAGGTGAGCGACGACCAGGCCGCCGACGGCTTCCGACTTGTGGCCCGACCCTACGAAGAAGTGCTGCACATCGAAGGCCTTTGCGTCGACAATTTATCCGGCCTCGACACCGTGGAGGCCGCCCGCGACGACCTGGCCGTGGCTCTATCGGCTATTGGCTTCAAGGCCAAGTTTTTCAAAAACAGGATGACGGCCGGCGGCATTCTGCAGGCCCCCGAGGGCAGCACGCCGGAGGCCACCAAGAAGATAGAGAAAGCGATCGAGCAGCTAAGCGGAGGCGACGAGGCATTCCGCACGCTAGTGCTGCGAGACGGCTACAGGTGGCACCAGACCCAAGTAAAGCCCGCCGAAGCCCAGCTGACCGAGCTAGAAGAATCAGCGATTCGAGACGTGGCCCGCCGCTTCTTGATGCAGCCGGCCCGCTTGGGGGTGCGAGAGTCGATCAGCTACAACAGTTTGGAAAGCGAGAAACGCGATTACCACGGCACCACGTTGTCGTATTGGCTCAGCTCTATTGCTTCCCAGATGACGGCCAAGCTACTCAGCGAAGCCGAGAAGAACGCCGGCCGCGAGGTGGCATTCAATGCCAACCTTCGGCTAGTTTGGGCCGACGCCGCCACGCTGGCCACGATCGCCAGCCAGGGCACCACCGCCGGCTGGCTCGACGAAGACGAGGCCCGCGCGTGGTTCATGCTGCCGCCGCGACCGGCCGGCAGCGAGACAAACGACGACGAAGACGAGACGAACGACGACCAAACCGACCAAACCGACCAAACCGGCGACGACGCGCCGCGAGCCTTCCGCGCCCTGCTGGCCGCCGAGCTGCGCCGCCACGCCGGCCGCGCCGCCGTGCAGGCCGCCAAGTATGCCCGCCGTGGCAATCTTGCCGAGTACATCGACGGCGCCAGCGACTCCAAGGACGCCGCGATCGCCGCCGAAGGGCTGGCCCCCGTCCTGACCGCTTGCCGCGCTGCTGGCTTCACGCCGCCGGCCGCCGTGCACCTGGCCGCCGACATCGTCAGCCAGGCCAGCCAGCTGGAACTTTCAGAGCCCGACCGCCCCGAGCTGCAGCAGCTGGCCGACCGCCTGGCCGCCGCCGCCTTCGAAACCGAGTAAAACCCGCCGCCAAAATGGATCCAAAACGGAGCAAACGATGCGCGAAACCCTAAAACTCCCGCAACGCCTGGCCAACGTCACCACCGAGGCCCGAGCCGACAAACCCGACGACCTGGCGACCATCACCGGCTACGCCGCCGTTTATTGGAAGGCCGGCGACAAGGGCACCGAATACCAGCTGGCCCCCGACATGGTGGAGCGGATTATGCCCGGCGCCTTCAAGACCGCCGTGGCCGATGACGACGCCCGCGCCATGCTCAACCACGACCCGGCCTTCATGCTGGGCAGAACCAGCAGCGGCACCGCCCGATTCTTCGAAGACGCCACCGGCCTGCGCTTCGAAATCGACCCGCCGAACACCGAGGCCGGCCGCACCGCCGTGGAGTTGATCGGCCGTGGCGACATCGACGGCGCCAGCTTCCAATTCCTGGCCGCCGGCCGCGCCAAACGTGGCCGCATTGTATGGATCGAGGAAAAAGACGACGAAGGCCGAATGATTGATATTCGAGAAGTGCACGACCTAGAACTTTTCGAAGGTGGCCCCGTCGACTTCCCAGCCTACGCCGGCACCAGCGCCCAGCTGCGCAGCCAGCAGCACATCGAGCAGCTAGAGGCCGAACGCCGGCAGCTGCGCCGGCGTGAAATGACCGAAACCGAGGCCGTGGCCATTATGCAGATGCGAGGCCGCGCCGTGGCCGCGAACCAACGCCTGCTGGGATTTCCACGGAAATAAAACGCAAGCAGGCCAGGCCGACCGGCCGATGCGTCAGAAATACCAGGCGCACCGCCGGCCGTCCATACGGCCGCCCGCCCGCCCGACCTGCCGCCCGTCCACACGTGCACCGCAAGCCGCTGGCCACCGCGCCGACGACTCAACCAACCAACCGCACCGCACGCAGTGGAGAAGATCATGGCACGATTGCAGGAAATGCGCAAAGAAGCGCAAGAGCTGGCCGGCAAAATTTCCAAGATGGCCGAAGAACGAGCCGCCCGAACCGAGGCCCGAGCCGCCGACGAGAAAGCGCCCGAGCCTTGGACCGAGGCCCACGCCGCCGAATGGAAAGACACGAACGCCCGATACGATACGATCGTAGGCGAGCTGGAAACATCGGAGCAGGAAGCCGAGATGGCCGCCCGCGCTGCTGACGTGGCCCAATTCATGGAAAGCCGCGCCGCGGACTGGAACCGCCGGCCAGCTGGCGACGACATCGCCCCCGGCCAGGAAGGCGACCCCGACCGCCGCAGCTACGGCGACTTGGGGCTCAGCCGCGACCAGGCCCGCAAATTCGAGCAGCGGCAGCACGACCTGGCCCTGAATTTCCGCAGCTGGGCAACGGCCGGCAACCCGCTGGCCAGTGGACTGACCGCCGCCGAAGAATTCGGCCAGGCGAGAACCCGCGAGAAGTTTGACCCGTCCGGCCAAATCTTGCAGCTTTCCCACTTGGACACCGCACCGCTGCAAAGTCTGCAACGCCAACTGCTGGCCGTGCACCCCGAACGCCGGCAGCTGATCGCCGACAGCTTTGTGGAAGGCCGCGCAATGTCCGCCGGCCAGGGTGGCAGTGGCGGATACCTGACCGTCCCCGCCACAGTGGTGCGAGCCGTGGAGGTGGCCCTGATCCGATACGGCGCCGTCCTGCAGGTGGCCGACACCATCACCACCAGCACCGGCGAAAATATGTCTTGGCCCGTGGCCGACGACACCGGCAACGAAGGCGCATACACGGACGAGAACCAGGACAGCGCTAGCGACGTTGACCCCAGCTTCGAGGCCGTCACATGGGGAGCCTTTGACCTGCATTCCAACTTCATCAAGATTAGCTACCA
>Ga0316189_10004051_pt1 | contig 14147 bp, 15 predicted proteins | sample LowCovwburrow_MG_FD_204930 | JGI IMG/M metagenome (GOLD analysis project Ga0316189, IMG submission 204930) | Coastal sediment microbial communities from Maine, United States - Lowes Cove worm burrow | ecosystem: Environmental > Aquatic > Marine > Coastal > Sediment | place: USA: Maine...
GCATTCATGGTGAATCTCAAAGAAGAGAGCTTCTCTCTGAAACGGAATTTCCGATTCTTGAAGGGCTATCACCGCTAAGTCTGCGCATTCTGAATAATGCCAGTCGCATTATGAATGTTTCAAAGGGCGTGGAGATGCTTCACGAAGGCGACACACCTCACGATCTCTATTTTATCAAGCAGGGAAAAATGGCCATTGGTCGCCAATCTGGAACTCAGCTCAAAGTGATTGCACAGCTTGGAGCCGGTGAGGTCTATGGCGAATTTGGCGCGCTGCGCAAAAAGTCGCGGTATGCATCCGTCTACACGGCTGAATCCAGTGTTATTATCCGGGTCGAGCTCTCTGCGATCCAACAGGTTCTTGAAGCTGATAGTGAATTTCATAACCGGCTGGAAGCACTGCTCACCCAGCGCATGCTCAATAGCTTCTTTTTCAGCCATCCGGTCTTTCATGCGCTTCCTGAGAAAGAGCGCTCGGAGCTGGCCAGAACATTTCCGGTTCACTTCTTCGAACGCAATAGCCGCATCTTCTCCCAAGGCAAAGTGCCTCAAGGCGTCTATCTCATTCTTTCAGGCGAAGTTGAAGTCCGCTATCGCACCCGCTCCAAAGAGGAGAGGCTGCTGGAGATCAGAAGAGACAATGACATTCTTGGTGAAGTGGCCATCAAAAACGGAACTGAGCTTGCCTACTCAGCTGTTGCGGTCAGTGATGTAGATATACTGATGCTGGATAAAGAAGCGATGAAAGTGATGCATGACAAACATCTGAAGTCATTCGAATCCCTTGAGACCTACATCAACAAACGTTCTGAGCGAACTGTGATGCGGCTGAAAGAGAATATGGACTAATTTTTCAGATCTCATCTCAAAATACCAAATTCTGAAATCGACAAATAACAAGGCACTATTTTAACCTGCTTGAGAAATCAGGAGGTTTTGCTATTTCTACCTCGGATGGAGTCCAGGCCGCCCAGACGCCAGAGCACCCACGCCCCCGGAAGAGAGGCTACGCCCAGCACTATGACCCAGAGTGCCGCCATAGCAGTCGCCGCATCTCCACTGGCTCCAAAATAAACAGCAAAACTGACATAGCCGGCTTCTCGTACACCAAATCCATTCAGTGATATCGGTAGTGTTGCAACCAGAGCAACCAGACCGACCATAATAGAGAAGGCAAACCAGCTCATCTCCAGGCCCACGGCCATACCCAGAAAGACATGCGCCTGCACAATCAGCATCTGAAACAGAAATGAAACTGGCAGACTTCGCCACCAGTTCTTCTGAAAGCGCCTGTCCATCAACGGCAGTGCCTTAAGCTTCTCCAGTTTTTCAGGAAGTCTGCCAACCAGATAACGATCAATCATTGGGTAGAGCAACATACCAAGCCATGCAGAACCGACAATACCCAGCCAGGTAATCCACCAGGTAAGTGGCCATTCGAAAAAGAGCATGGAGAAGGTCAACAAAACCAGAAGCGCATACATGCCGTTTACCCGATCCAGAATAACACTGGCCCCGGCACTGACACCCATCCCTTTCCTGCCTTCACTTTTTGCCAGAAGAACGCCACGAATCACATCCCCACCAATGGTAGAGGGGAGGAAGAGAGAAGCGAACATACCAAGAAAGTAGAGTCTGATCTTGTGGCTTTTCGAAACGCCGATACCCAGCCCCTCTGCAATCCATGCCCAGCGCAGGCCACACATAATATATCCGATTACCAGACAACCCAATGAGGCTAACAGCCAGAGAGGATTCACACTCTGAATACGCTGCCAGACCATGGCCAGGTCGACATAGCTGACCACAGCTACCAGAAGCACTGTTGTCAGCATCAGTTTCAGGATAAAAAAGAAGTGCGTTTTCTTCATGGATGCGGAGCAACTTACCACACCCATTCGCTGTATGAAACAAACATGGATATTGCCTGATATCTCCCTAGAGTTCTTAAAAATTCGACTTGGAAAATGCATGAATCGACTCGCAAACATCTCTGACGAACACTACCCCTGGTGGCTGATGCTGCTCTGGGCTGCCCTGACCCTCCCCTCACTGGGGCTGGCTCCACTGTTTGATTATGATGAGACCATCTATGCTCAGACTGCCATCGATATGATGCGCCACAATGAGTGGATTGTACCCACGGCCAATGGCATGCAGTTTTTCGAGAAGCCACCGTTTACCTACTACCTGATGGATATCTCCTTCATGCTGTTTGGTGAAAACGCATTTGCCGCTCGTCTTCCATCAGCAGTTTTCACCCTGTTTACAGCACTTCTGCTGCTCCATTTTGGCAGACGTGTTCACTCTCCCGCTTTCGGCCTGGCAGCAGCTGTAATTTTTCTGACGATGCTCGAGGTTGGAGTGCTGGGCCACGCAGCCATTCTCGATGCTGTGCTTAACTTTTTTATTGCCGGAACACTTCTCTATTACTTCCTCTGGCGCCAACTTGGCGATCAGAAAGATGCACTGATCACTGCCGCCATGATGGGTGCAGCTGTCAGCATCAAAGGGCCGGTTGGTGCCGTTATTCCGGTACTGGTGATTATCATTGACCGACTGCTGGCAAAAGATTTGGGCAACACATTGAGGGCAGTTCCGTGGCTGGCTGCACTTGGCCTCTTCCTTATCACGGCAACACCGTGGTACCTGATGATACTGATTAATCACGGCCCCGGCTTTCTCTATGAATTCATTGTGGTTCACAATATTGGTCGTGCCATGAATCCAATGCAGGGGCACGGTGGCGGCCTGCACTACTATGTTGTCGTGTTTATTGTCTCGGTCCTTCCGTGGCTGGCATGGGTGTTTTGGAGCCTTAAACATGGCTGGAGAAGGAACAGTAGCGAGACACTTCCCGCTATCGTAAAACTTGGCACGATCTGGGCCCTACTGGTCACTGTTCTATTCACCTTTGCCCAGACAAAATTGCCGCACTACATCTCCAGCATCTATCCGGGTGTCGCCCTGACTATTGCTTCCGCTCTATTTTATCGTGGTGTGAACTCTGCCGTGCCAAAATCAATCTATCTGAGCAGTGCTGCCATTCTACTTCCCGTTGCTTTGGCAGTAACAATGCTTCCGTCGATCTACCCACAACTGATCGAGATGGTAAAACATCCACGCGCCGTTGCCATTGTCTCACAGGATATTGCACCATCTGTATGGATTTCAGTCGCTGGTGCTCTACTGCTGGCTTGTGTGATCTGGTTGTTCATCTGTAGTCGTAAGCCAGAGGGCAACCATCTGTTTCGCTTTGCCATCACCGGTATGGTTTTACAGTCCACGCTGCTGATAGGCCTGGGAAGCTTTGCTGGCAACCTGATTCAGGCTCCAGCCATGAGAATTGCTGATGAGGTTCGCGCTCTCCCTGAAAGCATGCCTGTTTACAGTTACAATCTTAATGCCCCATCGATCTCATTTTACGCCAATCGATCGTACCGAATCCTTCTTAACAGCGAGGGGCCTGAGACCATTGCTGCCACAACCCCACCCTATGCCGTAATCATGCGTAGTGAGTCAGCCCGGGATATCCCGCAGCTCCAGGAAGCACTGCCCCATATCGATCAGGGCGGTTATTTGATGTATCTCATCACGCCTGATAGTAACCGCGATCAATGAATAAAACACAAGTCGCAAACTGATGAAACTTTCCGTCATTATTCCTGCCTATAATGAAGCTGAACGTCTCCCCTCCACACTGGAAGAGGCATATAGCTGGTTAACTGAGAAGTTGCCGGATGATTTTGAAATTATTGTTGTGGATGACGGCAGCAGTGATGAGACGGTAAAACAGACCCGGGAGATGATCACCACTCACCCCTTCTTGAAAATACTCGTTCAGCCGCAGAATCGTGGAAAAGGTGCTGCTGTAAAACGCGGCATGCTTGAAGCGGCCGGTGATATCCGCCTCTTCATGGATGCCGATCACTCCACTCATATCAGGGAAGCAGAAAAGGTTCTGACTGCAGTGAACGAAGGTGCCGATGTGGTCATTGCATCACGCCAGCACCCTGAATCAGACATCTCCGTCCACCAGTCATGGCTGCGTGAGCACATGGGCCAGAGTTTTAATTATATTATACGCTCCATTGTCGGGCTTAAGATGGAGGACACGCAGTGCGGCTTTAAAGCATTCACTGCGAAGGCGGCTAAAGATATTTTCTCCAGGCAGAAGCTGGAAGGATTCAGTTTTGATGTGGAGCTGCTATTTCTCGCTTCAAAACTGGGCTATCAAATTGCTGAAATCCCTGTCGAGTGGATCAATGAACCCAACTCCAGAGTACGCATGATTGCCGACCCTGTTCTGATGTTTGCCGACGTCGTACGCATTCGCCAGCTACACAGAGGGCTTTGATTAGATGCTGAATAAATGCTTCCTGCATTTTTCAGCTACGCAAAGCTAAAAGCAGGGTTTTTGCTTTGCTCACAAAATCAGACCTTAACCTTTCTGATTTTGGCAACCCGTCCATGGGTTGCAGTCAGAACAAAAAACAGGCGCCCTGTTGGACACCTGCTTCTCAAACCACTTATTAAAACTCTCACCATCGCTCATTTTGGAGTGAATCAAGGCGAAAGATGAGATGGAACCGCAGTTTGCTAATTGCAAATAAGAATTTCATCTCATTTTTCAACGCAGATGCAGCCCAAAAGGGGCATGGTAATCAGTCGGTTCGGCTGGTCACTTCCAGAAGATGATAACCAAACTGGGTTTTAACCGGCCCCTGAACCTTGTTTAGCTCGGCGGAAAATACCACCTCATCAAACTCTTTAACCATCATGCCCGGTCCGAATTCGCCGAGGTCACCGCCACTGCGGCCTGATGGGCAGCTGGAGTGCTCTTTTGCCACGTCGGCAAAATCAGCTCCCGCCTCAATTTGAGCTTTCAACTCGTTACACTTCTCTTCGCTGTTTACCAGAATATGGCGTGCGGTTGCTCTGGACATGATTGACTCCTGACTCTCTTTAAAAAAATTTCAGCGCTAGACCCTACCGCCTCAAACTGTTTTGCACAGACCTGTCGATTTCAACAGATGTATGCTTTCAGACTTCGATTCAAGCAGACGTTCAGCATATTCGTTAATGGACTAGTCCATTACCTAAACATGATCAGTACTAGCGCGACTCTTATGTTGTCTGTGCAAATTCGCTAAAATATGGAAACGATGTACAATGGTCGACCTGCGAAGCGGACCCGTTGAATCAGGCATATGTTCTGTTTATGATTTTTCGGGAGTTTCATCTCCTCACTGCACGTTCGTTATCAAACCCTGGTGTTTGGAAATACGGACACTCAATTTTATCCGCCGCTATGGCAGCTCCGGTAATCATTGAAAAGTTATCACGAAAACCACCTGTATATGCAGGCAGTTTTCCTCGTTTCCTTTTGCTAATGCAAAAGGTTTAAACGGGGCCGGAATTCACACTGTAAGGATCATTATGACCACAAACAACGCACCACCTCAAGCGTTACGACCTACCATTCTTTCCTATTCGAAAGACCTGGCCAACATATGCTCACTTGCAGGATTGGCCTGCACGCTATTAGCAATTTACTTCAGCATCCTGGGCATCTACTACGCAGCGATGATTGGCATGATATGGGCCGTTGCTTTTGACTGGGCGGATGGACTTGTTGCACGAAGAATGAAAGGTCGGACAGCAGATGACCGAACGTTTGGCGGGCAACTTGATTCGTTAATCGACATTGTAAACTATGGCGTCGCCCCGGCTGTTCTTCTGCTGAGCTATGGAAAATACGAGCCTCTGTTTCTAATCGCAGCCTTTATCATGATTTCAGCCAGTGCACTGCGGCTCAGTTATTTTAACACATTCGGTTTTTCCGGCGGCTCGAAATACACAGGCCTGGCTCTCGACAACAACGGCATCATATTGGTTTTCATATTCCTGTTTGAGCCTTATTTTAGTGTGGAAATATTCGCCATCATTCTCTGTGTCAGTGGCCTGCTTCTCGCAGCCTTGAATGTATCCCAACTTAAAACACCAAAACTTTCCGGAAAGCCGGCCCATGTTTACATACTTGCTATATATACACTTACAATAACTGCTGCCTATGGCTGGAGACTTCTCTAAATGACAACAAAATTGATAATCCATGATAACGAAGAGTTAAAGAGCATGGTTGTATATACGGTAGGTACATTTGATTTGTTGCATGTGGGACACCTTGCTCTATTAGAATACTGCAGAACATTAGGCGGTGTCGTGGCGGTTGGTGTTGCTTCCGATGAAGTGGTCAATTCTTACAAGCCCAATCTGCCAGTGATCCCCCTCGATCAACGAGCGGAGATGCTGAAAGCTATGCGCTGCGTCGATATTGTGCGCCCCTACCACAAACTTGAGTATGTATCTGCCTGCAAGGAGTTGGATGTCGATATTTTCGTTGTTGGTGGAGACTGGGGAAGGAACCCTCATAATCTGGCCGTAGAGGCTTATTTGGAATCCAAAGGCAAAAAGATTGTTCAGGTAATTTATAACCCCCGCACATCATCTACGACCATCAAGCATAATGTCATAGCCCAAACGCATAGGGGAAGAGACCCGAAACAGACTATAGAAAAGGGAATTCTGCCCATACCTGTCATGGAAAACCTGTTTAATGAAGGGGAAAATATTTTTGCATAACTCTGATCTTATTTCGGCCAAATGCAGGCACTCATCAGACACAAAACAGGATGGGCTTTAACTGGAATTGTAGAGATTTAGGAACAAAAAAAAGCCCGCCATAGGCGGGCTTTTTAATTCTACAGGGAAAACCCTTTCTTAGAAACGGTTCTCACGAGGCTTGGCCTCATTAACACGCAAATTGCGTCCATCAAGTTCCGCGCCGTCTAGCGCTTCAATTGCAGCGTTTGCTTCGTCACTGCTATCCATTTCAACAAAACCGAAACCACGGCTACGATCTGTTTCGCGATCCATGACCACTTTTGCACTGGCAACTGATCCAAACTCAGCGAAAACTTCGCTCAGTCCATGATCATCAGTGTTAAAAGAAAGATTTCCTACATATATATTCATACTAAATTATCCTAAAAAATATCAAAATCGAATCCAAGGGATTCGGACTTCACCAAAGGTGTTGGTTGTGAACCCATGGAAAAATCAATCAATAATCAAGAGATAAACAAAGGGAAAGAACGTGCACAACTGACAAAATCAAAGCCAGTATGGTTAATAAGCGCGATATAGCAAGGTAAACCGCTCTTTAACCATGGGATTATCTACATCTGAAAAAAATTGAACGGCTACTTTCGGCCGAAAGCGGTCATTCAGATGTAACAAAAAAAGAGGGAGCCTTTCGGCTCCCTCTCTCTATCGAACACATTAGCTAAAATGTGATATATCCAGTGTAGCACATCTTTACCGAGTGCCTAGTTCCAGTTTATGAGGGGGCTTATGCGGCCAGAATTTCCCGCAGCTTGCCCATGGCCCGTTTCTCCAGCTGACGAACACGTTCAATCGAAATGCTGAAATCCTCAGCCAGCTCTTTCAGCGTTGCAGGCTCTTCAGAGAGATGGCGCCGCATCACAATCTGGCGATCACGGTCTGAGAGTTCACTAATGGCACTGTGTAACTGGCTGTTCTGGTGATCCTGCCAGTTGGCCTCAACCACCTGCTCTTCAGGCGTCGCCCCCAGCGCAGGCAGGGCAGTGACCATGGCCTCACCCTCTGCGTCAGCATCAAGTGAAACATCGCGCTGCAGATATGCATTGGCCGTCTCCTGATATTCGTTCGCGGAGACTCCATATTCGGCTGCAACCTCATCAACATGGTCACCATCAAGTGCAGCAATAGCATTTTTAGCCTTCTGCAACCCTGCAAAAATCTTCCGCTGAAGTTTGTTGGTACCGAGCTTGACGATACTCCAAGAGTGAAGAATAAAATCGTGAATTGCAGCACGGATCCACCATGACGCGTAGGTCATCAAGCGGAAACCACGCTCAGGATCAAAGCGCTTTACAGCATGCATCAGTCCAAGCGTACCCTCCTGAATCAGGTCTGCTTCCTGCAGTCCGAAATGGCGATACTCACGTGCAATCGCAGTCACACCATAGAGATTGGCTACAACAAGCTCCTGTGCAGCCTCACGATCCTGATGATCATGCCATCTGCGTGCCAGTAGCGTCTCGTCTTCACGACTTAAGCGATCAACACGCTTAACATCGCGATAAAAAAGGGAAAGGCTCGACATATCTGTTACTGCTTCGTTCAAATTCATCTCCGATAAAAGGTAAATTAGCACTCGAATTATAAGAGTGCTAAAAACTGTGTCAAATTGTCAGAGTGAAAGATGTGGCTATTAGGGCCTGTTAACACAAAATAGAAACGAAGCGCTGCTGCTCGAAATGAGAGCAGGCAAGGCGCAAGGAGAGAAATTTGGTGAATTCAAATGAACGACGAGCAACGCCGCATGGACTCATTTCGGGTGCACCACGGGTATTTCCTTCGGTCACAGCCCTGTGGGACAGGCTATTTTTGGCCGCTCCATCGTTATTTCTCGTTGATGTGCATTCAGCACACAGCACTCGAATGCCTTGCAGAGACTCAAAAATAGCCGTGTCGCTACGCTTGGATTTTATGTTAACAGGCCCTAGTCCACACTATCGGGTGAAACCAGCCTGGCCGTGGCAACCACTGCACCCAGACAACCCACTACTGCACCACCGGCAAGAAGCGGCAGCAGCAGCACAAAGGGGTGAAGATCAATACTCAGGCCATCCGTCCAGTCAGAGACTCCCAACACCAGTGGCCAGAGCAGAATCCATGCCAAAATGGCCGCCCCGCCACCCAGTAGTGCTCCCTCCAGAATAAACGGCATACGAACAAACCACTCCTTGGCACCAAGAAGGCGCATCAGATGCACCTCATCGGCTCTCGCCAGTAGAATCATACGTAGCGTATTCGAAACAATCATCGCCATCGCCAGCGCAATTATCAGCGTCGCAAACCAGGCAAGATTCCTGATCGACTGAAGCAGCTGGTGGGCATTGGCCATCTGAACCTCATCCTCATTCACTGAAGCTCCGAAGCGGGCTGCTTCATCCCGAATATCGGAGAAGAGGAATTCATGCTCACTGTCGGAAAGTATTAACTCCAGACTCTCCGGAAGCTGTTTGGCAAACTTGGACACATTCAGTGAAGTATCACCCAGCCACCCCTGCATCCAGACAGCTGCCTCTTCCCGACTGATCTGCCGAACCGAATCAACGCCATCAAGTGATCTGAGCCGCTCATTCAGCTCTTTAAGGTCGCCACGCTTCTCAACCGGAAGGTAGACATGCAGGCGGACGTTTTCCTGCCATGAACCTACCCACTGCTGAGCCCCCTGCAGACCAAGCCAGACCGAGCCCAGAGCCCATAGCGCAACACAGACAATAATCAGCGCCAGAAACTGGTGAATACCAAAAGGCGGCAACTGGAATCCACCAGGCAGACGAGGATTGATCTGATCAGGCATCTCTTTGATCCTTTCATGCATGGGAGTCTCCCACCAGCGAACCCTGATGCAGCTGAATCACCCGTCCCGGATGGGAGTTAAGCAGGTGCAGATCGTGGGTAGCCATAATTACAGTCGTACCATTTCTGTTCAGTGTCATCAGCAGATCAAGAACATGTCGAGCGGTATCCTCATCAAGATTTCCGGTCGGCTCATCGGCCAGAATAATCGGCGGATTTGTCACCATCGCACGGGCAATCGCAACGCGCTGTTGCTCGCCGCCGGAGAGCGCCTCCGGATAGGACCATAAACGATCATCCAGACCGACAAACTCAAGCACCTTTCGCACACGCGGAACCAGACGCTCTTTCTCCCACCCCTGCACCCGCAGTGGCAGTGCCACATTTTCAAAAATGGTTCGGGAGAAGAGCAGCTTATGATCCTGAAAAATAATTCCTGTTCGCTGCCTAAGCTCGCGCACATCGCCCTCGGAAAGGCCTCGCATATCCCACTGCTGTACAGATAACTGCCCTGAAGTTGGCCTGAGACCACCATAAAACATGCGCAACAGTGAAGACTTCCCTGCACCACTCTCACCAGTCAGGTAGATGAAACTTCCCTTGGCAATAGCAAGCGAAACGCCTGAAAGGGCAACCTTTCCCGCAGGATAACGGAGCATCAGCTGCTGCATCTCAATCAGTGCATTTTTATCAGGCATGGGGAAAACAGTAACCATGAGATGCCCTGCTGTCAGCATTCCTGCTGACAAATAATTCATAACAGACCAACATTGCCGCATGCACATCACCTGTCCGCACTGCAATGCCGCCTATGAGGTCGGTCCGGTCATCAAAAATGCCCTGCTGGTATGCTATCGCTGTCATACCGAATTCGGTATTGATGAGAGACATTTTGAAGCAAAAGAGAACGGCTCTGCGACCACTGAACAGGAGGAGTCACTGCCACTGTTTGACCATGCGGAAAACAGCAGCCAAGAGAAACCTGAAGCAGATGAACCTTCTGAAAAGCAGTTGCCTGAAGATCCCATTCCTGAGCCCAAAGCTCCTGAACCTGAGCCTGAAAAGGTGGCTAACAGAGAGAGTGAAACCGAAGAACTGAATATTACAACTGCAGCATCAGAAGATGACAATGCCCCTCTTCCTCCGGCAAGAAAAACCGCCGCGATCTGGCCATGGCTGTTTTTTATTCTGCTGATCATCGGTGGCTCCGGATTCTGGTTTAAGCAGGATGTCTGGCTGGACCACGCATGGGTACGGAGCACACTGATCAATATGCGCCTGCCTGTCGAAGTGCGTGATAAAGATTGGCAGATTGTACCGGAGAGTGTGCATGGCCAATGGCTGACAAGGGATGATAATAGCCGCATTCTGATGATTGAAGGTCGCGTCGCCAACCGACTCTTCTGCGAGCTCTCACCACCAAAGATTCAGGTGAATTTTTTCGATGATTCCGGGCTGGACAGGATTCTTGGCGAGACAACGCTGTCGATCACAGAACCGCCCAGCATCGAACAGGTAAAACATGCTCCGTTTGAAATGCCTAATATTGACCGCGTACCGGTAGAAGCTCAGGGAGAGCGTGGCTTTTTTCTTGTGATTGATTCGCTTCCTGAACGTACGGCTGATTTCACGCTAACAGCGGTGGTCAAAAAACGATAACCGGACACGGGCATATCAGCGGGCTGTCAGCTCCGGAATACGGAATCCAAGACTTTTAATCATATCCCGAAGACGCTGTTGAGTCGGCCCTGAAAGGTGGCCTGCATCAATAATGGAGAAGATATTCTCACGCTGTTTATGCTGTAGCCCCGGAATCGCCTTGATATCACGCAGGAAAATATCGGTCTCTTCCTGGCCAAGCTTCTCTCTCCAGACGTCGGAATCGATGGTAATGGCGGCAGGATAGATGCTTTCGCCGGGTTGCAGGCGAAAGAAGATAAGTGTCTCTCCCTTGATGACAGAGTTACTGCCAAGGGCAATAGCACGATCGGACCAACTCCAATTCAGGCCAAGCTCCTGCCACTCACGAATCAGAACAGAGTAAAACTCCCGATGCATTGCATCGCAGGAACCGTAAAAGTCACCAAGTGTCTGTTCAGCCATGATTCACCCCAAACATTTCCTATTTCAGCTCTTCATCCGAAGCTGCGCTGATCAGGACAACTGCTTGTGCAGCAATCCCTTCACCACGCCCTATGAAACCCAGCTTCTCGGTTGTTGTCGCTTTGATGTTAAGAGCATCAACATCAACACCCATCACGTCAGCCAGACGTCTGCGCATGGCTTCGATATAAGGCGCAAGCTTGGGTTCCTGGGCGATAATGGTTGTATCCATACTGCTCAGGCGCCAGCCGTTATCTTTTAGACTCTCAACCACGGAAGAGAGCAGTTTTGCACTATCAATACCGGCATATTGGGGGTCTGAATCTGGAAAGTGATGACCTATATCGCCCAGTCCGGCCGCACCCAACAACGCATCACAGACTGCATGGATCAACACATCTGCATCCGAGTGCCCGGCAAGACCAAGCCTGTAGGGGATCTCAACACCTCCCAACATCAGCTTGCGTCCTTCACAGAAGGCATGCACATCAAAACCCTGCCCGACACGTATATTCATCTATTCACTTCTCCTCTACAGAGCTCATCCCCGCCCATGGACAAGCGGTGAATGCGGACAGCATTCGTAAGCAAGCGTGGAAACCGCGCAAGGTGAATGCCGCAAGAAGCAGCAGAGAGAGCACCCGGGGGTGCTTTTCCGCTTGCGCAATAGGTATAAGAGATGGAGCCCTTACACCGCATCAAACAGACCCTAGATGGGAGTGCAGCCACTCCATGTCAGCCTGTGTTGTAATCTTCCGGTTCAATGAATCACCCTGACTGATATAGACCGAAAATCCTGCCGCCTCAAGCACCGAAGCATCATCTGTATGGGACTCCAGACGGTCTTTCTCCTTCTCAATCGCCTCAACAAACCACTCCCTGCGGGCAACCTGGGGGGTCTGAACAGCCCGAAGCATTGCCCGGTCCGGCGTCTCAATAACGCGCCCCTCGCTGTCAATCACTTTGATTGTATCATGCACAGCAACACCCGGAACTGCAGTTCCATGCTCGGCAGCCACATCAAAGACATCCTTTAGCAGTTTTTTTGACGGTAGCGGTCTGGCTGCATCATGTACGCCTACCATATCAATAGAATCGGGCAGCGCCGCCAGGCCTCGCTGCATTGAGATGGAGCGCTCTGCTCCGCCTGCTACAGGCGGCAAAAGTTCAAATGGAAACTGGTGACCCTTTACTACGTCGGCATAGAGCCAGTCATTCTCGGCAAGCACAGGCTGCACAACCCTGATCCGCTCTTCTTTTGCCAGAGAGTTCAAGGTGTGAATCAGAAGCGGTTTATCAGCAACAGTGATATACTGTTTCGGTAACATGCCGCCAAAACGTTTGCCACTACCGGCCGCCAACAACAGAATACCTACTTGCATAAGGCTGATTGTGCGCGTTCATTAAGAGAGGTCAATCTATCCGTGTTCTGCATTGCCAAGAATTGCTGTTTAAGCCGTTGCGCAACTCAGACGCATCGGATATAAACCTGCCATGACATCCACTTACCTCTTTCTGGCTGCCGGACTTCTAACGCTTGTTTCCGCCTATCTGGTCTGGGCAGATGTCTGGAAGGATTCTGTCTCCGTCAGCTCAAACAAGGGATCTATTATCGGTTCCATTCTTCTCACATCTATTGTGTTGACACTGCTCGGTTGTGTTCAGCTTGAGGTTGTTACAGGCCAGGGTATCCGTGTTTCACTGATCTCCGCAGTAGCGATAGCCACGCTTCTGGTTCAGGTCATGTATCTGATCGGAGTATGGCAACATGGCATACGCGGATTGGGGCTGTTTCTACTCCCGCTTACCGCACTTCCCCTGTTGCTCATTCCGGTGCTACCGGAAAGTGCTGCTGACCACTGGATCCGCACCTCATCGCTGTTGGAGTCCAGTCATCTTCTGCTTTCACTAATGGCATATGCCATTCTGACCATGGCGGCCATTCATGCTTTGATGCTGCTACAACTGGATCGATTCCTGAAACAGAAGCAACTCAGCCCGGTGATGCGGGCAATGCCGTCTCTGTTTGATATTGAGATTCACCTCTTTGCCCAGGTTCGATGGGCCACCTGGCTGCTGGCTCTGGGCATCCTTACCGGTCTGACATGGCAGTGGGTAGAGTTCCAGCACTTTGCCCTGCTTAATCATAAAGTTCTTCTCGCACTCTTTGCATTTGCAGTACTTGTGCTGCTGCTGTCAAAACGCAAAAAAGCAGGATGGAACGGCCGCTGGGCCAGCCGAATGGTGCTTGCAGCCTATACACTACTTCTACTGGCCTACTTCGGCGTTCGACTGATCAACTCCTGGCTAGGCTGACAGTTAAGAAAATCTTGTACCATGGATGAAATTGGAATCTCTCTTCCGGCTGCCGTTGGCATCCTCTTTTTCCTGTTGCTGCTCTCCGCCTTCTTTTCAGGTTCAGAGACTGCGCTGACCCGAGCCCGGCGTGTTCGTCTCAGGCTGTTAGATGAGCAGGGCCACAAAGGTGCTAAACACGCCAACTCTCTGCTGAAAAAACCTGAGCAGATGCTCTCCACCATCCTGCTCGGTAACAACTTCGTCAACATT
>Ga0316189_10004052_pt1 | contig 14144 bp, 11 predicted proteins | sample LowCovwburrow_MG_FD_204930 | JGI IMG/M metagenome (GOLD analysis project Ga0316189, IMG submission 204930) | Coastal sediment microbial communities from Maine, United States - Lowes Cove worm burrow | ecosystem: Environmental > Aquatic > Marine > Coastal > Sediment | place: USA: Maine...
ATAGTGGGTCGTCTACCGTCCTTTAGAGAACTCGAATATTAGGAAGGCATGTAGGACGTATTTCGGCCAACTCCTGCCCTACACCGGCGACCAACGAACGGCAAGTTTAATACTGGAGGCAGTCATTGAATTACAGCTACTGACCCGAAGCTACCGAACCCTTTGAGGCATGGTGGAGAGAAAACGATGGGTCCAAACACACTGTGATAGCGGGTCAGGTTTACCCAGGGTGGGGGCACCAGCGCCGCTAGGCGGGCGATGAAGTCGATAAAGGCGGCGTCGAATACCGACCGACCCACGCCGACTGATCAGGCTATGTTCGGGGTAGTGACGCCGCCATCGGCGGTCTTGGCTGCAGTTGCCAGTTTCCCGATTTCCTGGTCGATAAAGAACAACCCCTTACCTTCCGTGCCGATGATCTCGATCTTATCCAAGATGCCCTTGAATAATGCCTCCTCCTCGTGCTGTTCGGCGACGTACCACTGCAGGAAGTTGAATGTGGAGTAGTCCTTGTTCTGAAACGCGGCATCTGCGAGGTCATTGATCTTTCCGGTATTAAAACATTCGTGCCTGTAGATTTTGTCGAAAACGTCTTTCAGTGATTCGAATTCAGTCGGAGGGGCGTCTATTTGGCCCAGTTTTGCCAACGCACCTGTCTCGTTGACGTATGTAAAGAGGCGCTGCATGTGCATCATCTCTTCCTGAGCATGCTCTGTCAGAAACTGGCTACAACCGCTTAAGGCCTTGAATTCGCACCAAGCCGCCATCTGCAGATACAGATTGGAAGAATAGAACTCGAGGTTGATCTGTTCGTTGAGCTTGTCGAGCATATCTTGTTTTAACATAGTGAAACTCCGAAAACTGTAAAACGGCACTTGATCGAAGACCCGGCATGTTGAACCCGCCACTGTAATCCGACCTTCAGGGACGGGAGTGAATCGGCCACCCAAAGTGGGTGTTTAGTTGCCACTGGTATAATCAACCACTTAGCAACATCAGCGCTGTGATCGAATTACTCGGCGCGGACTCGTGTCCTTCAGATCATCGTTTGCGTTCAGACACAACCAGTTGGTTTAGGCAGTCCCCCGTACTTTGTGATCGGCTTCATTGGGCCGGTCATCCACATTTTGAACATCGCTTTCTGGTCTTCGCCCATGTATTTGGAAAATTTACGAATGGGTGGCACCACAGCGTGTTCCTCGTAATATTCGCGCGCCTTGAGTATTTGCTGCCACTTTGTATCGTCCAATTCCACATCATCGACTTGCGCCATGGCGCGTGCGATCTCCGACGTCCACACACTGCTGTCGACCAGATATCCGTCACCGTCGCGTTCCGGTAATTCCATTGCTTCACCTCACTAAAAATAAGTTTATTTACTGTTTCAGTTTTTCCGTCCCTGCATATTCACCCGCATGGCTAACATCGTACTTGGGAGATCCCGTGAGATTAAATATGCCTACCTCTGACGTTCTACAAATGTACCTCCAGGAAAAATATCAAAGCCCTGGCATGTGCAACGTCAGGTAGCAGAAAATAAAGACGTCGTTCCACAATGACCTCCTTCCAATGGTTCTGGTGTTAATTAACTGGCTGAGAGAAATATGTTTCTCCATCTCTACCAGATGGTTCACAGATGCGCCTGGTTTTCACACACACAATCGGGTGGGTTTGAGAACTGCTTATGTCCTCGTTCTTCGAATGTGGTAAACCTGCCGGATCGGTGAAAAAGCTGCGGGATACTTCTGCCAAGGAGGCACTCTGATCGGGAGTTTCCGTTGCCATTACGGCAACCTCGTAGGGCTCGGAACGGATTTGCAATTTGAGCGAATAAATCGTTCACGTAACAAATCTTATGCTTGTAACCATAGAATACCCGACTAATTTAGTCAAGTATTAATTAAGAATATGGATACCCGCCCAGTATGCTCAGACTTGCTCATTCCAGGGCGTTCACCTGCTGTCAGTGGGCAAACGTCGGATAATGTCTTCTGCCCGGTTAGCGAAGTACGATAGATGGACGGGAATGGCAACTTTTGCTGCATAGTTGCCCTCGCTGATCGTCTGGGAAGGGCAAGTCCTAGCCGTGAGCTGCAGTACCCAGCCAAGATTTTTACGGAAACAAATGAGAGATGGATACCAAGGTTAGTATGATAGTCTGGCTACGCTTTTATCACTGCCTTATTTTTGCCTGTACGCTTAACCTGGTACAACGCCAAATCCCCAGCCTAAACAATTCAAACGCAGAAGTAGTTTTTTTGGAACCCGTTGTTGCGCAGCTGTAAATATAAGAAGCCGCTAAACGGCAACTTCCAGTACTTTTAAGACATACAAGGGCTTGGATAGGCGCTTCATCCAGATTTACGCTACTTTTGCTTCTTATCATTTACTCAGGCATCTCCAACTCCGGCGGCGGAGGTTGTGGTGTCGGTGCATTCTGATGAACGATCAGGCGCCAGCCATGGTTGTCTTTCCTGTAGATATTTGTGCCGTAAAATGGCGGCGGTGGTGGCGTGTTCGGTGGCACTTTCTGGATGGTTTCTTCGACCTGATGGATGGCGATGTCATCGGTTTGAATCCAGCTCAAGTGGGCGACTGATAGTTCCACTCCCTGACCTTGAGAGAACAGGTGCGAAAAGACGTCCTCTATATCCTTGCGACCCTGGATCAAGGGGTACATGGGTAACAGACAACAGATGTCATCAGTGTCCGCCCAGACCGATAGCATCCGGTTCAGGTCACATTCTTCCAGCGCATCGTAAAAGTCGTCCTCAGCTTCCTGAGGTGTGTTGTAGGTCTGGGGCATATGTCTGTCCGGGGTGATGGTTAACAGATGGTTGCACCGCCGGCTATCAGAATCAAGCGTATTTAAGTGGTGCCAGACGAGCCACAATTTTAGTCAGGTGGCCGGGTTCGTTCAACTCCTGCCCTTCACGGGCGACCAACTAACGGCAGGTCGCAACGATTCCAGAGTAATAGTGAAACACGGCGCGCCATGGTGCAATTATCTGTGCCCACGTACCTATGGTAGGAATCCAGTATATCCATTGCAGAGGCTCTAGCCACGCCGCAAGAAGAAGCATTAGATACCAAATCTGCTGTGATAATTTTAACGTTACTCCTGACTGGTCAGCGAACTCCGTAGTCTATGTCGCAGTATCAGAAATAGCTGGCGTTAATCCACATGTGTACCGCGATACTGGCGGCGTAGCCGATGGCGATGACGGGGGTCCATTTCAGATGGCCGAAGAAAGTGTACTTGCCGCGCGCCTGCCCCATCAGCGCAACGCCTGCAGCGGAACCGATGGAAAGCAATGAGCCACCGACGCCCGCCGTCATGGTTACCAGCAGCCACTGTCCGGTAGACATATCGGGATTCATGGTAAGTACGGCGAACATCACGGGAATGTTATCGACGATAGCCGAGAGTACGCCTACGGCAATGTTGGCGCTGGTTGCACCCCACTGGTTGTACATCAGTTCCGATGCCATCGCCAGGTAGCCAAGAAAACCCAGACCACCAACGCACAGTACGACACCATAGAAAAACAGCAGCGTGTCCCATTCGGCCCGCGCCACCTTTCTGAAAATATCAAAGGGTACGACGTCACCGATCTGCTCGTCATGCTTGGGATCGCCGGCTAGTCTCGCCAGGCATTTATGGTGAGTTTTCTTCAGATAGAAGCCAAAGAATTGCAGGTATCCGAGACCGGTCAGCATACCGACGACAGGTGGTAATCCCAGAAAGTTATGGAAGCTGACGGCCGTTGCAATGGTAAGCAGAAACAGCCCGATGATTCTCCGGGCGCCACGAAACATGCTGATCATTTCGTCAGATGCAGCAGGTTGTTCGTTCGGAATGGCGAAGTGCATGATGGCTGCAGGCACCACGAAGTTGACGACGGACGGTATGAACAACGCAAAGAATGTCCAGAAATTCACCATGCCCTTCTGCCAGACCATCAGCGTAGTGATATCACCAAACGGACTGAAAGCGCCGCCGGCATTCGCCGCGACGACAATATTGATACAGGCCAGGGGAACAAAACGCATGTTGTCACCACCCACGGCGAGCACCACCGCACACATCAGCAGCGCGGTGGTCAGGTTGTCCGCAACCGGCGAAATAAAGAACGCCAGGATACCGGTCATCCAGAACAGCTGACGGAAGCCGAAGCCCTTGCGGATAAGCCAGGCGCGCAGTGCATCGAACACGCGACGTTCTTCCATGGCGTTGATGTAGGTCATCGCCACCAGCAGGAACAGCATCAGCTCGGCATATTCAAGCAGGTTGTGGCGTACTGCATGCTCTGCCAGTTCCGGCATGCCGTGGCTTGCGTAGACCCAGCCGATTAACCCCCAGATAAGTCCGGCGCCGATAATTACCGGTTTCGATTTGCGCAGGTGGGTGAACTCTTCGCCGATTACCAGCAGATAGGCGAATACGAAAATGGCGATCGCGGCATAGCCGATGCCACTCTGAGTCAGGTTCAGTCGGGTGTGTTCAGTCCCCTCTCCTGCCGCCAGTGCCAGACCGGGTAACAGTGCGGCAACGAACAGCGTGAACAGTAATCCCGGGTTAAGTAGTCGTGGCATGGAAGATCCTTTAGAAAACGAGATTCATCATGATCATGGAGACCACCAGGAACAATATCGTCATGATGCCGCCGGCTTTCATGAAGTCCGGCACCCGGTAACCGCCCGGGCCCATGATCAATGCGTTCACCTGGTGAGTGGGGATAAGGAAGGAGTTGGATGTTGCAATGGCAACGGTCAGGGCAAACAACGCCGGGTCGGCGCCCACACCGATAGCAATGTTGACCGCAAGCGGTACCAGCAGCACGGTTGCGCCGACGTTCGACATCACCAGGGTAAAGAAGGTCGCCAGCACGGCAACTGCCGACTGGATAACCCAGACTGGCATATCACCCACTACATACAGGGTCTGTTCGGCAATCCATTTCGCGGTACCGGAAGTCTCCACTGCCAGTCCCAGCGGGATCAGGCTGGCGAGGAGGAAGACAGTCTTCCAGGAAACAGCCTCATAGGCCTCCTCGATCTTTAGCACGCCGGACAGGATCATACCGATGGCACCGGTCAACAACGCTATCGACAGACGCAAATCGGTGAACAATACCAGCGACAGCGCAATGGCAAAGAAAACTCCGGCCCACCCAACCTTGTGCGGGCGCACCTCTTCGTGCGGGTATTCGGTCGTTACGACGACAAAGTTACGATCATGCTCCAGTCGCGTCAGTGCGTCCCATGCAGTGTGCACCACCAGGGTATCGCCGGCCGCCAGTGGCATGTCGCGTATGTGATCGCCTTCACGGATGGTTTCGCCGTTGCGGTGCAAGGCGATCAGCGCGATGCCGTAGGTTTTGCGCATCCAGACATCGCGGGCGCTTTTACCGATAAGCTGGGAGCCGGGTGGAATGACTACTTCACCGATACCCGCCTTGCTGGCGGAAAGGGATTCCGAGAAGGAGCGCAACACGCTGCGTTGCTTCAGACCATATTTTTCGACAAGGGTTTTCAGGTTTTTTGGGGCCGCCACTATGCCCAGCACCATCCCTGCCTCAATGCCGGTGTCACGCGCCAGTGTGTTGGGCCCTATACGTGTTTCCTGCCCGGAGCGCTTGTTGGCAATCACGCGAATACGGTAGGAAGATTCTACGTCATCCAGGTGTTTTCCAACCAGTTCGCTGCCCTCGGGCACCACGACCTCAAACAGGTTGTAGTCGATACCATAAATATCCTGAAAATAATCCATTGTGTTGGCCGCGGTTGCGCCCTTGTCCTTGGCGCTGGTGGGCAGGACAAAGCGACCGGCGATGACAAAATAGAGAATACCGCTTATCACCAGCGCAACACCGATCGGTGTTACCGAGAACAGCGACCAGGCATGCATCTGCTGGTCGGCCGGCATGGCGTGATTAGAGGTGGCAATCAGATCATTAAGCAGGATCAATGGTGATGAACCCACCATGGTGACGGTGCCGCCCAGAATGGCACAGAAACCCATGGGCATGAGCAGACGTGACATCGGCAGCCCGGAACGTGCCGAGATACGACTGACAACCGGCAGGAACAGTGCGGCGGCGCCAACGTTCTGCATGAACGAGGAAATAAAACCCACGGTGCTGGAAATGATGGGAATGATACGGGTCTCGGTAGTGCCGCCGACCTTGAGAATAAAAGCCGCCACCTTGGTCATGATACCGGTCTTGTCCAGCCCGGCGCCGATGATCATGACTGCGATAATGGACATCACCGCGTTGCTGGCGAAGCCGTCGAAGATTTTCTGGGTGTCCACCAGACCCTGCTCCAGTCCCATGTAGGGAGCAAACAGCGTGGTCAGCCCCAGCAGCACCATGATGGTCAGCGCTGCCACATCCACACCGACCACCTCAAAAGCGAACAGATAGATCGTCAGCATCAGCAATCCGGTAACCCAGGCGATCTCGATACTCGGGGTAACCGTGGCAAGGCCCAGCGCCAGGCCCAGAAAAACGACAGCAGCAATACCCTGCCGCATGCTGAATGAGGCTCTATTTTCAACCATTACAATTCCTTACCGAACCTGTTTGAGGGGTGTAGTGTTAATATTTCGTTAAGTACTGAAATTCCGAGCGCGCAATCCTAACCAACCCTGAGTATACTGAGAAGCGAAATAAACAGGCCGCTTTGAACAGTTATTTAGCACAGCATTCATGGATATTGAACAACTGAAAACCTTTCTCGAAGTCGGACGTATGCGCAATTTCCGCAAGGCTGCGGAGAATCTGTACATTTCGCCATCAGCGGTCAGCGCACGAGTCCGGCAACTGGAACAGGTACTGGGCCTGTCCCTGTTTCGCCGTGACCGTCAGAAAGTCAGCCTGACACCCGCCGGAGAACGCTTCGAACGACATGCACGGTTTATACTCGGCGCCTGGGAGCGCGCCCACGAAGAAGTCGCGCTCAGTGACCAGGTGGACAAACGACTGGTGATAGCCGGGGTAGCCAGTCTGTGGGAGATCTTCCTGCAGAACTGGCTGAACGGTATCCATTGCAGTGCCCCGTTGATCGGGCTGCATGCTGAAGCCAGTACCGCCAAGCGCATCGCACAAAAACTGGAACAAGGCATCATCGACCTTGGATTTCTGTACGAGCCCCCCCAACTCAGGGACATGGCCACTCAGGAAGTCATGGATATATCGCTGATCATGGTTTCGAACCAGAAAGACCAGCTGGTAACGGACGCACTGGCCGAAGACTACGTGCGGGTGGACTGGAGCACCTCATTCAGCAGCCTGCACCAGAGCCACTTCCCGCAACGCCCGATTGCCGCGGTGCGCGCCAATGTTGGTGGCATCGCGCTAAGCCTGGTCGAGAATTGCGGCGGCGCTGCTTACCTGCCCGCATCACTGGTGGCAGAAAAACTGGAACAGGAAAATCTGTACCGGGTCGCAGACGCACCGGAAATATCGCTCAAGGCCTATGCCGTGTTTCCGGTGCATGGCGAACACCGGGCGTTGATTGAACAGTTGCTGGAAAAAATTGTCTGAGCAGGCTTTATATAGCAGCAATGACAGATTAATTAGAGAAGATAATATGACGACACACACTGGATTACAGGAACAACGCACCCACGACACTGCTGCCCAGGCGGCTTTCGACCGGCTGCGCCGCGAGCTGGAGACTTGCATCATCGGCCAGCCGATCCTGGTTGAACACCTGCTGATAGCACTGCTTGCCGATGGCCACCTGCTGGTGGAAGGCGCGCCGGGTCTGGCCAAGACGACCGCCATCAAGGAACTGGCGCGGCGTATCGAAGGTGATTTCCATCGCCTGCAGTTCACACCCGACCTGCTGCCCGGCGACCTGACCGGAACCGATATTTACCGGCCACAGAGCGGCAGCTTTGAATTTCAGCGTGGTCCCATTTTTCACAACCTGGTACTGGCTGACGAAATCAACCGCGCGCCCGCCAAGGTGCAATCGGCACTGCTGGAAGCCATGGGTGAACGGCAGATCACAGTCGGACAGGTGACCTATGCCCTGCCCCGGCTGTTCCTGGTGATGGCCACCCAGAACCCGATCGAGCACGAGGGCACCTATCCGTTACCGGAGGCACAGCTTGATCGTTTCCTGATGCACGTGCGTATCGCCTATCCGGATGCAAGCGCGGAAAAACAGATTCTGGCACTGGCGCGCCAGCAGGCACTGAACGCAGGCAGCGAATCGGAAGCCATACAGTCACTGACCCAGCAGCAGGTATTCGATGCGCAGAAGGAGGTGCTGTCCCTGCACATGGCGCCGGCGGTCGAAGAGTATGTAATTCAACTACTGCTTGCGTCGCGTAAGCCGGCACCCTACGGTGAAGACCTCGCGCGCTGGGTCAGTTATGGCGCCAGTCCGCGCGGCACCATTGCGCTGGATCGCTGTGCGCGTGCCAATGCCTGGCTGCAGGGCCGCGATTATGTTTCGCCCGAGGACGTACAGGCTGTCGCTTACGATACCCTGCGGCACCGTATCCTGCTGTCGTTCGAGGCAGAGGCCGAAGGCGTTAGCAGCGATGACGTCATTCGTGAACTGATCCAGCGGGTACCGGTTTCCTGAACCATGGCTTTGCGCGACCTTTTCAGCTGGCGAAGGGCTGCGCCTGATAAAGCAGCGACACGCGACACCCGCTCCACCTCGGCGGTTTGCGTAAGCAGTGAGGAGCTGATCAGGCTGCGCCTGCAGGCGCGTGAACTGCGTCTGGACAGGCGGCAAGCAGCGCGCAGTGTGATTTCCGGCGCACACAGCTCGCGTTTTCGCGGGCGTGGCATGGACTACCTGGAATCACGCGGCTATCAACCGGGTGACGATATACGCAACATGGACTGGCGCGTAACTGCGCGCTCCGGTCATGCGCACGTCAAGGTCTACCAGGAAGAACGCGAGCGTCCCGTGGTGGTCATGATTGATCTCGGTCCGGGCATGTTTTTCGCGACGCAGGGGGCTTTCAAATCCGTTATAGCAGCACGTGCCGCGGCCCTGATTGGCTGGGCGGCAGTGCGCAACGGTGACCGTATCGGCGCACTGTTATTCAACGGCGGACACCATGAACTGCGGCCACTGGGTGGTCAGCGTGGCGTATTGAAATTGATCCGCGAGCTGGTTTCCGCCACCGATCCGGCCAACGGTGCACGGACGCACACCGACAGCAACCACCTGAATGATGCACTGGTGCGTCTGCGCAGAGTCGCCCGGCCGGGCAGTCTGGTATTTATACTCAGTGACTTCTATGCCATCGACACTGATACGCGACGCCACCTGCAACAATTGCGCCGCCACAACGATGTCGTAGCCTGCCAGATCATCGACGCCCTGGAAATGACACCGCCACCAGCTGGCCGCTATGCCATCAGCGACGGGATCCACACCGGTACGCTCGATACCCGCACAGCGGCACGCCGACGGGCGTGGGAACATTACTTTAGCGAACACCACCACGCAGTTCGTGAACTGATGATGAAATGTGCTGTTCCGCTGTTACGCCTTACTACCAGTGATGACGTTGCCGAGCGCCTGCGTAACATGACAAATACCCTTCCCGTAGGAGCGGGCCAGCCAGCTGGCCATAGGGGAGCGGCATGAACAACGCACTGCCCGCGCTTGACCTGCGCGACATTCACAGCGCACCACCACCGGAGTTCTGGCCACCGGCACCGGGTTGGTGGCTGCTGGGCGTGCTGGTCATTGCTGTGCTCACGATTACTACAGTCTGGTTGTATCGGCGTTACCGGCTGTACCGTCAACGGCAGCGGGTACTGGCTGAACTTGAGCAACTGAAAGCACTGGATGCAAGTCGGCAGGCTGCCGAATTCACTACCGCTGTTTCCACGCTGCTGCGGCGTGTGGCACTGATGCGCTACGCACGCCGACGGGTTGCCCCGCTGAGCGGTACAGCGTGGTTACGCTTTCTCGATGAAACCGGTGGCGGCGGTGAATTCACAACGGGTGCGGGACAGGTATTGGCCTGTGGCCCCTATGTCCCACACCCGCAGGACGTGCCTGCAGATCGTGTACTGGCGCTGGCGCAGTCGTGGATAAAAAAGAATATGGGGGCTGCGCATGAGCATTGAGCTTGTCTGGCCCTGGGTGTTTGCCGCCCTGCCTCTGCCGCTGCTGGCGGCATGGCTGCTGCCACGCGCACCCGAGCATGCGAGCGCTGCTTTGCGCATGCCATTCTATGCCGCTTTGCAGGCAGCAGTCGGCGGTTCACACAGCGGCCGATCCCGACTGCGCCTGCTGTTGGCAACGCTGGCCTGGTTACTGCTGGTACTCGCCGCGGCACGCCCGCAGTTTCTCGGCGAACCCGTGCAGTTACCCATCAGCGGCCGCGACCTGCTGCTGGCCGTGGATATTTCAGGCAGTATGGAAATCGAGGACATGGTACTCGGCAATCAGGTAACCAACCGCCTGCGTGCCGTCAAAGTGGTTGCGGGTGAATTTATTGAACGACGCAAGGGCGACCGCCTCGGCCTTATCCTGTTCGGTGACCAGGCCTACCTGCAGACGCCCCTCACCTTCGACAGGAATACCGTGCGTACACAACTCCATGAATCGGCCATCGGCCTGGCCGGAAAACGTACGGCCATCGGTGATGCCATTGGCCTGGCGGTAAAACGTCTGCGCAGCCAGCCGGAAGGCAATCGGGTACTCATACTGCTGACCGACGGCGCCAACAACTCGGGTAGCGTCGAGCCTCTCAAGGCAGCCGATATCGCGGCCGCCGAAGGTGTGCGCATCTATACCATCGGTGTCGGTGCAGACGAAAGAATTGAGCAGGGACTGTTCGGTGCACAGCGCGTGGTCAATACTGAACTTGACGAACGCAGCCTGACCACGATTGCCAGAAAAACCGGCGGCCGTTATTTTCGTGCCCGCAACATAGAAGGCCTGCAGAAAATCTACCAGTTACTGGATGAACTGGAGCCGGTCAGCGAGGACCAGGAGACCTTCCGGCCAGTGCACGAACTGTATAACTGGCCCTTGTCAGCGGCGCTGCTGCTCAGCGTGCTGATTGCTCTTGGTAGCAGTGGCCTGTTACACCGTCTGCAGGTAACCGGTACCCACCATGCCTGAGCAGTTTCATTTTCTGCAACCGCTGTGGTTCTGGACGCTGCTACCGTTGGCAGTGCTGGTGTGGCGGTTACGTCAGCCTGCCGGCAATGACAACGCCTGGCGTCATGTTGTCGATGCGCATTTGTTACCTCACCTGCTGGTTAATCCGGGCGGTAGTAACAGTCGTCTGCCAATCCGGCTGCTGACGATAAGCTGGTTGCTGACAGTCCTTGCACTGGCCGACCCGGTGTGGGAAAAACAGCCACAACCGGTATATCGCAGCCAGGCCGCCCGTGTGGTGGTGCTCGACCTGTCGAGATCCATGCTGACACCGGATCTCAACCCGTCACGACTGGTACGCGCCCGCTACAAGGTTGCCGACATCCTCAGGCGCAGCGATGAAGGACAAACCGGGCTGGTGGTGTTCGCCGGTGATGCTTTTGCGGTGTCACCGTTGACCAGTGACAGCGACACTATCCAGGCATTGCTGGAGCCGCTCGAACCCCTGTTGATGCCGGCACAGGGAAGCCGCGCTGACCTTGGCCTGTTAAAGGCAGGCGAACTGCTACGCCAGGCCGGGATGCTGCGTGGCGATATCCTGCTGATAGCGGACGGTTACAGCGACAGGCGCAGCATCAATGCGGCACGTAAACTGAAACAACAAGGTTACCGGGTCTCCGTGCTGGGCGTGGGTACAGCAGAAGGTGCACCGCTGCCTGACGGAACGCGCGGTTACGTTCGCGATACCAGCGGCGCAATTGTGGTGCCGAAACTCGCTACCGATGCCATGCAGAAGCTGGCTGCTGCCGGCGGCGGCCGGTACGCCACGATCAGCGGCGGTGAAGCCGATATCGATTACCTGTTAGAAAGTTCCGGCATACAATCCGGCAGCGAAGTCATAAAGAGCGACCAGCAAACCGATGTATGGCAATCACGCGGACCCTGGCTGGTATTGCTGATGTTGCCGCTGGCGGCGCTGGTGTTCCGGCGCGGCTGGCTGCTGGGACTGGTCGTTATGCTGGCTGGCACGCTCAACGCACCGCAGCCTGCCATGGCGTCTGTCTGGGATGACCTGTGGCAAAGGCGTGATCAACAGGCCTACCGCTCATTGCAGGCGGGTCAACTGGAACAGGCCGAACAGCTGGCGGAAAATCCGCTACGGCGCGGAACAGCCAAGTACCGTGCCGGCAAGTTCGACAAGGCGTTGCAGGATTTCTCGGCGGCAGAAGGCGCGGACGCAAACTATAACCGTGGTAACGCGCTCGCCAGACTGGGTCGTTACGAGGACGCCATTGCTGCCTACGAGCAGGTGCTGAAGGAGTTACCGGGCATGAGCGATGCCGCGCACAACAAGGCGGAAGTCGAAAAGCTTTTACAACAACAACAGCAACAACAACAACAGGACCAACAGGACCAACAGGACCAACAGGACCAACAAAACAGCGACGGCGAACAGTCTGAACAGAATGCATCCGATTCCCAACAGCAAGAGAAGCAGAAAGGGGACACTCAGGGCGAGGCAAACCAGAAGCAGTCGGGGGCGGATTCGCAACAGAAGGGGTCGGAGCAACAGGGGGAACAAGGGCCAGATAACGCAGAGCAGAAAAAGGCGGAGCAACAGACCGCTGACCGGGAGCAGTCATCCGAAACACAGGGCGGGCAGGACGGCGAAGCAGCGGATGGTGAACAGGATAGCAGCGACACGCAGCAGCAGGCTGAAGCCAGGCCGTTGGATACCGAAGAGCAGCAAGCGGCAGAACAGTGGCTGCGGCGTATTCAGGATGACCCCGGCGGCCTGTTGCGACGCAAGTTTCTCTACCAGTACCGGCAGCGTGCTACACAGACAGAAAATGATGAGTTGCAGACATGGTGACAATGATTTTGAAACGTACCACCCTGTTCCTGGTGCTGATTACGTTAACACCCACGTTGTGGGCAAGCGTGCGAGCCAGTCTTGATCGCAACAGTATTCACGATGGCGATACCTTCACACTGACCATTGAAGCCGATGGTAAAGACATGGGTGTCGAACCAGACCTGTCTGTCCTGGAAAAGGATTTTGCCGTACTGGGTACCAGCAGCAGCCGCAGACTACAGTTCATTAACGGGAAGCGTTCCGATCAGCACCAGTGGCAATTTGAGCTGGACCCGCTGCGCAAGGGAACACTGACCGTGCCCGCAATCCCTGTTGGCAACTCGGCAACATCGCCGCTGGAACTGAAAGTGTCTGAACAACCTGTCGTCAGCAGCGCAGGTGGAGATCAACCGGTGTTTATCAAAACCGAAGTTGACGACAAGAGTGTGTCCCCTTTTGTGCAGCAGCAAGTTCACTATACCGTACGCCTGCACTACCGCGTGCCGCTGGTCGAAGGCAACTTCTCCAAGCTGCGTATCACCGATGCCCTGGTCGAGCAACTGGGAGAAGACAGGCAATACCAGACAACGATAAACGAACAACGTTACCAGGTCCTCGAACGTCACTACGCTATCTTCCCGGAGAAAAGCGGGCCGCTGACAATACCGCCGACGGCCTTTACCGGCCGCGTCATGTCTGCCTCCGGCCTTCGCTCCAAATCCCGGCAGATGGATTCAATGATTGAGCGGTTCTTTGGCGGCAATAATCTTTCTAATTCGGGGAAAAGGATTCGGGTACGCAGTCAGCCGCTGGCACTGGACGTCAAGCCGCGACCGGCAGCTTACAGCGCCCGGCACTGGTTACCCAGTGCCGACCTGGTATTGCAGGACAGCTGGGAAGAAGGCCCACCGGATTTCCATGTCGGTGAGCCGGTAACCCGAACCATTACGCTACAGGCCAAAGGGCTGGAATCATCCCACCTGCCGGATATCGGTATTCCCGAGACAGACAACATACGCTTGTACCCGGAACAGGCGGTCACAGAGAATCGCACCGATGGCGAGTGGGTATTCGGTACCCGCAAACAATCCATAGCCTATGTGCCCTCCCGTTCTGGGCGTGTATCACTGCCCGAAGTCAGGATTGACTGGTGGGATACGACACAACAACGTCAACGCAGCACCGTATTGCC
>Ga0316189_10004053_pt1 | contig 14142 bp, 7 predicted proteins | sample LowCovwburrow_MG_FD_204930 | JGI IMG/M metagenome (GOLD analysis project Ga0316189, IMG submission 204930) | Coastal sediment microbial communities from Maine, United States - Lowes Cove worm burrow | ecosystem: Environmental > Aquatic > Marine > Coastal > Sediment | place: USA: Maine...
CCCAGGTGTAGTGGGTCCGGGCGATCCCCTCGGGGGCGACGTTGTAGAGCGAGAAGGCGCCGTGTCGCCCGGGCTTTTGCGAGAGGCTGGTCCCGGAGGCGATCCCGTGAACGACGGCCGACGCCTCTGGCCCCGCGAGCGCCCCCTCGATGTGCACGTGCTCATGACCGTGGAGGATCAGCTCAGCGCCGCGACGTGCGATCACCCGATTGAAGGCGTTGAGGTCGAGGAGGTCGTGGCGGGCCTTGGCGACACCGTCCATCACCGGGTGATGGATGAGGACGATCCGCGCCACGCCTTCGCGGCCGAGCTCCTCGAGGAGCCCGTCGAGACGGGCGAGCTGGCCCTCGCCGAGGCGCCCAGTCGCGTAGAGCGGCAGAGTCGCGATCGCCGTCGACAGGCCGATCAGGGCGGCGCCGTCGAAGCGCTGAACAAAGGGATAGTCGTGGCCGGACTGGCGATCGCCCTCCATGAAGGCGCTGAGGTAGTTCTCGAAGCGACGGACCTTGACCGAGCCCCTGGTGTAGGCGTCGTGGTTGCCAGGGATCACCGTCACCGGCAGTCCGGCCTCGCCGAACTTGCGGCGGACCAGCTCAAACTCCGCCTCGAGGGCGAGGTTGGTGACATCGCCGGTGACCACCAGGCGATCTGCATCGAGGGCGCGAGCGCGCTCGATGATCGCGTCGAAGAGGTGGGGCGCGTGGGACTTTCGCCGGCCGAGGGCGAGGTTGACCCCGCCCGTCAGGCGCTTGTTGAGGAAGCGGTGGACTCCGACCCCCTCGAGATCGAGGAGGTGGATATCCGAACAGTGGACGAAACGCAGGGCCATCGGTCGGTCGCCATCCGGGGATTATTGGGCGTATGGGGGGCTTTGCGCGGAAAACGCAGACGTCCAGGGCGACGCCGAAGCTTGGTTGTAGCATACGGAATGGGGGGCGCCCCGGCCGGTTTTGGACTACATTCTCGCGCCATGCCAAGCCTCCTCGAGCAAGGTCGGACACACGATTGCGGCAGCCTCCGCGCGAGCGATGACGGCCGCGAAGTCGTCCTCTTCGGATGGGTGCATCGCCAGCGGAACCGTGGCGGTCGCATCTTCGTCGATCTCCGCGATCGTGCGGGCATCACCCAGGTCGTCTTCGGCCCGGACATCCACGCCGCCGCCCACGAGGCCGCCGGCGGCCTCCGTGCCGAGTACTGCGTCGCGATCACCGGCAAGGTGATCAGCCGCGGCGAGAACGCCAACAAGAACATCCCGACCGGCGCCATCGAGGTCGAGGGCACAGCGGTCGAGCTCTTCTCGGCGTCGGATCCGCCGCCCCTGACGATCGCCGACGATGAGCGCCTCGACGCCCTCGAGACCACCCGCCTGCGCTACCGCTACCTCGATCTGCGCCGGCCCTCGCTCCAGCGCAACTTCATCCTCCGCTCGAAGCTCGCGACCCTGACCCGGTCGACCCTCGCCGAGGCTGGCTTCCTCGAGCTCGAGACCCCCTACATGGTCAAGTACACGCCGGGGGGCGCGCGCAACTTCCTGGTCCCGAGCCGCCTCAGCCCAGGCAAGTTCTACGCGCTCGCCGAGTCGCCGCAGATCTTCAAGCAGCTCTTCATGGTCTCGGGGTTCGACAAGTACTTCCAGATCACCCGCTGCTTCCGCGACGAGGACCTGCGCAACGACAGGCAGCCCGAGTTCACCCAGATCGACGTCGAGATGAGCTTCGCCACCCCGGAGCGGATCTTCGAGGCGATGGAGGAGCTGGTCACGCGGCAGTGGCGGGAGCTGCTCGGGGTCGATCTCCCGCGCCCCTTCAAGCGGATGACCTGGGCCGAGGCGATGGCCCGCTACGGCAACGACAAGCCCGACATTCGCTTCGACCTGGAGCTCCAGGATGTCACCGAGACAGTCAAGGGCTGCGGCTTCTCGGTCTTCGCCGAGGCGCCCTACGTCAAGGGGATCTGCGTCCCGCCCGAGCACCTCAAGAGCTTTAGCCGCGGTCGCCTCGACAAGCTCACCGACTTCGTCAAGAAGCGCGAGCACGGCGGGGCCAAGGGCCTCGGCTGGGCCAAGATCAAGGAGGACGGGAGCTGGCAATCGCCGCTCGCCAAGGCCCTCGGACCGGAGCTGTGCGAGACGATCGCCGAGCAGATGGGCGCGGTCCCGGGCTCGACGCTCCTCTTCGTCGCCGACGACTTCCACACCACCCACATGGCCCTCTCCTCTCTGCGCCTGGAGCTGCGCGACAGCCTGGAGCTGCTCAGCAAGGACGCCCAGTGGCGCTTCCTCTGGGTCACAGACTTCCCGCTCTTCGAGAAGACCGAGCGCGGCTGGGTCTCGTCGCACCACCCCTTCACGATGCCGCGGACCGAGCACATCCCGCTCCTGGACGAGGATCCGGGCAAGGTGCTCGCCCAGGCCTACGACCTCGTGCTCAACGGCAATGAGATCGGCGGCGGTTCGATCCGTATTCACCGCTCCGACGTCCAAGCCAAGGTCTTCAAGGTCCTCGGCCTGAGCCCCGAGGAGACCCAGCAGAAGTTTGGTTTTCTCCTCGAGGCCTTCCGCTACGGACCGCCGCCGCACGGCGGGGTCGCCTTCGGCCTCGACCGGATCGCGATGCTGATGTGCGGCGCCGAGAGCCTCCGCGATGTCATCGCCTTCCCGAAGACCTCGCGCGGTCAGGACCTGATGACCAGCTGTCCTGGCCCGGCCGACGACGAGCAGCTCGGCGAACTCTACATCACCCACCGACCCCTGCCCGGCGCGGACTAGCGGGCTACCAGACGAGGCGAGGGACCGGCCGTGACCAGCGACGAGCGAGACGACAAGCCCGACCAGGGAGTGGCTCCGCAGGGCTCCAAGGGCTCCAAGGGCTCCAAGGCTCTGCCTAGGCTCAGCCGCAAGGACCTCCTCCTCCGGGTCGCCGCGTCGGTCACCTGCGCCGCGTGCATGGTCCAAGGCTCCCCCGACGCCAGCCTCTGGTGGCTCGGCCTCGTCGGTTGGCTCCCGTGGCTCTGGCTCATCGATCGCAGATCGCCCAAGCATGCTTTCTGGTTCGGCTGGCTGACGGGGACCATCACCGTCTTCTGGGGCTTCATCTGGCTCTCCGAGCTCTTGACCCGCTTCGCCGGCTTCGGCATGGCCGGCACCCTCGGCATCCACCTCCTCTTCTCCGCCTTCCAGGGGCTCCAATGGGCCCTGCCCGCGGCTGTCCTCGCGGCCATCCAACGGCGGACCGGGCGGAGCCTGCTCTGGATCGCCCCGCTCGCCTGGTGCGCGGGAGAGGCCCTCCTGCCCCACGTGTTCCCCTCCTACCTGGCGCTGATGTGGTGCTGGCAGCCGGTCTGGCTGCAGACCGCGGAACTCGGCGGTGTCTGTACCGTCGGCCTGGTGATGCTGCTGATCAACAGCGGCCTCTACGTCACCCTGAGCGCCTGGTTCCGCGAGCGTCGCCTCGACCGTCGCGCGCTCGCGGTCTTTATCGCCTCGATCGTCGGCGTCCCCCTCTACGGGACGATCCGGATCGCACAGATCGACGCGCTCGCGGAGGCGAGCCCCAAGGTCAAGGTCGGCGTCGTCCAGGGCAACTTCGGGATCACCCAGTGGACCCACCCTCGCTACAAGCGGGTGATCCTCAACCGGTTGCAGGAAGAGTCTGCGCGTCTTGAGGCGCAGGGCGCAGAGGTCATCCTCTGGGGGGAGACGGCCTATCCCTTCTCCCGCGCTCTACCGCGCCGCAACGCCCAAGACTTCCCAGACCGGCACCCGCGGCGGGTGCGTCGAGGGTTCACGGCCCCGCTGATCTTCGGCCTCGTCACCTCCGACACCAAGGCCTCGCCCTTCCCCTGGAACACGGCGATGGTCCTCGAAGCGGACGGATCCGTCGGCGACATCTACGACAAGAACTACCCGCTGGCCTTCGGCGAGTACATCCCGATAGTCGATCCCGAGTGGTACTTGGAGCAGGTCCCGTCGGCCTCCTACATCAACCCGGGCACCGTCCCGCAAGCCCTCAAGGCTGGTGAGTTCAGCTACGGACCGTTGATCTGCTACGAGGACATCCTCCCCCGCTTCGCCCGCGACATGGCCAACGAGGGGATCTCAGCCTTCGTCAACCTGACCAACGACTCCTGGTTCGGCAAGACCAAGGAGCAAAACCAGCACCTCGGCCTTGCGGTCCTGCGGACGATCGAGAATCGCCGCTCGCTGCTGCGCGCGGTCAATGCAGGGCCCTCGGCCTACGTCGATCCGGTCGGTCGCCTCGAGTTCGTCACCGAGGTCACCGATCCGGATGCAGACGGCCTCCAGGACTCGACGGGCTTCGTCGTCGAGGTGCCGATGATCGACCCGGAGTACCGCACCCCCTACGCGCGCTTTGGTGAGTCGCTGAACGCACTCGCGCTCCTCGGCCTGATCCTCTTGGGCCGGCGCCGGCGGATCTGATCCCTCAGTGCGGCGAAACAGGTCTAGAACAGTGAAGAGGTCCCTAGGCGCCGGAATCTGCGGTTGCTCACGAGGTCATGATCTTGGATTCTCGATCCGACGATGTCCCTCAAGATCTCCACGCAGACCACAACTGACGCCGATTCGGCGACCGCAATCCGCAAATGCTACGCCGACCTCGAGGCGGCGCTCGGCGGTACGCCAAGCCTCCTCATCGTCTACCCGACGGTTGGCCACGACCTCGAGGTGATCGCCGCGGGGCTCCGCGAGGTCGCGCCTGGGGTGCCAACGCACGGGGCGACGACCTGCCTCGGGGTCATGAGCGAGAGCGGCTTTGCCGGGGCCGATGGGATCGGCCTCGGCCTCTTCGGGATCCTCGATCCAGAGGGCGACTACGGCGTTGCAGCCCGCGATCTCGGCGATGATCCGCAGGCCGCGGGACGCGAGGCCTTGCTCGCGGCGATCGCCGCCGCCGACCGTGAGGGCGAGCCCCCGGAGCTGGTCTGGATCGCCAGCGATCCGGGCAACGAAGAGGCCGTGCTCCACGGCTTCAAGGAGGTCCTGGGCGTGCGCGTGCCGATCGCGGGCGGTTCGGCGGCGGACAACGATGTCGCGGGCGGGTGGTTTGAGCTCGCCAACGGCCAGGTCCACCGCGGAGCGGTCATCGTCACCGTCTTCTACCCGTCGACCAGGCTTCACTTCGCCTTCCACAGCGGCTACTCGGCGACCGAACTCAGCGGCGTCGTCACCCGCGCAGAGGGGCGGACCCTCCAGGAGATCGACGGTCGTCCTGCCGCCCAGGTCTACAACGAGTGGAGCGACGGCGTCATCGCCGACAAGCTCAGCGGCGGCAATGTCCTCGGCCTGACCACGCTTCACCCGCTCGGGCGGGTCTCGGGTGATCGCGGTGGGGTTCCCTTCCACCGCCTCTCCCACCCCGACTCCGTCACCGCCGACGGAGCCCTGACCCTCTTCACCGAGGTGGCGGTCGGCGAACGCCTGATCCAGATGGTCGGCACCAAAGAGCACCTGCTCACACGGGCAGGCCGTGTCACGAGGGCGGCGATGAACTCTGGCAACCGATCCGCCGAGGCTATCGCTGGCGCGCTCGTCGTCTACTGCGCGGGCTGCTTGATGACGATCCAGGACCAGATCGGCGAGGTCGCTGACGGGATCGCCCAGGAGCTCGAGAGCAGACCCTTCCTCGGGACCTTCACCTTTGGCGAGCAAGGATGCTTCGCCAACCACGAGAGCTATCACGGCAACCTCATGATCTCCGTCGTCGTCTTTGAGAGCGATTGATGGACCGCCCGTCCGACGACAAAGAGCTCGCACTCTCAGCCCGTGTTCGCGATCTCGAGGCGGCGCTGGCGTCATCAGAGCGGGCCCGGATCTCGGCGGAGGAGGAGCGCGGCGAACTACGCGTCGATCTGCAGCATGCGCGGGAGCGGCTGCGGGAGGTCTCGACCCAATCAGAGCAGCTCTTCGCCGGCCTGCGGGAGATCAGCGAGGCGCGCAGCGTCGACGATCTCTTCGCCGGTATGCTCGCGGTGCTCCGCGACGTTCTCCACTTCGACGCCGCCTTCGTCCTCGTCTTCGCCGAGGGCGACGCGCCAGAGGTCGTCGCGACTACAGATTCCTCGTTTGAGGGGATCTCTTGGCGGGGCGGTCGGTTCACCGATCGAGTGCTCGCCGGCAAGACGCTGGCCCTCCTCGACCTCAACCTCAAAGAGGACTGGAGCGGGGTCGACGCTGCGGTCCGCAGCCGCTTTCGAGCCGCTCTCCACGTCCCGCTCGTAGCCCCGCGCTCGCAGGCGATCCTCATCTGTGTGCACGAGGAGCGCGGCTTCTTCACCGCGAGCCACTCGGCCCTCGCCCAGCGCTACCTCGGGCTCGCCAACCAGGCCGTGCGCAACGCCCAGCATGCCACCGAGCTCGAAGCGCAGGTCATCGAGCGCACCGAGGCGCTCCGTCAAGAGCGGGACTTCGCCCTCCACCTGACGATGAACATGGCCCAAGGGCTAGTGACCACCGACGACGACGGGCTGGTCACGCTGGTCAACCCCGCCTTCATCGAGCTCTCCGGCTGGCCTGAGAAGGTCGTGCTCGGCAAGGAGCTCCGCCTGCTCTTGGCCGCCGTCGACGACGACGAGACGGGCACCCTCGACACGCTGGAGGACGGGGAGAGCGTCGAGGAGACCCGCGAGTACCTCCTGCGATGTGGCGATGGCACGAGCACCCTCGTGATTCTCGCGACCGCTCCGCGGCGCAACGGCGGATCGATCCACGTCTTCACCAACCTGCGCAAGCGCCAGGAGCTGCAGGCCACGCTAGAGCTCGCCCGCGACGCAGCGGAGACCAACAGTCGGGCCAAGAGCATGTTTCTAGCCAATATGAGCCATGAGCTGCGGACGCCGCTCAACGCGATCATCGGCTACTGCGAGCTCCTTCGTGATGAGGCCGACGAGCGCGAGGACATGGACCTGCTAGAGGACCTGGGCCGGATCCACACCTCCTCCCGCCTGCTCCTCGAGCTCATCGGCAACATCCTCGACGTCAGCAAGATCGAGGCCGGCAAGATCGACCTCTACATCGAGCGGGTCGTGATCGAGGATCTATGCCGTGACGCGGTCACCTCGGTCGAGCCCATCGCCGGATCGAACCACAACATCATCCGCTGCGACACGGGGCGCGACCTGCCGCCGCTCTACACCGACCGGACGCGGCTGCGCCAGGTGCTGATCAATCTCCTCGGCAACGCCTGCAAGTTCACCGAACGCGGGACGGTCGAGCTCGACGTCCGCCGCGACGCCTCCGTGCCCGAGCCGGTGCTTCGCTTTTGCGTCCGAGACTCCGGGATAGGCATGACCCCCGATCAGATCGCCGCGGTCTTCGAGCCCTTCCGCCAGGCTGACCCGACACCGACCCGACGCTACGGGGGTACTGGCCTCGGGCTGACGATCAGCCGTAGCTTCACCGAGATGATGGGCGGGTCGCTGAGCGTCGCGAGCAGCCCCGGCAAGGGGACGACCTTCACCGTTCGGCTCCCCTGCGGCGAGCCGACGACGAGCCCCACGGCAGACCCCTAACGCCCGACCCAGACGCCGGCTTACACGGGGCTGGGCTGCACATCCTCACGCAGGAGGGACGGCAAGGACGTGCAAGCAGGCCCCGCTGCGGGGCGTTGACTCGCCGAGACGCGGCCACGCGCGCCGCCTCCTGGAACGACGATGTCGCTGCCCCTACAGATCCCCTCCACTCCCTCTCCCCTCTCGAAAGCCTCGGCGGGGCTCGCCCTCGGCACCTCACGGATCGGCCTGACGTTGGCGCTCCTCGCCGGCGTAGCTCCCGGAGAGGCCGCCGCGAGCCAAGCCATGATCGCCGGTGATGCTCCGATCGCCGACGAAGAGCAACGCCAGCGGGTGAAGCCCGGCCCCCTCAGCAAGGGGCCCTACGGCGAGGTCGCCTGGCGACCGGCGCTCGGCCTCTTCGGCGGCGGCGTGGTCCCGGAGATGCGCCTCTCGACCTCCCTCGGCGCGCGGTTGAGCACCCGCTTCAAGCTCGCGGTCCGCCCCCACGTCGACATCCTCCTCGACCGCCCCAAGGCCTCTGGAGTCGGCATCGACATGCTCGCCACCGTCTACACCTGGCGGCGGCTCTTCGTCCGCGCTGGTCTTGGTGTGGTCTCCGCCGCCCCCTACATGTACCAGGACATGACCTCACGGCCGGGCTACGGCGGCTTCGTCGGCCTCGGCTACGACTGGCACCTCAAGAAGAAGGTCAACATGGGGGTCGGCGCCGACCTTGACGTCCGCTGGCTCAAGGACGGCACGCCTCGGATGACGCTGATCAGCGGCGTACATTTCTGGTTCGGCTAGCGGAGAGGGCTGCGAGGAAGCCGAAGAGGGGGACGAGCGGACGTTGCAGCCTGCAAGGTCCGCAGCGCGGGCTCAGGGCGCCCCTTCGCCGCGGCAAAACGCGTGCTCTGGGACCTCGCCGGTGGGCAGCGCCTCCGTACCATGCCAGAAAGGCTGGGCCCGCTTGGCGCCGCCGACCTCGTCCATCGTCGTCGCGTCGTAGAGACGACCGCCGACCATCGTGTAGCGGACCTGCTCGCTGGCGCGGATATCCGCCAGGGGGTCGGCGCTCAGGATCGCCAGGTCCGCGAGCTTTCCGACCTCGATCGAGCCGATATCACGGTCGAGCCCGAGGTACGCAGCGCCGTGCAGCGTCCCGGCCCTGAGCGCCTCATGCGGGCTCATCCCCCCCTGGACGAGCATCCACAGCTCCCAGTGGGCGGCGAGCCCCTCACGTTGGCCGTGGGCTCCGAGCTGGACCTTCACCCCGGCGTCGAGGAGCTGCTTGGCGAGCGTCGCCGCGCGGATGTGGTTCCAGTCTTCGTCGGCGGCCATCACCCGTCGCCGCGAGCGCTGGTCGATCATGTGGCGAGGGACGAAGGTCCGCAGGCGCTCGTTCTTCCAGACCTCGGTGTGCGCGTACCAGTACAGCTCGCCTGAGAGGCCGCCGTAGGCGACCCCTAGCGTCGGCGTGTAGCCGACCTCGGTCGCCCCCCATAGCTGCTCGACGTCGCCGTAGGCCTTGGCGACCGGAAGGGCGTGCTCGATCCCGGTATGACCGTCGACGACCATGGTCATGTTGTGCTGGTAGAGCGAGCCCCCCTCGGGCACGACCATCATCTCCAGCTCCCGGGCCGCGGCGATCACCTGCTGCCGCTGGTCTCGCCTCGGCTGGTTGTAGCTCTTGACCGAGAACGCGCCGATCGCCTTCAGCCGGCGGAGGTGCCGGCGAGCGTCCTCGATCGAGTCGATCTCCGCGGTGAAGGGCGCCTTGGCCCCGTAGAGGATCGTCCCGGTCGAGAAGATCCGCGGCGCGGTCACCAAGCCAGCGCGCGCCAGTTCGCTCGCGGCGAAGATCGTATGGGTGTCGTTGGAGGGGTCGTGGACCGTCGTCACTCCGAAGGCGAGGGTCGCTAGGTGGAGCCAGTTCTGCTGGGGGATAATCCCGTCCTCGCCCTGCGAACCGTGGGCGTGGACGTCGACGAGCCCGGGGATCACCGTCATCCCGGCCCCGTCGATCACCTGCGCGCCGCCGGGCACCGCGACCTGGTCCCGAGGACCGACGGCGGTGATCCGGTTGCCGTCGACGACGATGGTCCCGTCCTTGATCACCTCGTCGCCCTGCATCGTCACGATCGTCGCGCCGACGATCGCCTTCGACCCCGTGGGTCGGTCAGAGAAGATCGTGAGGCCGATCGGCAGGCCCGCTGTGGGCAGCTCCGGCAGGGTCTCCGGCGCCCCCTCGAGGAAGCCGAAGGCGTCGCGAAGCTCGCGGCTGTAGAGCTCCGGCCCGAGCGACCAGTAGAGGCGCTGAGAGTCGCCGCTCCAGCGGATGAAGTCGCCGGCGTCGCGGGTCACCCGAGCGACCGGCTGACCCTCCGCCTTGGGGCCGAGCTCGACCGCCCTGCCCGTCTCCAACAGCGGGGCGATGAAGGCGTGGAAGCCCTCGTTCCAGGCGATCCAGCGGCCGTCGGGCGAGACCTCGAAGTCGGTCGCCTTCTCGGTCTTGGCGTGGGTGCGAAGGTCGCTGCCGTCGAGCTCGATCGAGCTCAGGACGACCTTCTCCGAGTCTTCGCCTGCGCCCCGACCGGTGAAGAAGAGCCGGTCTGAGGAGGCCCCAAAGTGCGCCCCCCGACCATCGCGGGTGATCAGCTGCGGCTCGGCGTCCTTGCTCGGCTTGGTCGGCGTCGCGTAGATCCCAGGATCCGCAGACCAGGCCGGTGACCGGCTCCAGCCGCCGCGGACCTTGCGGTAGATGACCGTCTTGCCGTCGGGGCTGAAGCGCGGCTCGACATAGTGGCCAGGCGTGCTCGTGATCGTCTTCGCCTTGCCGCCGCGGCTGGGGACCACGCGGACGCTGCCGAAGCCGCTGTCGCTCCAGGTCGTGTAGGCGATCTTCTTGCCGTCGCGGGAGAAGGTCGGGAAGAGCTCGACGAGGTCGTCGTCCTTGGTCAAGCGGCGGGGCTCGCCGTCCGGCAGCGAGCGGACGTAGATGTGACCGAGCGCCTGGTAGACGACCGAACGCCCGTCGGGGGCGACCTCGACCCAGCGCAGCGCCTTGACGTCGACTTTGACCGGATCGACCTCGACCGAGTGGCGGACGGCCTTCGCGATCTTGCGGGTCCCCTTGACGTGAAACGGGATCTCCGCCGCAGCGCCGTTGGCCGCGGCGATCCGCCAGATCTTGCCCCCGGCCCAGGCGACGAGCGCTTGGCTGTCAGGGGTCCAGGCGATCGTCGGATAGACACCGTGGATCGCCCAAGCCTCCTGCATGTCGCGATCGAGGCCCTGATAGATCGGCCGCTCGATGCCCGAGTCGAGCTCCCGGATCATCAGCACCGAGCGACCGCCGAGGCGGCGGACAAAGGCGAGCCTTGTCCCGTCGGGCGAGGGGGTCGGCCGAACCGCACCGCCCGCGCCCCCTGTGATCCGCTCGATCCGACCGCTCTCCCGATCGAGGCGCGAGATCACATAGATCCCAGCGTGCGGGTCCTTGTTGTACTCGAAGTGCTCCCCCGGGGTCGCATCGTGGCTGTAGTAGACGTAGCGACCGTCGGCCGAGAAGGCCGGCTCGTTGACGTCCTTCTGGTCGTTGGGCTTGGTGGTCATCTGCAGGCCCTTGCCGCCGCTGACGTGGTAGAGCCAGATCTCGCCGGATCCGAGCGAGCGCCGCTTGGTGAAGTGCTTCCGTGCGGCGATCGTGCTGCCGTCGGGCGACCAGACCGGCCCGTTGAGCAAGCGGAAGGTCTCCTTGGTGACGGGCTTCGGATCCCCCCCGTCGCGATCCATCACCCAGATGTTGTCGCCGCCGCCGCGATCGGAGGTGAAAGCGATGTGCTTGCCGTCGGGGCTGAAGCGCGGCTGCATGTCCCAGGCGATGCCCTCACTCAGCGCCTTTGCCTCGCCGCCGGCGATCGGCATGATGTAGAGGTCGCCGAGGAGGTCGAAGACGATCTCTTGGCCGTCAGGGCTGACGTCGACGCTCATCCAGGTCCCGCTCTCGGTGTCGATCGGCACCTCGGAGAAGTTCTTGCCGTCGTGCCCCTGCGGCGCGTTGACGTCCCACTTCGGCTTCTCGTCGTCCCCCTTGGACCCGGCCCCGTCGTCGTCGTCGGCGATCCCGGGGGTGACCGCCAAGCTCCACGGCGGCCCCGCGTTCTCACGCTTCGCGGCGCAGCCGGTGACCATGGCGAGAACGAGGGGTGCGGCGAGAGGTCCGAAGAAGCGGCGCATCGCCGCGAAGGTACCGCATCCGCCCTGCGAGGTTCACCTCCCGTCGCGCGGCAAACCTCGCAGGGGGATCCCTGCGGCCCTGTGCTCATGGATCGCGCCGCTGACGACGTTCGACCCACCCCGCCGATCGCCGGATCAGTCGCGGGAGACGAAGCGCTCGAGCACCCGGTCGGCGCCGAGGCCCAGCAGGGTCTCCGCGAGCTCACGGCCCAGCGCCGCCGCGTTCTCTGGAGCGCCGCACTTGCGACCGGAGAAGAAGGGCCGACCGCTCGGATCACCGATGATCCCGCGGATCTCGAGCTCGCCGTCAGCGAGCGTCGCGTAGGCCCCCATCGGCACCTGACATCCGCCTTCGAGCCGAGCCAGGAAGGCCCGCTCGGCCGCGGCGACGATCGAGGTCTCCGGATCGCCCAGGGGCTCCAGGAGCCGACGAACCCGCTCATCGGTCTCACGGCACTCGACCGCCAGGATTCCCTGCCCCGCCGCGGGGCAGAACACCTCCGGATCGAGCAGCTCCATCTCGTCGCTGAGGATCTCGAGACGGCGAAGACCGGCCGCAGCCAGGAGAATCGCGTCAAAGTCCCCCGCCTCGAGGCGAGCCATTCGCGTCTGGACGTTGCCCCTCAACGGGAGAATCTCCGCGCCCGGGTGAAGACGACGGCAGAGCGCCGAGCGTCGGAGGCTGGTCGTGCCGATCCGCGAACCGGAGGGCAAGGCGGCCAACGAGCGTTGCTCAGGCGGCAGGTCAGCGCGGAAGAGCACGGTGTCTCGCGGATCCTCGCGCGGCGGCGTGCAGGCGAGGATCATCCCCGGCGCCAGGGAGCCCGGCAGATCCTTCATGCTGTGGACCGCGAGATCGACCCTGTCTTCGGCGATCGCCTCTTCGATCGCGTTGACGAAGAGGCCCTTGCCGCCGATCTTGTAGAGCGGTCGATCCTGGATCTGATCGCCCTTGGTGCTGATGATCACCAGCTCGATCGTGAGCGCTTCACCCCAGCGCTCGATCAAGCGATCGCGGACATGCTCCGCCTGCCAAAGCGCGAGCTTCGATCCGCGCGTACCGATCCGAAGGGGCTTTTCCAGGAGCGCTGCGTCGTCCGAGGGGGATGGCGTCACCATGGTCCGCACGATGCCCGTTTCATCGACGAACGACCAGCCCCGCGCGAGAGCGCGCGCCGCCGCGACCTTTGCGGTCTCCTCGGCTCTGGGATGCTGGCGCCCGCGCCCGCAGCCACTAGGATCCGGGGATGACCCGGCCCACCGAAGAACCCGAGCGACGCAGACTTCTTATCGGCGCAGCAGGCCTCCTGGCGATGACATTCCTCGGCGCTGGATGCCTCGGCGGACGCCGACGCGGCCGCCGACGCGGACGTCGACGTGGACGCCGACGCGAGGCCCGGCGCGAGGCGAACAACAACGCGTCGAGCCCCGAGACCCAGACGCCGTCGCTCTCCTAGGCCTTCACGCGCGATCGTTCGTAGCAGGACGTCGGCGCCGAAGCAGGCTGAAGAGACCCCGCGAAGGGGCCCTTCGCGATCGTTCTGGGCCAGCGATCCCCACACGACCTCCGCCTAGGATCGAGCGGGATGACCCGGCTCAGAGCGACGACTTCACCGGCTCGCCAGCGACCTGCCCTGGGCTCTCCGCCGCCGACGGATCGACGCTCTTCTCCTCGAGGCCGAAGAGCGTCTCGACCGCCTCGACCAGAGCGTTGGCCGCGTAGCCCTCGTCGCCCTGGGTAGCCTGGCGGAGCGAGGTCACGGGTCGGTGGAGCAGCTTGCGGACGATCCCGTGGGCCAAGGACTCGACTGCCTTGCGCTGGCTCGGGGTCATCTCGCCAAAGCGACCGCCGAGGCGGGCGAGCTCTCCCTCTGCGACCGCCCTTGCATGGGCGTGCAGGCGCTGGATCACAGGCCCTACAGAGCGGCTGCGCTGCCAGCCGACAAAGCCGTCGATCTCCCCGATGAGCAGTTCGGAGGCCCGCTCCGCCTCGACGGCCCGCGTCCGCATGTTGGAGTCGACGATCCCTTGGAGGTCGTCGATGTTGTAGACGAACACCTCCTCGATCTTGAGGACGTCGGGATCGACGTCCCGGGGCACGGCAATGTCGACGAGGAAGATCGGCGCGCCTCGACGGGCGCGCATCACCGGACGGAGGAGCGCGCGGTCGATCACCGGCCGCTGCGAGCCCGTGCTGGTGATGACGATGTCCGCCCGCGCGAGCTGCTCGCTGAGCCCCTCCCAAGGGACGTAGCGACCGCCGAGCTCGGCCGCCAGGGCCTCGCCTCGCGGCGCCGTGCGGTTGACGACCGTGATCGTCGAGATCCCCGCTGAGCGAAGGTTTGCACCTGACTGTTGGGACATCTCGCCGGCGCCGACGAGGAGAGCCGCACA
>Ga0316189_10004054_pt1 | contig 14141 bp, 15 predicted proteins | sample LowCovwburrow_MG_FD_204930 | JGI IMG/M metagenome (GOLD analysis project Ga0316189, IMG submission 204930) | Coastal sediment microbial communities from Maine, United States - Lowes Cove worm burrow | ecosystem: Environmental > Aquatic > Marine > Coastal > Sediment | place: USA: Maine...
TTAATGGAGTCTTGAAAAGGTTTACCTTCATTTTCAAACGCATGGTCAGTAATTATATTAACCTCTTTTATGTTGTAAATTTTGAATGGAACATTAGCCACTGAGTCTTCATTACGAATAATTCGGTTTTGGATAATAACATCAATATTTACTTTTTTGTTTTTGCCGATGGTATCTGATTCAAATCTCAAATAATCTTGTGAAAAATGATAAACTCCAGAATTTCTAAAGGCATCCGATAAACGATCGCGTTCATTTGTTAAGTTAATCGTTCTGTACTGCTCTCCCTTTTTAAGAAGGCTGTTTGGTTTTACGTTGGTATATAGTGAATCTATTATAGGAGATGAAATGCTCGTGAAAAGGGAGTCGATTTTGTAAGGTTTACCAGTTTGAACAAAATAGTCAACAGAAGCTCTTTGGTTATCGTTCTTGTTAATTTTGAAACTAACCTCTCTATCAAACCAACCATTTGTAAAATAATAACCTGCTAATCTATTTTTTGATTTTTCTGTCCTAACGCTATCAACGATAACAGGTGCTTCACCTGTATTTTTGAGCCAATTATTAAAACCAATTGACGAATTTTTTAACTGGTCTAATTGCTTCTTAGATAATTTTTTGGTTAGACGAGTCCTACGCTTAGGGTTTTTGTCGAGCCATACTTCAAACAATGAATCTCTATTACTTCTTGCTAAATTATAAATATGTAATCGCAAAGGGAACCCCAATAATTTACTGTTTGGTCGTTGATAAATGAGATTGTTAATTTCTTCAGTAGAGTTCTTATTATCATTTACAAAAACAGAATTTTGAGTCAATAAATGTTGGTTCTTCCCAACCCGTTTTACAACATTGCAAGAGGTTATTGCACTTATAAGTATTATAAATATTGATATTTTTGTAAGTGTTCGTTTCAACTAAAAAGAAATACTTTTGGTTTATTTATTATAAAACCTATAATAGGTTCAAAAATACACTATTTCATGTGTTAATTTTCATTTTTTTTAAAAAGGACACATCGAATATTTATATTAATTATCGGGTTGATTGATACATTCTGCCAAATGTTTCCTCTGAAAAAAAAATATTAAAAATAATTAGGTTAGAGGTAGCTTTGGTTAATATTTTATCATTTTCTTTATATAAATTTAAAACGAAAAAATAATTCGAGGTTGGATGCTGAGTAAAAGTCAAATAAAACTTATAACGAGTTTAAAACAAAAAAAGTATCGTGAAAAAAATCAACTTTTTGTAGCTGAAGGCAAGAAAACTATTGTTGAACTATTGCGCTCCAATTGGCAACTTTATCAGCTATATACGACCAGTTTAGAGTTTAATTTATCAAAAAACTTGTTTACTCAAATTTCTGATAACGAATTAAAAAAGATTAGTTCTTTTAAAACTCCAAACACGGCCTTAGCGATTTTTAAAAGACCTACGGCCGGCGTGATAAATTTTGACAATTTGATTGTTGCCCTTGACAATGTTAGTGACCCGGGTAATTTAGGTACAATCATTAGATTGTGTGATTGGTTTGGTATAAAAGAATTAGTTTGTAATTTAGATACAGTAGATTGCTATAATCCTAAAGTAATACAAGCGACAATGGGGTCAATTACTAGGGTTAATGTAACGTATCAAAACCTAAACAACCTCCTAGAAACCACAAAAATGTCAAAATTTGGAGCCTTTATGGATGGAGACAATGTCTATGACCTGATATTGCCAAATTCTGGAATTTTAGTGCTGGGTAATGAGGCTAATGGGATTAGTAAAGATATAGAATCAAGAATAACACAACGTTTGACAATACCACGTTTTGGTGATTTGCAGGAGACTGAAAGTCTAAATGTTGCCAACGCTACTGCTATATTATTAAGCGAATTTAAAAGGCAATCTACTGAAACGTAAAATTAATAAACAAGCCTCTAGTTTTCATACTTACAATATTACTTGTCCAAGGACTATCAGGGTCTTTATCTTTTACTAATTCATCATTTATAGCAAAAATACCACGAACAGATGGTGTAAACTTAAACCAAGGCAAATAAATGTCTATGCCAGCCCCAAGTTCGTAAAAAACAACGCTGCTTTTAGTACGGAATTGTCCATTACTATTGTCATCTGGGTTGTCTTGATTACTAGACAAATTAATTGCAGTAGAAAAACCACCAACAACAAAAGGTTTTATGTTATTTACACGTTTTGTAGAGAACTTCATTAATAATGGGATATGTATGTATGTAGATCGTACTTCACGAATTAAATCAGACCCATTAAAGGATAGCCCATCAAAATAGGTTTCACTGTAATACAAATCACGCTTAGAAATAAATAAACCAGGTTCTAATCTTAGATCCATATAATCGTTAATTCGCATATTACCAACAAGACCAACACTAAATCCAAGGGTTTTTACCGTTTGTATATCCTTTAAATTTTGTTTGTAATCAAAATTAAAATCGTAACTGTTAAACCCTAAAAAGTAACCCCAAGACCATTTTGCCTTATCAATGTTTTCATTATTTAATATTTTATCATTACTAAATAATTGGGCCGCAGCAGTTTGGGATATAAATATTAATAATAAAATTGAAACTATTCTTTTCATACTATTGTTTAGTTGCCGTATATATAGTTGCCACACCAAATGTTTGTGGCAAAGCTTTCGCATTAATAAACCCGATTTTGCGTAAAATATTGTTTAATGTTTCACCGTAAGGGAAAACTGAAGCAGATTCACTTAAATATGAATACGCCACTTTATCTCTGGAAAACAATTCCCCGATTAGGGGCATAATGCGTTTGGTGTAAATATTATAGCCTTGTTTATAAGGAGTCTTTGTGGGTACTGAAGTTTCCAAAATAACAAAGATGCCATTTGGTTTTAGAACTCTTAAGATTTCTGTTAATCCTTTTTCAAGATTTTCAAAATTTCTAACTCCAAAAGCAACTGTAATAGCATCAAAAGTATCATCTTGAAATGATAAGTTTTCAGAATCTCCTAATACCATTTCTATATAAGACTCTAATCCTTTTTTTATAATTTTTTGACGTCCAACGTCTAACATTCCTGGGCTGATGTCCAGACCAACAATTTTTGAAGCTTTCGTTTTAATTAGATTTATGGCAAGATCACCAGTTCCAGTTGCAATATCAAGAATGCTTTCAGGATTTTGTTTTGTAACTATAGCAACAACTTTTTTTCTCCATTTCACATCAATTCCAAAAGATATAACACGGTTAAGACCATCATACTCTTTAGAAATTGTATCAAACATCTTAGTGACCTGTTCTTTTTTACTCAAATCACTGTTCTTATAAGGCTTAACTTTTCTCGACATTAATATCTAATGACTATACTATTAATTGGCTTCTAAAATTTAGTGCAAAGAAATACAATTCATATACAAATCCCTAAAAATAAATTATATTTGCTAATCTTTACACTTAATATTACCAAATGAAGATTATTATTGCTGGAGCAGGTGAAGTTGGATTTCATTTAGCAAAACTATTATCTTACGAATCGCAGGAAATTACTTTAATAGATACCAAAAAGACAAGTCTTAACTACGCTGATGCACATTTAGACATCAAGGTTATTAAAGGGGATGCTACTTCTATTTCTATATTAAAAGATTGTAGAATTGACAATGCAGATTTATTTATTGCGGTAACATCTTCTGAAACGACAAATATTACGGCGTGTGTATTGGCAAAACAACTTGGTGCTGAGAAAACTATTGCACGAATTTCCAATACCGAATTTATAGACTTTAAGGATGAGGTTGGTTTCATGAGATTTGGAATTGACGAGCTTATTTCACCGGAGTCCTTAGCAGCTGCAGAAATTGGATTACTATTGAATCAGTCGGTTTTTACCGATACGTATGAATTTGAAGAAGGCGCATTAACTATGTTAGGGTTAGATCTTTCTGGCGCAACAAGAATAGTAGGTAAAACAGTAAAAGAAGCTGCACAGCTAGTTCCTGATTTGCACTTTGCCCCAATAGCTATTCAGCGGTATGGTTCCCATTTAACTATTATACCAAGAGGTGATACTGTTTTTAAGGTAAGCGATCATGTGGTATTTATGACCACTAAAGGAGGGGATGAAGAAATTTGTAAATTAACAGGAAGGCACAAAACAGATATTAAAAATGTGATGATTCTTGGTGGTGGGCGAATTGGTTCAAAAACAGCTAGGGATTTAACAGATAATAAATTTAATATAAAACTTATTGAAAGAGATAGGGATAAGTCATTTGATTTGGCAGATGAGCTACCAAATACCTTGGTGATTAATGGGGATGGAAGAAATGTGGAGCTATTGGATGAAGAAAATATTGGCGATATGGATGCCTTTATCTCCATTACAGGTAACTCTGAAACCAATATTATGTCTTGTTTAGTGGCAAAATCTCGAGGTGTTAAGAAAACAATTGCTCTAGTAGAGAACATGGATTATTTTGAATTGTCTCACTCTATTGGTATTGATACCTTAATCAACAAAAAACTATTAGCAGCCAACAATATCTTTAGGTACATAAGAAAAGGGGATGTAGTTGCCATGACCAAGCTTAATAATATGGATGCTGAACTTTTAGAGTTTGTTGTAAAAACTGAGTCTAAAATATGCAATAAACAAATTAAGGCTTTAAATTTTCCAAGAACGGCTATTATTGGAGGTGTAATTCGAGAAGGCATTGGTATGATTGCACTGGGAGATTTCTTGATAGAAGCTGGAGACAGAGTTGTTGTGTGCTGTTTGCGTCAATCCATTAAAAAAGTTGAAAGCTTTTTCTACTAGTACCAAATGAAACTTAACTATAAAATCATATTTCATTTTTTCGGGTTATTACTTCTTTGTAATGGCGCTTTTATGTTATTGGCATCATTGATAAGTGCAATCTATCGAGATGGTGTTGGCTTGCATATCCTTGTATCTGGTGGAATAGTCATGATTCTAGGTGTTCTAATGATGTTCATTACCAAAAAGCATGAAAAGGAAATGAACAAACGTGAAGGTTATATAGTGGTGGCTTTTGGTTGGATTGTGATGGCGCTTTCTGGAACTTTACCCTATGTATTAACAGAATCTATTCCTAGTTTTACAAATGCTTTTTTTGAAACGATGTCGGGTTATACCACAACAGGTTCAACCATACTAAATGATATTGAATCTTTGCCTGAGGGAATCTTATTTTGGCGGAGTCTTACCCACTGGATTGGAGGTATGGGGATTATTGTCTTGGCCATAGCTATTTTGCCGTTATTGGGTATTGGTGGTATGCAATTATTTGCCGCAGAAGCCCCAGGCCCAAGCACAGATAAGTTACACCCAAGAATTACAGATACAGCAAAACGTTTGTGGTTAATTTATTTTGGATATACGGCAGCGGAAACAATCCTGTTAAATGTTGCTGGAATGTCTTTTTTTGATGCCATAAACCATGCAATGTGTACGTTATCGACTGGTGGATTTTCAACTAAGAATGCAAGTATGGCGCATTGGAACGGACAACCCATAATACAATATATCGTAATCTTGTTTATGTTTTTTGCAGGTACTAATTTTGTGCTGAGTTATTTTGCTTTTAAAGGGAAAGTTCAGAAAATTATTAAGGATGAAGAGTTTAAACTTTACTTCAGGTTTATTGCAATTTTCACCATCATCGCGTCATTAGTCATTTATTTTAATGCCGATGTTTCATTATCAACTATTGACCATCCGATGGTTTGGGGTGAAGCGGAAAGTGCTATAAGACATGCCATGTTTCAGGTTATTGCAATTACCACTACAACAGGGTTCGTAACAGCCGATTATACGTTATGGACACCCTTTTTAATGGTGTTTTTCTTTGGACTTATGTTTCTTGGGGGATCTGCAGGCAGTACAGCTGGTGGGGTTAAAATTGTTAGACATTTATTGATGATTAAAAATGGGTTTATGGAGTTTAAGCGAACATTGCATCCAAACGCTATTTTACCGGTTCGTTATAATACCAAGGCCGTAGGTCAAAAAATTGTATTCAACATACTGGGATTCTTCATTTTGTATATGTTGTCTTTCATTATTGGTGCATTAGTATTCTCTATTTTAGGGTTAGATTTTGTATCGTCAATTGGTGTTGCTGCATCGAGCTTAGGAAATGTTGGACCTGCACTAGGTGATTTTGGGCCAGTTCATAATTTTTACGATATGCCAGAACTAGGGAAGTGGTGGGCATCATTTTTAATGCTTATTGGTCGTCTGGAATTATTCACCGTTCTTATCTTATTAACCCCTTTTTTTTGGAGAAATAGATAGCTAAAAAAAATATTTTTACATTTTATATATATTATCAAATAATCAATATTCACAATATTTCCTATGATTTTTATAATGGAAACCAACTGGTTATAGTACGATTTCTTGTAACATTTTTAACAGGCAGACGTCTTATAGGTATAAATCAATCAAAAAAATTAAATCATGGAATTAGTATTAACACATCAGGACTTAGAACTATTACCCAAACAGAAAAGAGAAACTTTTACCTTTAAAAACGAAGGGATATTAAGTTCAACTTACAAGCAAGAAATTAGCAATAATTTTTTTCATTCAAGTCCAAAATCTATATTTGGAATTAAACAACGTATTAAAAGCAATCAATACCAATTCACATCAAGTATAGAAACTATTTTAAAGCTTTCTGTTTTTGTTATTGCAATGGTAGCAATATTTAATTAAAACTTACCATTTGATGCTTAACTGCGTTTAGGGTACACGTTATTGCTCATAACTCTTATTGATTAACATAGTATTTAGTGAAAATTTCACTGAAATAATAACTATAATCCAAATTTAGAAGATGTTTCAATATAACAAATTTAAAGTTATGGGATTTGATGGAAGTGGTTCAATGAACCTAGTATTAAAGAACAATAGAAATTTATTAAACGATGTAAAGCGTGAGAAGTTTAAAAATTCTTTAGGGAGTTATGATGAAAGAGTATAGCCTGAATTCAATTTACCTAAAGTCTCTCCTCAGCTTTTATGAGAAATACGCGAACGTATGATATTTGATAACGAACAAAGACAACACAAAAGAAATGTTGTTTTTGCTGCAGTAATAATAGTATTTATGACACTTATGGTAGGAGTGTTATCATAAACATAATTAGATATTTCATTTTAGAATTTAGTTAGTTGTATCACCATTTGAAAATATGAGGTGATAAAAAAATAAAGCCACAACATTTTTACGCATTGTGGCTTTTATTATGAAATACCTTTATAAATCTAATTTAAACTTTCTTTAATCCGTCTTATGGCTTCAATAAGTTGTTCTTGAGACGCTGCATAGGAAATACGAATACAATCAGGATTGCCAAAGGCTTCTCCAGTAACCGTAGCTACAAGAGCTTCTTCTAATAAATATAGTGAAAAATCAGTAGCGCTATTAATTGTCTTTCCTCTTAGTGTTTTACCAAAAAACGACGAAATATTTGGGAATACATAAAATGCTCCTTCAGGTGTATTGGTTTGAAAACCATCAATGTCACTCAACAGATTTAACACCAAATCACGACGGTTTTTAAACTCGTCAACCATGTACTGTACTTTACTTGGTGAAGCTTCCATAGCGGTAATAACAGCACGTTGAGCAATACAATTGGCACCACTGGTTACTTGACCTTGCATTTTGTTGCAGGCACGAGCTATTTTAGTTGGAGCACCAATAAAACCAATTCTCCATCCCGTCATTGCAAAGGCTTTGGAAACACCATTTACAGTTATAGTTCTATCGTTCATATCTTCAAACTGAGCCATGCTTGCATGACCTCCTACAAAATTAATATGCTCGTAAATTTCATCTGAAACCACATAGATATTAGGATGTTTTTGTAGCACATCTGCCAATACTCTCAATTCTGCCTTGCTATACACCGAACCACTTGGGTTGCAAGGTGAACTAAACCAAATCATTTTGGTTTTTGGCGTAATAGCAGCTTCCAATTGGTCAGCTGTCATTTTAAAATCGGTATCTATAGATGTTTTCACTTCTACAGGAACACCATCATTGAGCTTTACAATATCGCTATAACTTACCCAGTAAGGACATGGCAAAATTACTTCGTCACCTTTATTCAGCATTACCGCAGCAATATTCGCAAGAGATTGTTTTGCCCCCGTAGACACTACAATTTGAGGTAAAGTATAAGTCAAGTCATTATCACGCTTAAACTTAGTGATAATGGCCTCCTTAAGATCAACATACCCATCTACAGGAGAGTAAGAATTATAATTGTCTTTAATAGCTTGAATTGCAGAGTCTTTAATAAAATCGGGCGTATTAAAGTCAGGTTCGCCAAGACTTAAACCAATAATATCTTTCCCTTCTGCCCGAAGCTCCCTTGCTTTTGCTGCCATGGCTAAAGTAGCAGATGTAGACATGTTTTGTACTCTCTCTGAAAGTAGGCTCATTTGGTCATTTATTGTATGAATCACGTTAAAAAGGACTGAATAAATTTAGTTTATGATAAGATAATTAAGCTAATGTTGGCTTTTGACCAAGCACTTTTAATTGATTATAGTGCTCAGCAACAGCTTTCCAAAATGTACTGTATTCATTATATGGTAAGCTAAATTCTTTAGCCGTTTTTCTAACTATTTCAGCTAATTTTCGATAATGTACATGACTAATGTTTGAAAATAAGTGATGTTCCACTTGTCTATTTAATCCACCAGTATAAAATTCAACAAGCCAGCTGTTAGGTGAAAAATTAGATGTTGTAAATAGTTGATGAATAGCCCAGGTGTTTTTCATATTACCGTCATCGTCTGGCAATGGCATTTCTGTATTGGGCATAACATGCGCCAATTGGAATATAACACTTAAAATTATTCCTGCAGTATAGTGCATTATTATGAAACCAATTAGCACCTGCCACCATGCAAATCCTGAAATTAAAGGTAAAACCACCCAAACAGCATAATAGACTATTTTCCCAATAATCAATTTGGTCCATTGCGTAGCAGGATTTGGTAATTTACCATAAGACAATTTACGTTTTAAATATTGATAAGTCTGTTTAAAATCGGTCGTGATTGCCCAATTTACAGTTAGTAAGCCATATAAAAAGAAGGCATAATATTTTTGGTATTTATGAATTTTAAGCCATTTTGTATGTTTGGAGAATCGTATTATTCTACCCGCATCTATATCCTCATCATGACCTTGAATATTAGTATAAGTGTGATGTAAAACATTGTGCTGCACTTTCCAGTTGTAATCGTTTCCAGCGAGAATATATATACTACTTCCCATGAGTTTATTTACCCATTTTTTACTGGAAAACGATCCATGGTTCGCATCGTGCATTACATTCATACCTACGCCAGCCATACCAACCCCAATAAGCATCATGAAAACAATTTGTACCCAAGTTGGTAAGTCAATTGTTAGAATTAATACCAAAGGCACAATAAGTAATGCAAACATTACAACTGCTTTGATGTACAGTCTCCAGTTTCCTGTTTTTTTTATATTGTTTTCTTTGAAGTAGTTATTTACACGACTATTAAGCGTTTTGAAAAACTTTGCAGAGTCGGCTCGAGAAAATGATAAGGTTTGTTTCGTCATTGTTTATAAATTAGACTATCATAACGTATGAACAGTCATTTTTATTTAATTGGCAAATATAGATAATATTTAAATCAGTATTTAATTTGAACACATAATTTATACACACAAATTGTCCTATTTTTGTTAAAAATATAACCTTTTATGCAACTTGTCCAAAAATATTTTCAAGATCTATCCGAAACCCAACAGGAACAATTTGATAAACTTTACAAGCTATATGTAGATTGGAACTCAAAAATAAATGTAGTTTCACGTAAGGATATTGAAGAGCTTTACCTTCGTCACGTTTTACATTCATTGGGGATAGCGAAAATTATACAGTTTAAGGATAAGGCTAAAATATTGGATGTAGGTACTGGAGGAGGCTTTCCTGGGATACCGTTGGCAATTATGTTTCCCAACTGCACTTTTCACTTGGTGGATAGTATCAATAAAAAGCTTAAAGTTGTTAAGGGTGTTGCAAAAGATTTAGGCCTAACCAATGTCAAAACGACGCATACACGAGTTGAAAACATTAATGACACTTATGATTTTATTATAAGCCGTGCGGTAACAGTCATGCCCGTTTTTGTGTCATGGGTAAAAAAGAGAGTGAGCAAGAAGAGTAATCATGAACTGAAAAATGGCATTTTGTATTTAAAAGGAGGTGATTTAAGTGAAGAGCTAAAAGATTTTACTAAATCAACATTATTTAATTTAAGCGATTATTTTGAAGAAGATTTTTTTGAGACAAAAAAAGTAGTGCATTTGCCTTTAAAATACAAGCCTTAATATATTTAAAGAAACAACCTAAAACCAAATACTTCTAGTTGATTTTGCATAAAATCTAGATCTTCAAATTTTTTAAATTCCAGATTTTTTTACATTTTCCAAGCTATTTGTATTGATTTTGTTGCGTGAATTATAACTTTGTTTGTCCTTCAGTTTTTGCCAAATGAATACATGCCTTGGAAAGCATTTTACCTGAACCTATGCCACGTGTATTTGGGCTTACTGAAAGTAATCTAAAACCAGTAGCCAGCTTTTCTTAAGGAGCTATATCACCCGAACCATAAAACGTCATATCACCAAAATATACAACGGCGCCACCAATATCTCCGTTTGTATAAATGGCCGCAACTAGCTTTACTTTTGGGTTGTCTATTAAACTACCAATGTTTGCAAGTAATTTATAATAATCGGGCTGCTCTTGAGGATTAGGAAAATCTTCAAGTTGCGAATATTTAGAAACCATTAAGGTTCCAATTGCTGAAAATTCATGAGGTTTCGCCTCCCTAATAATGTAGCCAGTATCCATTGCTGAAATAAGTTTAGAGAGTTTTCAAATGTTTTGTTTAATATTATTTTAATAATTATTTGATTTAACTTTTTATCCAATCTCTACGAAGCATCGCATATATAATATCATCCACCCATTGTCCATCAATCATTAAGCTTTCCTTGAAGTGGCCTTCCTTACGGAAACCAAGCCTTTCAACTAGTTTAATGGAGTTAATATTTTTTGGATCTATTGAAGTTACAATTCTATGTTTTTTAAGTTCATTAAATAGATAATCAATGATTGCAGTCATTGTCTCAATTGCAAATCCTTTGTTTTGACTTTTTTTACTGAGTGTTATTCCAATTTCACTTTGAAAGTTGTCATGGCCGATAAAATGAATACCAATATCACCTATTATTTTTGCTGTAATTTTTTCAATTATAACTAATTGGAACCAGGATTCTGGTTGATTGATTTTATCAGGGTTTTTAGAAATAAATTTAATAACCTGATCCAAGCTATTTGGAATCCAACTCTGATACTTATTTGCTTCTGAATCTGATCGGTATGAAAAAACTAGTTCAGCGTCTTCAGGTGCAATGGGTCTTAATAAAGTTCTTGTAGTTTCAATCACTTTTTTTTGCTTTGTTTCATTCGTGTTATATATACATTTCTAGATTAATATGAATTTATAGAAATCAATTTTTGTCTATTTTTTTACAGCTATTCTATAATAACCAATTTCTTTTTATTTTTTGCTTATCAAGTGTATCTTAATGTTTGTATATGGTTTCAACGTGTTAGTAATAAGTTGGCAAAAAGAAAATAAAATTTAGTAGCTTGGAATTGAGATAGCGAAATCTCAAGCAATGAAACATATATAACGTTGCTAGAAGTTATAATTCCCAATCTTCAATTATTTTTTTGGTCATTTTTACATTTTTTTCCTCGAACATGGAAATCAAATCATGTTTTTCTGTAGGTACATTGTTAGGTGCTATTTTTAATGCATCTATTATCTCGGATGTAGGGATGGTTTCTCTCCCTTTTTTGGCCATTGCATTAGCAAGACAAGCTGCTATTGGTTTTCCATTCCTTATAATTTTCTGTTCAATATAGAACCGATTTTCATCAACGTACGATATTTTGGTCCATACTTCCGCCTTTTGGAACATTTTAAGGGGCCTATAAAATTGAACATTTATAGCTTGATTGGGAAAAAACCATTTGTTTTTAGTTGCTATTTTGAAAAAATTTGTCCTAACCATAAAGTCGGCTCTTCCCATTTCAAAAATCGTCATTATTGCCGCATGGTTCATTACCGAAACATCAATATCTGTAATCCAAACATTAAATTTTAAGGATGTAGTTTCAGAGCCATTAACCTTTGTTCTGAATTTTGCTTTACCTAAAGTTAGTACGAGTTTAATCCATCTCATTTATTTTTTTATTTCCTTGGATATTGTTTGGATAAGTTTTGTCGCATATTGAACCATCCTATTTTATTAGTTTTTGGTGTAACGATTTTTAGTGATTCCTTCTAACTGCATAAACTAATTCGTCCAAATATTCTCCTCCTTTATATATGGTTTTCTCAAATTTTCCTTCTAAAATAAATCCAGTTTTTTCTAAAACTTTCTGAGAACCAATATTTGTACCAAATGGGCAAGCATATATTCTTTCTATTTCGAAAGTTTTAAATCCATAATCTAGCATTTGTCTTATTGCATTACTCATGATTCCTTTTCTCCAATATGGTTCGGCTAACCAATATCCAAGTTCCGCATTTTTTTTATAAATATCTGTTTGAAGATGTAACCCAATTCCTCCTGAAGCTTCTCCATTAATTTCAATTGCAAAAATGTTGATAGAATCGTCTTTAGTAGCCATTTGTATAAATGCTTTACCATTTTCTCTATTATATGGGTGCGGAAATTGGTCAGTTAAGTTTGCGGCAATTTTATAATTGTTAGCATATTTTACTAAGCTATCAATATCGTTTAGATTCCACTTTCGTAATTTAAATTCCATAATTCTAGAATTTTATTTCAACTTGCAATAAACTCGTTTTAGGAAAACATTTACTTGGGTTTATTATATCGAAGATACTATTTTTTAAGCTATTTGTTATAGGACTATTTTGTTACTTTTTTTAAGAATTAGTTTAAGAAATCCTGGAGATCCTATGTATATTTGTAGTCCACAAAAAAAGCCTTATTAAAGAATAAGGCTTTTAAGAAATGTGTTTTAATATGCGCTAAGACTTTTTAGCCGTTATCATAATTTTCAATTCTATATCATCATTGATAAACTTATCGCCTAAATTATCAAAAAACGACTTAGAACCATATTGTACGTTCCATTTAGAGCGGTCTATTGTAAAAACTTCACTAGATAAGGTTACCGTATCTCCATTTTCACTTACGGTCACAGGAAAAGTAACATTATTTTTAGCATCTTTGAGCGTTAAATTACCAGATAGCATGGATTTACCGTCCTTGGCTTCAAGACCTGTAATTTCAAAAGCTGCACTTGGGTATTTTTCAACATCAAAAAAGTCAGGGCTTTTTAAATGGCCTTCAAGTTTTGCATTGCTCTCACTATCTTTAATGGAGCTCATGTCTATTAAAAATGTACCACTTTCAATAGTGCTTCCGCTCATTGATAAAGCACCGGTTTCAATGTTGATAGTGCCTTTGTGTGTACCTGTAGGTTTAAAACCTTGCCATTCTATGGTTGACGCTTCAATATCGGCCATATATTTAGCTGCATTTACTTGAGCTTCTGCAACTTTTTCGGCTTCGGTAGTTGTTGCTTCTTCTGCTTTTTTCTTGCATCCAATAACCATAATTCCTATGGCAAGAATGGTAAATAGGTTTAAAATGTTTTTCTTCATAACTGATGTATTTAGTGTTTTGGCAAAAATATGAATTTGTAAAATGGAATGCCATCAAAAAAAGTAAAATTATTTAGTGACATTTTGACATTTTAACAATAATGGCAGTACTTTTGCCTCCTGTTTTATGAAACTAAAATTTTTAAAATTAAAGTTCAAGATATAATGAGTAAGAAGAATAAAAAAGAAGACGTGGTAGACGCACAAATAGAAACACAGCAAGGAACCGTTGTACAGGAAGAAGATGTTCGTTCTCAAGAAGAGAAATTACAAGATGATTTGCAAGCCGAGAAAGACAAGTTTTTAAGATTATTTGCCGAATTTGAAATCTATAAAAAGCGTACCACCC
>Ga0316189_10004055_pt1 | contig 14139 bp, 13 predicted proteins | sample LowCovwburrow_MG_FD_204930 | JGI IMG/M metagenome (GOLD analysis project Ga0316189, IMG submission 204930) | Coastal sediment microbial communities from Maine, United States - Lowes Cove worm burrow | ecosystem: Environmental > Aquatic > Marine > Coastal > Sediment | place: USA: Maine...
TTTTTGGTAATTGTATTTTGGGTTCCTGTGTGGTAAATTTGGTTTTTGGAGGTTCAATGGGTTTCTGAAAGGTTTCCTTAATTAAATCCTTTGGTTCATCTTCCTTTTGTTGAGGTGCAGATGGCAACGGTTCCATTTGCTTGGCTACTGTTGTTTTTTCTTCAGCACTTTTCTCGAATTTGAAGTCAGTCTTTTTCAGCTCTTCAATTTCTTTGTAAAGTACCATCAGCTCCTTTGCAAAGTGTTCCTGCTTTTGAAGTAACAGCTCAAGTTTTTGATTAAGAAGGTTTATTCGATTTTGTGAATCTGACATAGGATTACTTTAATGTTTGGTAGAGGAAATTAAAACCAAATTGTATTCTGTTGAATTTAAAACGATAATAGGTTCAGAATATTGGAATTAAGAATGGGGGAAAGTATAAAATAGTGTGGCGAATTACGACTTACTTCCTGCCTTTATTGAGTTCAAATGAATAAATCTCCCTTCCAAGTTCGGCAAGAAACGGTATCCCAATATCATCATATTCGTAAATATTGTCATTGAAAATATCATTCTTATTAACTAGAATGGTTGCGGTGAGCATAAATTCCACCTTGTTTTTGGAGTCGACGATGTAGGCACAATCAGTTAAGGTGCCATACGCATAACCCACTTTGTTATAAATTTTTATGTGTTCTGGTATTTCCTCCTTAGAATCCCCGAACATGAAGAATTTGACATAGCTATCATAATATTCAATACGGTCGTAACCTATTTTCTTTGGTAGGGTATGCATTGCTTCAAGGATTAATTTTTTCTGCACATCGTTAAGATTGAAACGCTCATTTTCACTAAATGCCTCTGGAAAGATAATCCGTTTAAGAACCGCATGTTGTGCGTTTATGGGGTAATAGTTTTTTAGAGCGAAACTGAATGGTTCGAGCATTAGGGAATCTTCGGCTATATAACCTATTCCTTTCTCAATTTTATTGATATCCAATGGTTTAGGCGAAGTGTTGATAGAGCCTTCCAATGCCGCGGTAGTACTATCATTTAAATAGATTATTAATGGTTTTGTGGTAATTTCATCAGCATTTTCTGTTGAAAGCCTGTGTGAAAGCCGTACGGGCGAAATACCCTTTTGTTTTAAGTTCCTATTAATGGCATCTTGTCCTAAAAATTCCAACAATCTGTTATTAGCCTGATTATCACTAACTGCGAATATTTTTGATACATCTGCAGCGAATGTGGTTTCGACAGTATCTCCTTCAATATAAAACCGGGTATCCTTGTTAAGCGAATCCAATTGGTTCAATTTCTGCATTGCCAAAACTGCAATAGGGAATTTTACTGTGCTAGCAGGGTAGAAATAGTTGTTATCATCAACCTGAAAATCATAATCCTTGAAAATTATGCTATCATTATCCCGATTTATCTGCGTGAATTTTATTTGGACTTCATATTGATCAAGGCTGTCAATAACACGTTTTATCTTGATATTTTCAGAGGCCAATGCTTGGTCCAAAGGGTTTGCCACATTACTAACCTTTTCACAGGAAACAAGAAGACAAAAAAGGAATACTATTAAAAGGTCGGTTTTAGACATAAAATAAGCGTGATCATTCTTCATAAACTTCAGCGCGATGTGGTTTTAAAGCGTCGCGCATGGCAATCATATTTGATTCCTCAACCACCATATAGGCCAAACTATACATTTCGTTAATATGCTGAAATCCCGTTATATCCAAATCCAGATTCTCAAAAGCAATGAATTCTTTCAGATGTTTTTCGTGGTGTTCGGCGGTTTTCCCGGCTGCAGGTCCTCTAAAGTCCCAAATGAGTTTAATCTTTCTGTTCACTTGTAATCGATTGTTGAATTAAGAATTCGTTACCAATAATTCGGTTAGGGACAAATCAAATAAAACCTCAGTAGTTTACTTCATCTTTTTACGATTTGCTTTACTAATGTAATAAATATTGTTTGTGGTAGCCAATAATGTGTTAATGAAAGGCTATTTAACTTGTTTAGCTTTAAGTAATTCTTATTTTTGCGGGATGTTTTTTAGATTGAAAAATTCTCCTTTACTTAAATATTCATGGGTGTTCATGGTGCTTTTTCTGGTATCTTGTAATTCGCTCTGGAAAGACAATTCGGGAGAGGGTCCGATAGCAAGGGTAGGGGAATCTTATTTATTCAAAGAAGATGTTGCACCTTTTCTGACTGACGGAATGACGAAAGAAGACAGCACCTCTTTCGTTACCGACTATATTAATAATTGGGCTTCAAAACAGCTGTTACTCTCAAAAGCCAAGATCAATTTGTCAGAACAACGATTAGCAGAATTTGATGCCTTGGTAAACACATATAGAACCGATTTGTACACTCGGGCTTATAAAGAAGCATTGGTACAGCAGAGTAGTGATTCTGTTGTTAGTCAATCTCAAATGGAGCGCTTTTATGAAAAAGAAAAAGAGAATTTTAAACTTAAGGAAAAAATCGTTAGTCTTAGATTTATTGAGTTGCCGTTGCAATTTTTAGATAAGGAAACGGTCATAAGTAGGCTAAAAAGTTTTGATGATGATGATGTAAGATATTTGGATTCAATTGGAGTACAATTCAAAAAACTCAATTTTAATGATTCAATCTGGGTAAGTGCTTCTCGCGTAAGGGAAGAAATTCCGCCCTTAACCCTTAAAAATCAGGATAGATACCTAAAAAAATCACAATTTTTTGAATTGCAGGATTCATTAGGGGTATATTTGACAAAGATTACGGGAGTACTTGAAATCAACGATATTGCACCCTTATCTTATATAGAACCCTCAATAAAACAGGTGCTATTAAACCGTAGAAGGTTAGATTATATTAGAAAGTTGGAAACCGAGATAATTGATGAGGCCATTAAAGAAAAAGAATTTGAAGTCTATGTACAAGACAAATAAAAACACCCTATTACTATCATTTTTGTTTATATCCAGTATCGCCATTTCCCAGGTTCCCGAGGAAATGCCTGATACTCAAATTGAGCCGCCACAACCTGAACTTCAGGCTGAAATGGGAATCAAAAAAGACTCTACCCCTAAGTTCAAGAGATTAAAGCTTGATGGAATAGCCGCCGTAGTAGGTGATTATGTGATTTTGGAATCGGATATTGAAAAAACCCTGATTGACCTTAAAAGTCAAGGTGCAATGACCGAGGACATAACTAGATGTGGCCTTTTAGGTAAATTGATGGAAGATCGTTTATATGCCCACCAAGCCGTTCAGGATAGCTTATTGGTTTCTGATGATGAAGTGAATCTTACCACTGAAAGACAAATCCAGTCCTTTGTTGCCCAAATGGGTTCTATGGATAAGTTGCTCAAGTTTTATAAAAAGGAAGATGAAGCGAGTTTAAGGGAGGATATCAACAAAATAAATAAATTACGAATGTTGTCTGAAAAAATGCAAGGTAGCATTGTTTCGGAAATTGAAATCACCCCAGAAGAGGTACGTCAGTTTTTCAATAAAATTCCGGAAAGTGAACGCCCGGTATTTGGTGCGGAACTTGAAATTTCACAAATCATAAAACAACCTAAAGCAACGGAAATAGAAAAGCAAAAGGTCATTGATAAGTTAAATACTATCAAGGCAGATGTTGAGGATAATGATGCCAAGTTTAGTGTAAAGGCCATTTTATATTCCCAGGATCCAGGTTCAAAATCAAAAGGAGGTTTTTACAGCATAACAAAGGACACAGGTTTTGATAAGACGTTTAAAGATGTTGCCTTCAGCCTCCAAGAAGGTGAAGTGTCCGATCCTTTTGAAACCATGTTCGGATTTCATTTGATTTATATTGAAAAAATCAGAGGTCAGGAATTGGATTTGCGCCATATCCTGATTACTCCGGAGATTTCCCAGGATGCTTTGGATGAGGCCAAGGCAGAGCTTGATTCAATACGCAAGCATATTTCTGAAGGTAAATATACCTTTGCAGAAGCTGCACGAAATTTTTCTGATGAAAAGGAAACAAAATTTGATGGTGGACTTTTAAGGAATCCTATTACATATGATTCAAGGTTTGAATTGACCAAAATGGATCCCACACTTTACAATCAGGTAAGAAATTTAAAGGATAATGAAATTTCATTTCCTATTTTCGAGCAAGACCCTAGAGGAGGTGGTCCTAAATACAAGCTTTTGAATGTTACCAATAGGTATGATGAACATATAGCTGATTTTGCCAAGGATTATACTAGAATTCAACAGTTAGCCCTTACCGAGAAACAGTATAATGCGATTAAAAAGTGGATGAGCGAGCATATTGACGAAACCTATATTAGTGTTAACGAGTCTAATAAAGGTTGTGATTTTGCGAATAACTGGGTAAAGGAGTAAAAGCATGTCAGACGTAGCCGCCATAAAAAACCTAGTCCAAAAACACAAAGCCTTAAAACAAGAAATAGCAAAGGTTATTATTGGTCAAAAAGATGTAATAGATCTTATTTTATTGTCTATTTACACTGGTGGCCATTCTTTGTTGATTGGTGTTCCAGGATTGGCGAAAACTTTAATGGTGAATACCATAGCCCAAACATTGGGACTCGATTTCAAAAGAATCCAGTTTACGCCCGATTTAATGCCTAGTGATATTTTGGGAAGTGAAATTTTGGACCAAAACCGAAATTTCAAATTCATTAAGGGCCCCATCTTTTCGAATATCATTTTGGCTGATGAAATAAATAGGACACCGCCCAAAACGCAGGCAGCTTTATTAGAAGCGATGCAAGAAAGAGCTGTGACTATAGCTGGTAAACAGCATAAATTGGAATTGCCATATTTTGTCTTGGCCACGCAGAACCCTATAGAACAAGAAGGTACATATCCGCTGCCGGAAGCCCAACTGGATCGTTTCATGTTTGCTATTGAATTAAAATACCCTTCAGTCGAAGAGGAAATAGCTGTTGTCAAAGCAACCACTTCGGACGATACGACAGAAATCAATGCGCTGTTCAATGCTGAAGAAATTTTGGAGGTACAGCATGTGGTGCGACGAATTCCAGTACCTGATAATGTTGTTAATTATGCCGTTACCTTGGTAAGCAATACAAGACCAAATCTAGAATCAGCACCTGATTTTGTAAAGCAATACTTAGATTGGGGTGCTGGACCAAGAGCTTCCCAAAATCTTATCTTAGGCGCAAAGGCCCATGCCGCAATCAATGGTAAATTTTCTCCAGATATTGAAGATGTACAAGCCGTAGCGATGGGTATTCTTCGGCATCGAATTATTAAGAACTACAAAGCTGAAGCTGAGGGAATTACGGAGGAGGATATTGTGAATAGATTGTTTTGATTCCCAAATACCAATTTGCCCAGTGATTAGGGACTTTTTCACGTTATTTCTAATAGCTTAGTATCGTAATTATCAAATTATCAAAATCGCTGTAATCCTTGTGCAAAAATTTTATTTGCCACACGGATTTTCTTACTTTAGCTAAATTACTTTAACCATAAATACTCTATATAATGGCATTTGACATTGAGATGATTAAAAGTGTTTACACAAGGATGGCTAGCCGGGTTGACAAGGCTCGGGAGATAGTCGGTAAACCACTTACCCTGTCTGAGAAAATTTTATATTCCCATTTATGGGATGGCACCCCTTCAAAGGCCTTTGTCCGTGGTAAGGATTATGTCGATTTTGCACCAGATCGTATTGCATGTCAAGATGCGACGGCCCAAATGGCTCTATTACAGTTTATGCAGGCTGGTAAACCCAAGGTGGCAGTACCGACAACCGTACACTGTGATCACTTAATTCAAGCAAAAAGTGGTGCAGTTGCTGATTTAAAGGCAGCAAATACTACAAGTGCTGAAGTATTCAATTTTTTGGAGTCGGTTTCAAATAAATATGGAATTGGTTTTTGGAAACCAGGTGCAGGGATTATCCATCAAGTAGTTTTGGAAAACTATGCTTTTCCAGGAGGTATGATGATAGGAACGGATTCGCATACGGTTAATGCCGGTGGATTGGGAATGGTAGCTATCGGAGTTGGTGGGGCAGATGCTGTTGATGTAATGGCAGGAATGGCTTGGGAATTGAAATTCCCTAAATTGATCGGGGTGCGATTGACTGGAACGATTTCCGGTTGGACAGCCCCTAAGGATGTTATCTTGAAAGTTGCCGAGATACTTACCGTAAAGGGGGGTACCGGAGCAATTGTTGAGTACTTTGGTCCTGGGGCCTTATCATTGTCTTGTACAGGTAAGGGAACTATTTGTAATATGGGCGCCGAAATTGGTGCCACAACATCAACATTTGGTTATGATGAGTCAATGGAACGTTATTTACGTGCGACGGAAAGAGCCGATGTTGCCGATGCTGCTAATGCGGTTAAAGGTTATTTGACGGCTGACCCAGAGGTCTATGCTAATCCTGAGCAGTATTTTGACCAGGTGATCGATATTGACTTATCGAAATTGGGACCATTGTTAAACGGACCTTTTACACCTGATTTATCTACCAATGTAGGGGGTGAAATGACAGAGAAAGCCAAAGCAAATGATTGGCCTCTTGAGGTGGAATGGAGTCTTATAGGTTCATGTACCAATTCTTCCTATGAAGACTTGTCTCGGGCAGCTTCCATAGCGAAACAAGGTTTGGAAAAAGGATTGAAAATGAAGGCTGACCTGGGTATAAACCCTGGCTCTGAACAAGTTCGATATACTGCTGAACGTGATGGTATTTTGGATACTTTCGAGCAATTGGGTGCTAAGATCTTTACAAATGCCTGTGGGCCATGTATAGGCCAATGGGCGAGATATAGTGACCCAAAGAACGCACCTAAAAATAGTATTGTTCATTCGTTCAATAGAAACTTTGCAAAACGGGCCGATGGTAACCCAAATACACATGCATTTGTAGCTTCTCCAGAAATTACGGCGGCTATCGCTTTTTCAGGTAGATTGGATTTTAACCCGATTACCGATGTTCTGATTAATGAAAATGGTGAAGAGGTCAAATTCGATGAACCTACAGGATGGGAGCTTCCACCTAAAGGATTTGAAGTAGAGGATGCCGGTTATTTGGCACCGGATAAAGATGGTTCGGGTGTTGAGGTTAAAGTAAGCCCTACTTCAGAGAGGCTGCAGTTATTAGACCCTTTTGTGCCAATTAAGCCAGAACAATTACAGGGGGTTAAATTATTGATCAAAGCTTTTGGCAAATGTACAACGGACCATATTTCAATGGCTGGACCTTGGTTGCGTTTCCGTGGGCATTTAGATAATATTGCCAATAATACTTTGATTGGTGCCGTCAATGCTTTTAATAAGAAGACTAACTTTGTCAAGAATCAATTGACAGGTGAGTATGGCGGGGTACCTGACACACAAAGAGCATATAAAGCTGCTGGCATCAAAACTATAGTTGTAGGAGATCATAATTATGGTGAAGGTTCATCAAGGGAGCATGCAGCCATGCAGCCAAGGCATCTAGGTGTTGCTGCTGTGTTGGTTAAATCGTTTGCACGAATTCATGAGACCAACCTAAAAAAACAAGGTATGTTAGGATTGACCTTTTCGAATGAAAATGACTATGATTTAATTCAAGAGGATGATACTTTCAACTTTGTTGATATTGCTGATTTTGCACCAGGAAAGCCACTGACATTGGAAGTTGTCCATGCCGATGGCAGTAAGGATGTAATTAAAGCGAACCATACGTATAACGAATCACAAATTGGTTGGTTTAATGAAGGTTCTGCCTTAAATGTAATCAAAAGGGAAAACGCAGCCTAAGTAATGATTGCCTATTAAGGGACAATCGTATTGAATGCTAAAGTCATAAATTTTAATTGGTAAAAACTCCCGATTTTCATTGGGGGTTTTTTTAGATTTGAGTAAAACCCCGTAGATGAAAATAAGTAAAAAGACAGTCCTTAACGTATTGCTCATTGCATTTGTATTGTCTTTTTTCTTGACTCCCTTGGGTCATTTCAGCAAAGTTTTTTTGAATCGTTTGTTTGCCACAACGCCTATAATTATCGAGGAAACTTCAAGACAGCAACTGCAATCGTATAATTGGAAATTGAAGGATGCCAACTGGGATTTTTTTAATTTTGATAAATCACAGGGGAAGGTAGTATTCATCAATTTTTGGGCATCCTGGCGATTGCCTTGTGAAGCTGAGTTGAAAGGAATTCAAGAAATACATGATGAGTATAAGGACAGGGTCGATTTTTATATCATTACCAATGAGGAAAGACCACCTGTTGAAGAATTCATGAGACTCAAAAAATTTACCTTTCCGGTAACATATTTGATTATTGGGGAATCTGCACCTTTAGAAGTTTTGGAACCACCAGCTGGCTATATTATCGATAAAAACGGATTCATCGTTGTAAAAGAAGAGGACATTGCAGACTGGGACTCTTCAAAAATAAGAGGACTTTTAAACGAATTGGTTAAATAATTTTATTATGAAAATAAGTAAAAAGCAATGGATAAATGCAGCGTGGATTATTGGAATGGTCTTGATACTTTTTACGCCCGTTGGTTTTCACGCCCGTGTCTTTGTTGGTAGGTTACTTTCTACCAGTGCAGCGGTTTTAAAGACGGAATTACAGCTACCTGTAGAAAACTATGATTGGCAACTGGTAGATGTTACCGGGAACGAATTTAATTTTGAAAACACAAAAGGCAAGGTTGTTTTGGTTAATTTTTGGGCTACCTGGTGTCCTCCTTGTGTTGCTGAAATGCCAAGCCTTCAGGATTTGTACGATGATTACAATGATAGGATAGTTTTTATGTTCGTTGCAAAGGATAAGGTAGATAAGGTTTCCGCCTTTATGGCAAAAAAAGGATATACACTTCCTGTTTATTATTCAAAATCGGAAGCGCCGAGTATGTTGACCTCGAAAACGATTCCTACAACATATGTGATAGATAAAGCAGGTAAAATCATTATTGCAGAGACAGGTGTAGCCGACTGGAACAGCGATAAGACTCGAAAAATATTGGATCAGTTGTTGGCCGAATAAACAACAACTACTTCTTAAAATATTTAAAGGGAACGAACAACATACCAAAACATTCACCATCCCCTTTTCCCAAATGCTTGTGATGTATTTTATGAGCGCGTCTAACACCTCTTGCATACCAATTGTTCGCGTTTCTAAACATTTTGAAACGTTGGTGAATAAAGATATCGTGTACTAAGAAATAAGCTACCCCATAGGCCAATATCCCAAACCCAATCGGCCAACCGTACCAGAAGTCGGTATTTGCACCTGCATAGAAAAAGGAAATACTTACAATGGCATAAAAAATAAAAAATGCATCGTTGCGCTCGAACCAAGAATCGTGGTCCTTTTTATGATGGTCCTTGTGCAAACTCCATAAAAATCCATGCATGATGAACTTATGGGTAAACCAGGCCATAAATTCCATAAAAGAAAATACAAGCAGAAAAATAAAAAGGCCAATTGCTACATTCATATTACACCAAATTTAATTTAAAATTGACATATGACTTTGCTAAAAGTCCAAATTTTTGATAATCAGGCACTCTGATTCTAGTATTCTTTATTTGCGTAGAAGGAGTTTTTTCCAATTTCACCAATAATTTATAATAGTATTTGTAGGCGGTATAAACACCTAATTTAGCTTCATTGGGCAATTGTAGAATTCCCTTAAAACTTTTTTCAAAATCAGCCTTTATTTCGTTTATGATTCTTGTTTTTGATACCTCATCCAATTCTTTCAGATTAGTATTCGGAAAATAGGAACGGTGTAACTCTTCAAAATCAGATTTTAAATCCCTTAAAAAATTAACTTTTTGAAAGGCAGAGCCTAAAGACATAGCCGACTCTTTTAACCTTTCATATTCACTCTTTTTTCCTTTGACAAAAACCATCAAACACATAAGGCCTACAACATCGGCAGAGCCATAAATATAATCCTTATACTCTTGAGTGGTCTTATAGGTGGTCTTTGTCAAATCCATGCGCATACTTTTCATAAAGGATGCCACTAAATTATGCGGAATTCCATATTTATGATAGGTGTGCTGAAAAGAATTCAAAATGGGATTTAGGCTTATTCTATTATTTAAGGCAGTTTCCAATTCATTCTCAAAAGTATTGAAGAGTTCTTCCCGATTATAATCAAAAAAGGCATCGACGATTTCATCCGCAAAGCGCACAAAACCATATATGTTGTAAATATCGGGTCTTATCGACGGAGCCAACATCTTTGTGGCAAGCGAAAATGAAGTGCTATAGGTCTCTGTTACGAGCTTACTACAACCATAGGAAACTTTATCAAATAATGCCTTCATCTAATGTGTTGGGGTTTTTGAGATTAATTCTGAAACTAGTTTACCTGATATTAATGAGGGCGGAACTCCGGGTCCTGGAACCGTTAATTGCCCTGTAAAATATAGGTCTTTTACTTTTTTGCTTTTTAATTTAGGTCGTAAGAAAGCAGTCTGGGATAAGGTATTCGCCAAACCGTAGGCATTACCTTTATATGAGTTGTATTTATCGATAAAATCGTTGACACAAAAAGAGTCATGAAACAGGATATTGTCTTTAATCTTTTGTTTGGTTCGGGTTTCAAACCTATGAATGATAATATCAAAGTACTGTTCTCTAAGTGCTGGTGTATCTTCCAAGCCTGGGGCAATAGGAACGAGAAAAAAACCGGTTTCACAATCTTTGGGAGCCATAGTACAATCTGTTATCGAAGGAAAATTAGCATAGAACAATGGATCTTCCGGCCATTTTGGGTAATCATAAATATCATAGGTATGTTGCTCAAAATCAGTGTCAAAAAATAGATTATGATGTTCAACATTATTTAATTTCTTATCAAAACCTACATAAAACAATAACGAAGAAGGGGCAAAGGTTTTTTGTTCCCAATAGTTTTCACTGTACTGTCTATGTATTTTATCAAGTAAGGTTTCTGAGTGATGGTAATCTGCACCACTTAGTACTATATCGGCATCGATATCTTGATTATCAATGGTAATTCCGATTGCCCTACCATTCGAAACACGTATTTTTTTTACGGCACTATTTATATGGAACCCAACTCCGAGTTCCAAAGCCAGGTTATGCATAGCTTTTATAATCTCATACATTCCACCTTTTGGATGCCATGTACCCAAACCAAAATCGGCAAAATTCATAAAACTATAAAATGAAGGTGTTTTGCTTGGTTTTGCCCCAAGAAAAAGAACTGGGAATTCCAAAGTGGAAATTAGTTTTGGGTTTTTGAATTTCTTGCGTACTTCGCCACTTATTGTTTTGAAAAATTGGTCTACCTTGGTTATAGTATCTTTTGTCACCAATTCAAAGGGTGACAATCCCGGTTTTAATACCACCTTATTTATAGCGATATCATAGTTTTTTTGCGCCTTGGAAATGAATTTTCTTAGATGTATAGAACTTCCGGTTTCAATTCTATCGAATTCCAAACAGATTTTATCCATGCAATCCCCAATTGTAATCGTATCATCTGAAAAGAAAATTTTATAAGCGGGACTTAATTTCTGCAAATCGTAGTAATCACTGGTTTTTTTATCAAAATCAGCAAAAAACTTATCAAAAATATCTGGCATCCAATACCAGCTAGGCCCTAAGTCAAAAGTAAAGCCGTTTTTTATTAGTTGACCAGCTCTACCACCAATGGCATCATTTTTTTCATACACCGAGACCTTATAGCCCCATTTGGCCAAATAACATGCGGCTGATAATGAGGAAAATCCTGAACCAATGATGGCAATTTTTTTATTCATTTTAAGTTTAGGGATTTATTTTATAGGGCATTTGTTATGTCCTCAATAGAGGTAAAACTCTTAATATACTTTGGTAATTTTGTTTTATCTATATGCATCGTTTGCTTACCAATAATCCAGAAATTGGGATTTTTATGATCTTTGATTAATTCGCCAAAGTCATTAATATATTTTTCGACCTTTTCCTGTGTTGGGGCCACTGTAAAATAAGAGAGAAAACAAACATTATCTGCATACCTTAAAAGTTCTGCCAAGTTGTTCAGTGGAATGGATTGACCTAAATAAACAGATTTGTAGCCTCTTAATACTATTTCATAATTAATATATAGTAAACCTATATCATGTATCTCACCTTCGGGGAGAAAAAGTACGAATGTTTTATCTTTTTTAGTGGGCTCATTAGTTTGTAACTTTTCTATATTGACCAATATTTTTTGTTTGATCAAAGCCGTGATAAAATGCTCATGGGCAGGGCTAATTGTATCTGTTTGCCACAATAAACCAAGCTCATTTAGTAAGGGGATAAAAAATGCGTTAAAAATTTCTCGGAATGAATTTTCTGCCAATAAACCATTGTAGGTATTGCTGAACAAAGTCTGGTCAAAATTTATCATAGCTAACTTGAAAGCATTGAGTACATGGCTTTTCATACTCTTATTCGCCACTATTTCCCTTACCTTTAAGGGTATATCCCCCTCTGGTATCTTAGCTATTTTGGATATTTTATATCCATTTTTGTTTAATAAAGTAATATTCAATAATTTTTGAAGACTACTTAAACTATAAGTCCTGATGTTGGTCGTAGTTCTTTCAGGGGAAAGTAAATTGTATCTTTTTTCCCAAATTCGTATGGTATGTGCCTTGATTCCTGATAAATTTTCTAAATCCCGAATACTGAATACTTTCTTTATATTGTTCATACATTGAAAAAAATGTTTAAACAAATATAGGCTATATTATATGGGAATAATAAAAAGGAAAGTTAAAATATTATATAAATATTAATTGTGAAAAGTTAAATCCGCCCTGGATACGATATCAGAACGGATTTTTTGTGCCCACGAATGGAGTCGAATGCTGACGCTTTGGTCAGCATCCTGACTTCTGCATAGTAGAACGTCAGGGCCAGCCAAGACTATGGGTCTTCAGAATATAATATATAAACGAAATATTTCAAATACGAAAAAAGCTTCCGATAGTAATAGGAAGCTTTTGTGCCCACGACTGGAGTCGAACCAGCACGTCCTTACGAACACTACCCCCTCAAGGTAGCATGTCTACCAATTCCACCACGTGGGCATGAAATTGATCTGCAAATATAGGAAGGCGTGATTGAAGACAAAATTTATTGATGTTTTTATTTTCGGTAACACTTTGGTGTCAAACGCCTAATTTATAGATATCGTTGAGTAAAAACTCAGTGCCACTGTCATCGATAACATTTAAATCGTAACGAACATTTATTTTGGTACCGATAGGGCATTGGTAATAAATGCGCCATGCATCCGATTCCTTAACTCCTATGCAACCATTTGAATACGCCTTTCCCAACGATTTAGGATTTGTAGTGGGGTGTATGAGCTGACCATTTCTTATGCCATCGATTTCCGTTACTATCCAAGGTATTTGGGGCATTAAGGTTGTTTTGTTATCGTCCCTTCGCGTCACAAAAAACTGTTTGCCTGTTGTAGGGTTATAAAAATCAGGATTTTTTCTAAAGCCTATTATTTGACCTTTTCCTTGTAAAGTCCTAAGGTCGGTGAGTCTATCGCCCATTTTTAAATACTTTCGTTTATTCTGGCCAATCCTAATAGGATATGTAGATACTAGCAATGAGTCTTCATATACTCTTAATTTGTATTCCGGTAAGTTTATGTCAATTCTTGTCTTGCCGAAGGTTTCTATAATGGAATAAGCTTCTAAGGAGTCAGGTAGTATAATGCTATCTTTTGGTTTTAGCACTATCATTTTTCTTTGGTCATAAACAAAAGAATCCCTTTGCATCATGCTATAATAGTCGGTATTTGCCAGCGTATCAATAATCCAGGAATTTGATTTGACCAGTATATGTTCCGAAAGTGGATAATGGGTTAAGGAGTCATAAACTGTTACCAATGAATCCATATAACTAAAATAGTGTTCAATCCGTATCGTGTCATTTACCAAAATAGGTCTTATTGGATTGTTTTTCTCAGTTAAAACTTTTCTTTGAATTATTTTCTCAGTTAAAACAGGGTTTTTATTTGGGATATCCAAGTGTACCTCCTTTTTGATTTCCAATAGTTTAGCTATTGTTATGGTAATCAAAAGCAAGAAAAGAAAGAACAAAGTAAATGCAAGCCTTTTTGACATTTGGTTTAGGATTTAGTGTAT
>Ga0316189_10004056_pt1 | contig 14139 bp, 16 predicted proteins | sample LowCovwburrow_MG_FD_204930 | JGI IMG/M metagenome (GOLD analysis project Ga0316189, IMG submission 204930) | Coastal sediment microbial communities from Maine, United States - Lowes Cove worm burrow | ecosystem: Environmental > Aquatic > Marine > Coastal > Sediment | place: USA: Maine...
ACATAATTGAATAGAAAGGGACCGTCGAATTCCAGCACATCAGGCAGATCACCTGCAGCAGCCGCTGCCTGCACTTGGGCATTGTAAGATCGTTCAGGAATAAACGTGAGCTGAACCTGGATATCCTGCGAAGCATTGAAACGCATCACCTGTTGTTCCATTACCTGCCTTTCAGAAGCTTGTCCAGCATGCGCCCAAACCTTGAGCGTGGGCGATACGGAGGTGTGATCACCCCCTTGTTGGCTACAGGCTGCGAGAATGATCGACAAGCTGATTGAACGAAATTTCCACATAGCCTCTTCTTGCTCCCACCCTTATCACCGCACCTAGTTTCTTAAGGGTAACAAACAGCGACGTTGGCTGCAGGCATACGCGTTGTTGCAATATTCGTAATCGACGCCAGGAACACGTGTACTCTTCCTGGATGAGGCGAATCAAACCACAGGGATACATTCTGACTTGGGCATTCCCAGCGCCGCCATCCGATTCAGAACTCGACATTTGACTACGGCCTCGACTTGTTGCGCGTCGAATCTTCTTGACATCAGCCGAACGCCGATCAATGCCTTGAACCGGGAAACGGCGTTCTCGGCTAGGCTCTGTCGCGTCGCCCCACTCGAGGTCCGCCACGGGTAGCGTCCCTCATTCCTGATGCGGCGCAAAACCACGTCTCGCACGGCCTTGAACGGTGGCAGATCGCTTGCCGCGCTTAACCTTGCGTTGCGCCTCGGTGGAATCGTCGGCACTGCCCCGCGAGCTAGAATCGCCTGATAACATTTCCCGGTATTGTACGCCCGGTCACCCGACACCTGCCCCCACTTCACCCTTCACCTGATCGAGCAGGACCGGTAGATGCGAACCGTCGTGAATGTTGCTCGCGGTCAGATCGACAGCGACAATCTCCTTGATTTCCTCGTCCACCCCAACATGGAGCTTTCTCCAAGTACGACGACGCCCGCGGCCTATGCCGTGCTTGCGGACATACCATTCATCGGCACCCAATACCTTCAGCCCGGTAGTATCGATGACCACGTGCCGCGCTTGCTTCCTCGATGCACTCTGCCATCGCTTATCGAGTCCACCCTGGCGCCGGCTCACCGTCGTGTAGTTCGGCACCGGCAGTACGATATCCATCAGCCGTACCATCGATTCCAGGAATTCCTGAGTCGCACGCAGACTGAGATAGAAGACGGCCTTGACGACCAGAGCGCATTCGATGGCACTATCGGTCTAGATTCGTGGCCTGCCGCGCCGCTCGGAGCTACGCCGATGACAGCAAGCGGACACCGCATCCTCGTAGACCCAGAAGGTGATGCTGCCGCGGTGCGCTAATGCGCGATTGTAAGCCGGCCAGTTTCGGACGTGGTATCTGAAGATGAAGTCTGATTTCCGCATCAGTCCAGTATACCGAAGGATAACGATATCGAGCCGGCCTATTTATGCAACAACGCCTGTTTCAGGCCCTTTGTGACCGCTTTTTCCTGAGTTTGACACAAATAAAAAAGGCGTCTGTGAGCGCCTTAGTTATCTGATTTATTGGGAGTGTGAATACTCCACCGGCTAAAAGCCGGTGGCTTCAGGTTACGGCTAAAAGCCGGATCGATCGGCCGATTGCTGTCGCTACACAACGTGAAAATCATCATCCGGTTCCGGCGGCGTCTGATTTTCGATGTACTCCTTCCATACGTCATCTGTCACATTTCCGCTCGTAACTGCCCAGTAACCTCTCGCCCATAAATGCTGACCCCAATAACGCTTTCGTAAGTGACTGTATTCCGATAACAATCTGTGTGAACTCTTTCCTTTCAGAAACTGAACCGCTCTGGATACCGATAGCTGAGGTGGTATTGCGATTAGTAGGTGTACATGATCCCGGTTTTTTGAGCCCGCATAGATCACCATCTCCTTACTTCGGGCAATGTCTCTCAGCAATTCCCTGCATCGGTATCCCACATCACCGACCAGTACCTGATGACGATACTTCGTCGTCCACACCAAATGGTATTTACAATCCCAAACCGTGTGGCTGCCTCGTTTGTAATCTTTCATATTCGGAGCATAACCCAGACCCCGTTATCCGTCGCCTAAAGGCGAGGGATTTACAGATCCCCTATCGGGGACTTTAAATTGGAGGCTGAGCCCGGAATCGAACCGAGGTCCACGGCTTTGCAGGCCGTCGATGTTTACTTTTATATCTTATTAATCTGTATGTTATGTGGTCTGAGTGGCAACCCACTTCTTAAACCCACTCTGTAAGAAATCGTTTTATTCTTGATCTCCGTCCACCCACCTCAGCAAAACAGTGATTGCTTGCTTGAATCCAGATTGTCAATAACTCGCCCTGCTCTCACATGCGTAAAAAATTCCCACGGACTGCGTTGTCTAGCAGCGGTTTATAATGCGTTTTTAGAAAAATAGGTGACTTCCGGAAGACCCTCAAAATGACTATCAGAAGTTATCACTGGCACACCCATCTGTCGAGCGGTGGCATAGATGATGGCGTCTGCAAATGAAAGTCGGTACTCCAGAGCCAAATCACCGGCATATAGTGCTAGCGATGTAGCAAAAACTACTACCCTGCCCTGCTCCGTCAGCGCAACTGCCTCCAGTGCCGGAACTTCACCCTTTTCACGTTTGGCCCACTTGTATAGCTCGAACTGCAGGGAAGTGGGAACTACAAGCGTCTCGGGTTCTTTGAAATAAGGTTGAAAGCGATTAGCCAGCATGCCATCCGTCAGCCATTCGATCCAGCCGCAGGTATCCACCAGTACCTCCACTAGACACGATCCTTGCGATCTCGATAGCCGGTTGGGTCTGCCCCTTTAAACATACCGCGCGCGGATTTCATAGAATGCAGCGGAATCAGCTCGATTACGTCCCCTTTGGTAATTACGGCAAATTTCTGGCCTGCTTGCAGACCGAGTTCTTCGCGAATAGCCTTGGGAATTGCTAGCTGATATTTACTGGAAAGAGTCGCTGAGATCACCACCATACCTTTACGTTTTATGATCGATAGTTATTATGTAAAATAATAGACTACTACATCTTGAACTACAATTCGCTAGCTGCAGGTACCAGTAATCCGAATCAAGCCCAACTCATTGATTTTCTGAGTGGATGAGTTTTCAGGAGCGACAGGATTGTTAAGCGCTTACTAAGAAGCGTCGCCACTTGTTGACGGAGCGCCACGTTCTCAATAACCAGGTCGCCGCGCGAGCGGATAACCGCTCTCAGGACGCGGACGGAAAATGAGATGACGAAGACCAGGAGACGGGCCATGGCGTCAAAGTGTGCCGTTCAGCCCCAATAATTTCAAGTATGCTCCGGCACTGTTACCAGTAATCCGAATGAATCCCAACCCATTGATTTTCCGTGCGGATAGGTTTTGAGGACCGACAAGTCAGCCGTACACACCATAGGCCTCAGGCAGCTTCGGACCGTGGTTTGATGCGCTTTATAATGGACTCGCCCGCCTCCATCTCTGCGATACGCAATTCGAAGGCCTTCTGAAGGTTCAACCAAAACTCGGGCGTTGTACCCAAATAACGCGACAACCGCAGAGCAGTATCGGCGGTTACACCGCGCTGGCCATGTAAAATGGCAGTGATACGGTTGGGGGGTACATCCAATTCTTGTGCCAGTGCTTTCGCCGACATATCTAGCGCATCGATTTCGTCGCGCAACACTTCGCCAGGATGCACCGGTCGCATACCGTTTCTGACACTCATAACTGACACCTCATCAATGATAATCCACAATCTCTACATCGTGTGGTCCGTCGTCTTCCCAACGAAAGCAAATCCGCCATTGTTTGTTGATCCGAATGCTATATTGCCCTACCCGATCGCCGGCCAGCACCTCCAGTCGATTACTCCGCAATGCTGACAAATCCTGTAACGCATCAGCGCTGTCCAAAACGGTAAGCCGTCGCGTAGCTTGTTCGGCGAACCCTTGAAACGCGCGGACCCGGAGGCCATTGAAAAACTGCTCAGTCTTGCGGTCGCCGAAGCTTCGAATCATGCTGTAAATCTAGCATGATTTTATGAGATACGTAAATCATAAATATCCATACCAAAACCTCTCATCAGTCAGTTGGTAGACTCACTGCTGGATTGTGTAGAAAGTTGAACGCACACTTTCAAACCACTTAATGATAGTTCCATTTAGCTGGATCGGCTCCTACACACACCTTTTAGTTACAGTGGCACCACATTCTTGTCACTCGTATGAGTAGCGTCAGACTGTGTTAGGCGGGTTTAAGCAGGTTTTCGCGAATTTTTCTGCAAAATACAAAATAGATAGAGCACTAAAAATGCGCTCTATCTCATTGATTTTATTGATGGAGGCTGAGCCCGGAATCGAACCGAGGTCCACGGCTTTGCAGGCCGCTGCACTATCATATATTTCAATAACTTATGGCTAATGCCACTCGCTATGCCACTCAATTGGGCACAATATTCCTATCCTGTGAATGCCAACATGTCTTACTGCCTGATTTCTCTGCAATTTTAACAACAATACCTATCCCTAGTCTTATATCGGCTAACGCCGAACAGCTTCAGAAACTTGTAAACTAACCAGTGAATAATCAGTTGAATCCAAGCCAACTATAAAATCTGCCATACCCATACATGAGCAAAAGTCTCGCACGAACACTGTTATTTGAGCACGCATTGCTCAAGCCTTTTTGGAGAAATAAATGACTTCCGGTAGACCCTCAAAATGATCATCTGAAGTTATCAGTGGCACACTCAGCTGTCGAGCAGTGGAATAGATGATGGCGTCCGCAAAGGAAAGCTGATGCTCCAAAGCTAAATCAGCAGCATACAACGCAAGCGAAGTATTCAAGGGAATTACCCTGCCCTGCTCCGTTAGCGCGACTGCCTCCAATGCGGGAACTTCACCCTGTTCACGTTTTGCCCACTTGTATAACTCGAACTGCAGGGAGGTAGGGACTATCAACGTCTCCGGCGTTTCCATGTACGGCAGAAAGCGATTAGCCAGTACGCCATCTATTAACCATTCGATCCAGCCGCATGTATCCACCAGTACTGCCATTAAACACGATCCTTACGGTCTCGGTATCCGCTCGCATTAGCCCCCCTAAACATGCCACGCGCGGCTTTTAGAGAATGCAGCGGTACCAGCTCAATTACGTCGCCCTTGGCAATAACGGCAAATTTCTGCCCTGCCTGCAGACCGAGTTCTTCGCGAATAGCCTTGGGACAGCGATTGCAAGTTGATATTTACTAGAAAGAGTCGCTGATATCATAATCCCGTCTTTACGTTTTATGATCGATTAAGATTAGGTAAGAATCTATCATGCCCTGCTTCGATTTAACAGCGTTGTCGGCGTTGTTGAACTATTCAGAATCGACACAAGGCACAACGCGGCGATCGCCAGCTTGCGCTCGCTTCCATCCTCCCTGGCGATACACGCTCGCTTACTGGGCAACGCCCGATAGCTTCCCCTGTGAATCCGGTCACCAATGTTAGAGTAAACTGGATTAGCCGTATCATGGATCCAAGGATCAACCAGCAATATGCAATAGAACCAACGGACTCCTATTTTCGGGACCCACAGCTACCGTTTAGATTGACGTACTTTCCGATTTTCGGAATATCTGCTAATTTATGAGTATGAGCATCGAACTTCGGGAGAGAAACGATGAATGAAACACTAGTAGTATCCAGCCGCGGTCAAATAACTTTGCCAGCCTCACTCCGCAAGCGCCTGGGAATTAAAGGCGGTGATGTTGTGATTCTCGAAGATCGCGGCGATGAGATTGTACTCAAGACGGGTGTAGTCCTAGAAATCCAACACTACACTGATGATCAGATTGCGCAATGGGATAGCGAGGATTTACTTTCCGATCATGAGAGGAATCGAATAGCCCACAGTCTCTCGATGGCAAATAAATGAGGCTGTTTCTCGATGCGAACGTATTGTTCACTGCGGTACATAATCCTGGAGGGAAAGCGGCATTGGTCATTGAACTCGGAGTCCAGGGCCACTGGACTCTCTTTTCGAGTACCTATGCAAAGGAGGAGGCACGACGCAACCTGGAACGGAAATTCCCGCAATGTTTGAACAGTTTAGAAAAAGTTCAGAACCACATTAATTTTGTTGATCATCAATCCAGTCTGGCCTATCCAAAAGGTCTTGCTAAAAAAGATCAACCCATTTTTCAAGCAGCGCTGATATGCCAAGCATCCCATCTTCTCACTGGTGACATAAAGGACTTTGGTCGCTTTATGAATCAGCCAGAAGATACATTGAATGTCTGTATTCAGACAGTTGCAGATTTCCTAAGTCAGTTTGATTAGTTGGCGGAGTTTTTCTGATTCGTTACATACATCTTATCTAGTAAGCCAATGCCCCTGTAAATGGATCTTTGGTTTGTTATTCGGGATTGTGTATTTAGAAAGAAACCGATGACTTACAGAACAGATATTGTCGACCGCTCATGTCCACCTGCAACTAAGATTGCTTTGTTTCGCTCACTGTTTCGCGGTCGCGATGACGTTTACCCGTATCGATTTGTGAGCCGCAAGAGCGGAAAAAGCGGATACCAACCCGCCTGTGGCAACGAGTGGATTCATGGGGTATGCCGAAAGCCCACAATCAAATGCACCACTTGCCTGAATCAGCGATTTCTTCCTGTCACCGACGAGGTAGTGAGCAGGCACCTTACCGGAAAAGACGAAATTGGGCGGGATTTTGTTATGGGGATCTACCCCATGCTGCTCGACGAGACTTGTTTTTTTCTTGCCATCGATTTTGATAAAGCCGATTGGCAACAAGATGTGATTTCGGTGCTTGAAACATTTCGGAAGTTTGATATTCCCGCAGTACTCGAGCGATCCAGGTCAGGGTGCGGAGGTCATCTCTGGGTGTTCTTCGAGGAGGCGATTCCAGCAATATTGGCCAGAAAGATGGCCGCGTTCATTCTCACCGAGTCGATGGAGCAACGTCCCGATGTTGGGCTGGACTCGTATGATCGGTTCTTTCCGAATCAGGATACGCTACCAAAAGGAGGCTTCGGCAATCTCATCGCGTTACCACTCCAGAGCGGACCGAGAAAACAAGGAAACAGCGTGTTCGTGGATGAAACGTTCAATGCTTATCCGGATCAATGGGCATTTCTCTCCTCAGTTCGGCGAATTTCCCGGTGCATAATCGAAGAGTTGGTTCACATAGCAGAGCGGAAGGGGCGCGTTGTCGGGGTGAATTTTCCTGATGACGAAGAGCCAGAGCTTGCACCCTGGACCATGTCCCCGTCGCGACAAAAGAAGGCCACGCCAATCACAGGCCCTCTTCCCAAAACCCTTGAACTGACGTTAGGGAACGAAATCTACATTGCGAAGGCAGACTTGGTTCCCGGTTTGCGTAACCGCCTGCTGCGCATTGCGGCTTTTCAAAATCCGGAGTTCTATAAAGCGCAAGCCATGCGGCTTCCCACGTATGGCAAGCCAAGAGTCGTTGCCTGTGCCGAAGATTTTCCGCTGCATATTGGTCTGCCTCGCGGGTGCATCGAGAGTATCGAGTCCCTACTGGCCGACTTGAAGATCAAACCTGTCCTGAAAGACGAACGCTATGGCGGAACGATGCTGGAGACATCATTCCAAGGTGTCTTGCGGCCGGAGCAGGAAGTGGCGGTAGACGCCATGGCAGAGTTCGATACGGGGGTATTGTCGGCTACGACTGCGTTTGGCAAGACCGTGGTCGCGGCGAAGATGATCGCGTTGCGATCGGTGAACACACTGGTACTCGTTCATCGTCAACAGTTGATGGAGCAGTGGGTCGAGCGACTGGCTTCTTTTCTGGACATTCCAAGAGAGGAAATCGGCCGAATCGGCGGCGGTCGCAACAAAGCCAATGGCAAACTGGATGTCGCTCTAATTCAGAGCATGGTTCGAAAAGGCGCTGTAAATGATCTGGTAGGAGACTACGGCCACCTGATCGTTGATGAATGCCACCATCTTCCCGCTGTGAGCTTTGAGCAGGTTGCACGCAGGTCGAAGGCAAAATACGTACTCGGACTTTCAGCCACTCCTACTCGCAAGGATGGCCACCACCCCATCATCACCATGCAGTGTGGGCCCATCCGCTACCGGGTCAATGCCAGGAAACAGGCCGAGGTGCGTCCATTCAACCATTCTGTCGTGGTACGTCCTACTGCATTCCGGGCGAGTAAAGTGGATGAGCAAGACCATCGCATGCATTTCAGTAAGTTGGTTGACTGTATCGCAAGTGATAGCGCCAGAAACCGGCTCATTTGTGAAGATGTGATCAAAGCGGTCAAAGACGGTCGATCCCCAATTGTGCTTACTGAACGAACGGAGCATCTCAGCAAACTGGAGGAACTCCTGGGGTCAGAATGTAAACATCTCATCGTGCTGAAGGGCGGGATGGGGAAGAAAAAGTTGACCTCTGCGCTCACTTCGCTGAGCGCAATTCCGAACAATGAAGAACGCGTATTGCTGGCAACGGGAAAGTTCATTGGCGAAGGATTTGACGATGCCAGATTGGATACGTTGTTCCTTACTTCACCGGTATCCTGGCGAGGAACCATTGCTCAATACGCAGGACGGCTCCATCGTTTACACGAAGGAAAAAATGAGGTGCGCATCTACGATTACACTGATCTAAATGAGCCAATGCTGGCCCGGATGTTCGATCGCCGGTGCAAAGGATACGAGGCGATTGGTTACACAATCCAGCTGCCTGCCAGTGCGGTACCGGGTTGGCCTGTTGATGTATCTTTGCCGATTGATCCCACATGGAAAAGAGATTATGCCGCTTCAATTCAGCGCCTGATTCGAGATGGCGTAGATACCCCTCTCGCCGATCTATTCGTTTATGCCGCACATTCCATCGAGCCAGAAGCAGAAGGTGTGGATCGTGCGCGCTCTGCCACCGAAAAATTTCTGTACCGCAGGCTTGAAACCATCCCGGAGACGGCTGGCAAGTTTCGCCTGAATGCTGTACTTCCAATCCCTTTTGACGGATCGAGTTCGATGGAGGTCGATCTACTTTTCGCCGAAGCCAAGGTCGTCATCGAAGTGGATGGACCGCATCATTTGTCGAATCCCGAAGCCTATCGGCGCGACCGTCGCAAGGATTTAATGCTACAGGAAAATGGATATTGTGTGGTCCGATTCCTGGCTGAAGACGTGGGAAAATATCTCGACCATGTGCTCGATACTCTCCTTCGCGTTCTGGCCAGGTATAAGCGGATACATGAAAGCGATCAGTAAAGGTTGGAAATAGGCTTTAATTGCAATTATGAATACAAAACTCGCGTCAGTTGCCAACTTAGCCGCAACTTGAGTGGCATTGCCACCCAAACTTGCTTGTTCTGATCGTTTTAACGAGATTTTTCGGAGAATGAGGCAACCGGGAAAGACGCAGGATGCGTGTTATCTCATTATTATGCTTGAAGATATTGGAGGCTGAGCCCGGAATCGAACCGAGGTACACGGCTTTGCAGGCCGCTGCACCATTATACAAATCAATAAGTTACTGTTTATGCCACTCAATTGGGCATAATATTCCTATTCTGTAATTACCAAAAATTCTTATTCTATGATTTCGTTGATATTTTAACAGCCGTCTATTCTCGAAGGCGCTGGATGGAATTCCCTATTCCCTGTGCAAACGGGTGTTATTCCCTAATCCCCGTTACCACCAGCATGTACTGATGCATTCTCTATTGTCCATTATCCGTCGAGCCGATTGCCTTTCAGGAGCCCACTAACGCTAAGATCTTCATCGATATCTGGCCAATGGATACCTTGACCATCACCCAGTAACTCCCAATTGTTGCGTTCTTCCATTGATGCATTTACCAGGCGAGGAAACCAAGCTAGCGGCGCTGAGATTTTACGTCCATCGACAAGAGAAACAATGAGTTCATCTTCCGTGCATTGAATTTCTTCCGCCAAGGGATTTACATCAATCGCTAAAGTACTCATTCCAGGCCCCTAATAAATTGTCTTTATGTTCCTCAACCAACTGACTTAGCTTCCTAAGTTCATGCGCTGCGAATCGAGTCGAACTCGCGAGCGCTACATCTTCCAACCAGAACTTCGCCAGTTTGCGCTCGGACTGAATATGAATATGCGGCGGTTCACCCATTTCATTGCTATAGAAGAAGAATCGATATGACCCAATTCTCAGTATCGTTGGCATAATCAATACTATACACCCCCCAGTCCCGCTCTACTTAATCTTTCGATTTACCGTGAGGAACCACACCGCTACAAATTTTCGCAATACAAATGCTATGAGTTGCACCCCTTGACGACATCGAGGCGGGGTGAATGCCCAGTTTGACAATCGGGCCCAACAGACACCGCCGATATCGACACCTACCAAGGTACAAGGCTATGTACGCACCTCAAAGTAAGGACTGGAAATCGTCTACAGTACCCGTTAACAGCCTCCGAAAGCCCCATATCTAAGTCTTTGCTGATATAACTGCAAAAAGGGATAATCCAGCTTATATCGCCGTTTGTGAAGCGAACAGCAACAAGTACCGAAACCTGAAGGGTGTCTTCATGGCCGCCATTACAAACCAGCAATTAGATGTTCACGACAAGTTGCTCGAAGCGCTTGGCAAGGTGGATCGACCAAGTGCGGTTTGCACGTCAGGTGATCGGCCGTTAACGATGCCGGGGCTAGAAGTCAGAGAACTCGGCGAGGTGTCATTACCGCTGGGAAAGACGCAAGCCCGCAGGCTTATCAAGCAGTGCCGCCAGGCCCCCTATGGCAAAGGAATGGAAACGCTGGTCGATACTGATGTACGGCGGACCTGGGAACTTGACCCGGATCAGTTTCAATTGACGAACCCGAAATGGGAAGCGTTGGTCGAGGAGATCGTTGCCGGCGTGCAACAGGAACTGGGACTTGATGGGCACAAACTGACGGCGCATCTATACAAGCTGCTGGTTTACGAAAAAGGGGGTTTTTTTCTGCCGCACCGCGACGGCGAGAAGCTCGACCGGATGGTGGCGACGCTGGTGATTGTCTTACCTTCGATTTGTGAAGGCGGTGAGCTGATCGTGTCGCATGACGGCTGGCAGTACGAGATCCAGTTTCCGGGCGCTACGTCGGGGTATGAGCTGAGTTACGCCGCGTTCTACGCTGATTGTCAGCATGAAGTCTGGCCGCTGCGAAGTGGGTATCGCCTGTGCCTGACATACAACGTTACGCTCGCCAAATCGCGGAGCAAGAAAGGTATCAAGGCTCCGTTATATGGCGATGCCGCCGCTGCCATCAGTGAACTGCTCGACGACTGGCGGGAACATGGGGATGGCCAAAAGATCGCTGTTACCCTCAATCATCGTTACACACAGGATGGCCTGAGGGTGGGGACGCTGAAGGGAATCGATCAGGCGCGGGCCGAGGTGCTGTTTGAAGCCGCGGAGCAAGCGGATTGTGTGGCTCATCTGGCTCTGGTCACACTGTGGCAATGCGGAGAGGCCGAAGGGGGATATGACGACTACTCATACAGAGGCGGCTATTACAGATCCGACTTCGAGGATGACGATAACTACGAAGAGACGGGCGGCGATTATGCGATGGGCGAGCTCTATGATCACAGCTTATCTGCCAACCATTGGTCTGACCCGCAGGGAAAAAAGGTGCAGCTTGGTGAGATCCGTTTAGACGAAGAAGAGATCGCATCCGAGGCGCCGCTGGATGACGGAGACCCCAGCAGCGAAGAGTTCGAGGGCTTCACGGGCAACGCCGGTATGACATTGGAGCGATGGTATTATCGCGCCGCCATTGTGATCTGGCCGCGCGACAAGCACTTCGCGATACTCTGTGGCGCCGGCACGGATGCCGCAATTGGCGGGTTGCAACCGCTGGTCAATCGGCTCAAGCGAACGGCTAAAGCCAAACAGGAAAAGCAACGTCAGGAATGCTTATCCTTTGCGGCAGCAATAATCGATTCCTGGCAGGCGAGCCGCAGCTCTTCCTGGGACGAGGCCGACCCCGTGGACCGCAGTGTCTTTCTACCGCTGCTACAGGAGCTGGGCGACCCTGATCTGATTCGTCGCTTCCTCTCGCTAGTGATGGTTGGCGATGGCGAGATTCGGATTAACAACGCCTTCGGCAAATTCTGTAAGCTGCATGGCTGGGCCAATTTTGAAGTGGAATTGACATCGGTGATCGAAGCCCCCACAGCAGCCACGATCAACCGCAATGCGGATTTGTTGGCAACCTTAGGTCTGCAGCGGGACAGGAATATCGAACGCATCGCGCTTTGCACCCGTTTGGCGGAGCGGACAGTAACATCGCTGGAGGCGTTTGATCAACAGTCGTCTGAGAACAGTTGGCAACTCAGAGAGATCAACCGTTCCACGCTGCTGAGTTCGCTGGTCAAGGCATTGCTCGCTATTAACGCGGTGAGGCCGTTGTCGCGCCTAATCGATCACACCCTCACCCGTGTCGACAGGTACGATTTGACCGGCGCGCATCTCAGCGCAATCTTCAGCCTCGAATCTCGAATTGCCAAACCACCCGTAGCCAACAACGCGATCTCACACTGGCTCGGCGCGTGCCGCCACGAATTGGAAAAGCGCACCGCTCAAGCTCCGCAGAAGCCGACCGACTACCGGCGTGCGGACAAACTGTCATGCACCTGTGGCGACTGCCGCGCGCTGAGTGCATTCCTGGCCAATCCGGAGCAGAAGCAGGGCCGCTTTCCACTCGCCAAACAGCGCCGCCAACACCTGCATCAAATCATCGACGGAAATCATTGCGACCTAACCCATGTGACAGAACGGCGTGGCCGCCCTTTCACTTTGGTTTGCACCAAAACCACGGCATCGTACGCGGCCGCTTTTGAGATTTACGAGCGCGATTTACAAAATCTGTCACGCATCATCGCTTTGGAGAATAAGACCGGTTAGACCAGTAAGGAGCAGTCCCTGTACAGATTTAGATTGTGCTGGTAGAAATTTGCTTGTCACGTAACTCGCGGCAGTTACCAACTTAGCCGCAACTTGAGTGGCATTGCCACCCGATGGCGTCCGGAAAAGAACGCTGATGCTCCAAAGCTAAATCAGCGGCATACAACGCAAACGAATTGACGAGTACCGTGCAAGTGATGTTCACATCCCCGATGCCAGCGTTGAGGACTTTGAGGATCTAGCGGCAGATTTGGAAGCGCTATGGCATCATCCCGACACTGACGCGCGGTTGAAAAAGCGCATCGTGCGCACTCTGATTAATGAAGTCGTTGTCGATGTTGACGCTGAGGCGGGCGAAATCATCCTGGTCGTTCATTGGAAAGGAGGCATGCATACGGAACTGCGCGTACCACGGCGTCGTCGTGGTCAGTCCAGCCAGCATACATCGAAAGAGATCGTTCATGCGGTGCGGGTTCTCGTTCGAGTTTGTTCCGATGATATGATTACCGGTCTACTCAATCGCAACGGATTGCTTACAGGGCGTGGTAATCGATGGACACGTGAACGAGTAGCCTCGCTTCGTAGCAAGAGTAAGATCCCGTGTTATAGCCTCGACAAACAACGGTCGGAAAGATGGATGAATCTCACGCAAGCAGCGCAACGGTTAGGCATCAGTCCTATCACATTGCGCTTAGCAGTTGAACGAGGCGAGATTAAAGCGGATCATCCTCTAAGCGGCGGCCCATGGGTGTTTCACTGCCAAGAATTGGAGACCAATGCCGCAGCCGACCTTGTCGAGCGTATCCATCAACGCAATGGACATACCGAAATACCAACCTCTCGGCAACGAAACCTAGACTTTTCAAGCGCATAGCGAAATGGGGCAGTATGAAACATTCTTGTAATGTGCGACATATTCTCTAAGTACCCGGCGAAGAGATACCTCACCGAAAAGAATCATGCGATTCAAGCATTCCTCTTTTATAGAACGCACAAACCGTTCTGCGAATGCGTTACAGTTTGGCGCTCGCGCTGGGCATCGAACAGGCTTCACGCCCTCTCGGTCCAAATGCCCTCTGAAAGCATCGGTGTATTTTGTATCACGGTCCATGATGAGGTACCGACTGTTTAAAAGAAAACCATCGTCTACGTCTGTTAGATTACGAGCCACCTGTTGCATGAATGCACCGTTGGGTGCCGTGGTTACTCCAGCGA
>Ga0316189_10004057_pt1 | contig 14139 bp, 14 predicted proteins | sample LowCovwburrow_MG_FD_204930 | JGI IMG/M metagenome (GOLD analysis project Ga0316189, IMG submission 204930) | Coastal sediment microbial communities from Maine, United States - Lowes Cove worm burrow | ecosystem: Environmental > Aquatic > Marine > Coastal > Sediment | place: USA: Maine...
ATGTCTTGAACCAAATGTGTTTCAAGCGCAACTAAGGTTTTTTTAAGTAATACTCGTGTTGCTGCTAGTTCTTGTTCAAGCTGATCAACACGATCTTCTAAGGTGTTGGCTTTGTCTTCTTGCTTTTGTAATTCGTCTTGTTGGATTAAATCCCAAAAAATTCCCATAACTTCTATTTGTATTAGTTAATATTATTTATTGTTTTCCATAATTAGTGATTTGCGGATATCTCTGAAAAATTTAATCATTGATTCTCTTTTATATACTTTTCAAGTAATATTATTAATTCTTGATTTACTATTAAAAATTTTTGTATCTGAATTAAATAGTTAATACCATACTCTTTAAAAAGTGCCATTGTAGCAATAATTTCTTTGCTTTGAAGTATTAATGAATAATCACCAAAAGAGGGTTCGTTAGGAAGGTTTTTTACCTCTTCATGATATTTGATTTTAATTGGATTTCCATATTCTTCACCAATACGATTACTTAATTCGATACTATGTACCACATAATCGTATTTAGAATTATACGTCCTTAATTTATTTTTAATATTATTATTACTAATTAAATCATATGCTTTTGGATTATTATTTATAAGGTTTGATTGATAAGCAAGCCGAAAGAAAAAAGGATCATCAGTAACTGCTAATTTTGAAATAGAATCGACAGCTATTTGTTTATGTAGTTTTAGGAAATTATTAAAGATCGTGTCTCTGCTTTTTTGAAATGTAATTCTAGACTCAAAAAAAACCGAATCGGCTTTAGCATCTTCCAGTAATTGTTTGATTAGATTTAATTCTTGAATTTTCAATTTTTGAAATTCGTTCCAATTATTTACCTGTAATGCCAGTAATATACCAATCATCACCAAAGCAATTTCACCAATGGCATAAAGCAGGTATCTAGAAAATTTATTTTCAGAAACAAGCCGTTGTCGTATACGACGAAAGAATTTAATCATGTACTTACATTAGGTTGTAAGTAGTTTTTAGTTAACGTGTAGTTTGGTTGGTAATAGCATTTAAAGTTAAACAATTTTATCTATCCTTTTATATATCCTATTTTTGTGTTATGAATGTTGCTTTAACAGAACAAGAATTACATAATTTAGCCATGAATCATGTAGGTAAAGACTTGGAAAAGAGAGGATTTGAGTTTGTCGCTATCAATAGTAAACTAAAAAAACACCCTCAGTTTGTTTGTGTTGACAAGAATAGTCAATATTTTTTTGTGATTGTTCGTGCTGTAATTTTTCCAAATAACCCAAATAACTATGATGTGGTTTGGATGGAAACCTTTAAAAATCACGCTAGAGAAAAAGATGCAAAAGTACTTTTTGCTGGTGTTGGTTTAGGTAATCCAGATGGCGAAGAGTTGCCTATTTATTTAAATGAAGAATACCTTATTGAGTATAATGGTATTCAGGTTATTGAAACTAATTTTAACTAATATGAGATATAATATTTTTATATTTTTCGCTTTAATTTCTCTAGTTTCATGTAAAGACAGAGAGCCAAAAAACACGAAACTTTCAGGTCAGGTTTTTGGCACGTCATATAGTGTGATTTATGATAGTGATACCAACTACGAAAAGCAGTTTGATAGTTTGTTTTACGTTATTAATAAATCAATGTCAACATATATCCAAAACTCTGATATTTCTAAATTGAATCGTAATGAAGTTGTTGAAGTTGACGAACATTTTATTAAGGTTTTCAAAGCTTCCAAAACAATATTTCAACATACTGATGGAGCGTTTGATCCAACCATAGGAGCAGTTGTTAATGCTTGGGATTTTGGACCTGAAGGTAAAATTGTGAGTTTAGATAGTACAAAAATTGATAGCTTAATGTTTTCTGTTGGACTAGAGAAAGTAAAACTAAGAGGGAATGCTATATTGAAAGAACAATTACACACATATATTGATTTTAATGCTATTGCAAAAGGTTACGCTGTTGATGTTATTGCTGAATTTTTAGAGTCTGAAAATGTAACAGATTACTTAGTTGAATTAGGAGGAGAGATTCATAGCAAAGGGATTAATAAGGAAAAACTAACATCTTGGACTGTTGGAATAGATAGGCCAAATTTTGATGGTTCGCAGTCTGTACTAAAAGCTATAAATCTTGAAGATGAAGCTATGGCGACTTCAGGTACATATAGAAAGTTTAAGCTAGATGAAAATGGTAATAGATATGCACATATTATAGACACAAAAACTGGTTATCCTAGTAAAACAAATGTGTTAAGCGTTTCAGTTTTAGCAAATGATTGTATGATTGCTGATGCATATGCAACAGCATTTCAGGCTATGGGAATTGAAAAGGTTACTAAACTGTTAGAAACACATCCTGAACTTAAGGTGTTTTTTATTTTTGAAAATGAGAATAATGAATTAGAAACTTTGGCTTTGAATGGCTTTTCGGAATAATTATTTATTAACTACTGGAATAATTTCACCTTTAGCCAAACAATAGCGTGTAATGTCAGCTTCAGAAAGTGTAGTTGTATAATCTACTTCATTTACTTTAAAACCAATATCACGCAACTTGTCAAAATAATCACGCCCATAAATACGAACATGGTCATACTGACCAAATATTTTGGCACGTTCCTTTTTATCAGTAATCGTATCGTCTTCAAAAGTTTTGTCTCTTTTTAAATCTTGCGGAATTTGAAACACACCAAAACCTCCTGGTTTTAAAACACGATACAATTCTTGCATGGCTTTTGTGTCATCAGGAATATGCTCTAATACATGATTGCATAGAATAACATCATAACTATTATTTTCAAAAGGAAGATCGCAAATATCTGCTTTTACATCTGCAATTGGAGATAATAAATCTGTTGTAGTATAATCTAAGTTACTTAATGATCTAAAGCGTTTTAAATAGCACTGTTCTGGTGCAAAATGTAATACTTTTAAGTTATCAGAAAAAAACTTGGTTTCGTTTTTTAAATATAACCATAATAAGCGATGACGTTCGAGACTTAATGTTGAAGGTGAGAGAACATTATTTCTTTGCTTACCATAACCATATGGCAAAAAGCTTTTAAAGCTTTTTCCATCAATAGGATCTGTAAAGGTGTTACCTTTTAGAAAGGATGCTAAAATTGGACGAACAACATAACTTAACCTAATGAGTAAAGGTCTTGGAATAAGGTTTAAAATGAGTTTGAAAAGTTTTTTCAATGTATTTACAATACTAATGTCTTTTGTCTAAATTCATCTTCCTCATTACTTGTAATTCCCAAAGCGTCATAGATATACGCAAAGGTTGAAAGTAATTCAGGTTTTCCGTCCAAAATAGCCACGTCATGTTCAAAGTGAGCACTTGGCTTTTTATCTAAAGTAGTAATAGTCCAACCATCACGATGCTGTTTAATACGATGTGTTCCTAAATTTATCATGGGTTCAATAGCTACGACCATGCCTTCAATAAATTTCTTACCACGACCTCTGCGTCCATAATTAGGCATTTCAGGATCTTCGTGCATTTTACGTCCTAAGCCATGACCAACTAATTCACGTACAACTCCATAACCATGAGTTTCGCAATATTGCTGAATGGCATAGCCAACATCACCTACGCGATTACCAACTTTCAATTCTTTAATACCAACATAAAGCGATTCTTTAGTGATTTGAAGTAGTTTGGCAGTCTCAGGATCAATTTCTCCAATCGCAAATGTGTAAGCATGGTCACCATAAAAACCATTTTTTATAGCACCACAATCAATGGAAATTATGTCGCCTTCTACTAAAGGGGTATTATTTGGAATACCATGAACTACTTGTTCATTAGGACTCATGCAAAGTGTATTTGGGAAATCATACAAACCTAAAAATCCTGGAATTGCTCCTTGATCTCTAATACATTCTTCTGCAATTTTATCTAACTGCAATGTAGTAACTCCTGGTTTTACTTCTTTCGCTATTTCACCTAAAGTTCTTGATACAACTAAAGCGCTTTCACGCATTAACTCAATTTCTTCTCTAGTTTTAACTACTATCATATTCAAAAAAATAATGGTAAAGATACTCAAAAATAAAATGTAAAATATTAGGATTTATATGACTTTCGACAGTTATTCAATAGGTTTTTTTTAATAATTTTGTGCTTTAAAACCACTCATATGTATAAAGCAATAAGTGCAGAAGACGCAGTTAAGATTATAAAATCTAATGATAAAGTTTATTTACAAGCAGCAGCAGCAGCCCCTCAATTATTAATTAAGGCTATGTCTGCTCGGCATGAAGAGTTAAGAAATGTTCAAATTTGCCAATTGCATACAGAAGGCGAAGCACCTTATGCTAATCCTGAGTTACGAGATAGTTTTCATGTCAACTCATTTTTTGTTGGTAGAAATGTAAGGCATACGTTAAAAGCAGGTAATGGATCATATACTCCAGTGTTTTTAAGTGAACTACCTTTACTTTTTAAGCGAAATATTGTTGACTTGCAAGTTGCATTAATTCATGTGTCTGTACCAGATGTACATGGTTATTGCTCTTTAGGTGTTTCGGTTGAAGCTACTCCTGCTGCTATTGAAAATGCAGATTATGTGATTGCTCAAGTAAATAGGCAAATGCCTCGAACACATGGTGATGGTATTATTCATGTGTCTGAAATCGATGGCTTTGTAGAATGTGATGAACCTCTACCAACAATGAATTTAGGAGAAGCTAGTGTGATTGAGGAAAAAATAGGAGATTACGTGGCTAATTTAATAGAGGATCGTAGTACATTACAAATGGGAATAGGTGCGATTCCAAATGCAGTATTATCTAAATTAACTAATCATAAAGATTTAGGTTTACATACCGAAATGTTTTCTGATGGTGTGATAGATTTAATTTTAAATAATGTTATAAATGGGGATTATAAAACTATTAATCCAGGACGATTGTTAGCAACTTTTTTAATGGGATCCAAACGTTTATATGATTATGTGGATGATAATCCATTTATTGAAATGCGAGCTTCAGATTATGTAAATAATGTTTCAATTATTCAACAAAATAAGAGAATGGTTGCAATTAATTCAGCTATAGAAGTCGATGTCACAGGTCAAGTTTGTGCAGATTCTATTGGAGCAAAAATGTATTCTGGAGTAGGAGGTCAAATGGACTTTATTAGAGCTGCTTCTTTGAGTGAAGGAGGGAAGGCTATTATTGCTTTACCGTCAATTACTAAAAAAGGAATTAGTAGAATTGTACCTTCACTAAAACCTGGAGCAGGAGTTGTTACAACTCGCTCACATGTACATTACGTAATTACCGAATATGGTGTAGCAAATCTATATGGAAAAACTATTAGGCAACGTGTTAAAGCATTAACTGAAATTGCACATCCAGACTATAGAGAATCAATAGAGCGTGATTACTTTAATTTAATAGGATAGCAATTAACGAAATAATCCAAAAAGACCTTTTTTCTTTTGATTTGGCTTTATGTGAGGCTTAGCATCTGTTAGCATTTGATAAACTTCTCCCCAACCTAAAACACCACCAATATTTCTGTCATCAATAAAGAGATCAGCATGGATTTTTCGGCTTTTGGTGTAATCAAATTGTTCTTCTGGGAAACTTTTATTAACGGCATAGAACTCAACGCCATTTTTTTTGCAGAACTCAACAGCTTCTTCTAATCTTTCACCACTTCTATAAGTCCAAAGGATTAATCTATGACCATCTTCTTGTAATTTTTGAAGTGTTTCAAAGGCGAAAATACGAGGTTTACCAATCTTTGGATAAGCATCATCAACGATGGTTCCATCAAAGTCTATAGCTAACGTGAGTCTATTGTAAATATTCATATAAAGCCGAAAGTTAAACTAAATTAGTGAATTTTGCGACATCGCTTCTGGTTTTTCAATTCCAATTAGCTTTAAAATAGTTGGAGCTAAATCGCCTAAAACACCATCATTTATATGTTTTAAGTCCTTATCAATTAGAATTATAGGTACTGGATTTGTAGTATGAGCAGTATGAGGTGAGCCATCTGGATTAATCATGGTTTCGCAATTTCCATGATCAGCAATAAGCAATGTAGTATAATCATTATCAAGAGCTATATTAATAACTTCTTTCACACAATGGTCAACAACTTCACAAGCTTTTATTGCTGCCTCCATTACTCCAGTATGTCCAACCATGTCACCATTAGCAAAATTTAAGCATACAAAATCTACGTCACCTTTTTGGAGTTCAGGGATTAATGCATCTTTTAATTCATAAGCACTCATTTCTGGTTTCAAGTCATAAGTTGCTACTTTTGGAGAGTTTCTAAGAATTCGTGTTTCACCTTTAAAAGATTCTTCTCTTCCACCAGAGAAGAAAAAGGTGACGTGAGGATATTTTTCAGTCTCTGCAATACGTATTTGAGTTTTGTTATGACGTTCTAGTACTTCACCTAATGTATCCTTTAGGTTGTCTTTATTATAAACAACATTAATATCTTTAAAGGTTTCATCATAATTTGTGAGTGTCACATAATGCAAATCTAAATTATGCATGTTGTGTTCATGAAAATTTTCTTGAGTCAATGTTTGTGTCAATTGTCTTCCTCTATCTGTTCTAAAATTGAAAAAGATAACAACATCATTATCTTTTATAACTGCAACAGGTTTTCCATTTTTATCAGATTTAATGATAGGTTTTAAAAACTCATCTGTAATATTGTTATCATAATTTTTTTGAATTGATTTTGAAACATTATCAGATAATTCTCCTTTTCCATTAACTAAAGCATCGTAGGTTATTTTAATGCGTTCCCAACGTTTGTCTCTATCCATTGCATAGTAGCGACCAGTTACTGATGCTAATTTCCCAGTTGATTTGTCTAAATAATCTTCGAGCTCTGTAATAAAGCCAAAGCCAGATTTTGGATCAACATCTCGGCCATCAGTAAAGGCATGAACAAATAAGCTCGATAGTCCAAAATCTTGAGCTGCTTCTAAAAGCCCAAATAAATGATCTATATGTGAATGTACTCCACCATCACTAACAAGTCCTAAAAAATGAACATTTTTATTATTGTTTTTGGCATACGTAAAGGCATCAATAAGTGTTTTTTCTTTGCCTATTGTTTTGTCTTTTACTGCTAAGTTTATTTTAACTAAATCTTGATATACAATGCGTCCAGCTCCAAGATTCATATGTCCAACTTCACTGTTTCCCATTTGACCTTCTGGTAATCCAACATTTAAACCATCTGTTCTTAAACTAGCATTGGGATAGTTTTTGTAAAGCGAATCAATAAAAGATGTATCAGCATGATCTATAGCTGAAACTTCAGGATCAGGTGATGTTCCCCAACCATCCAAAATCATCAAGATTACTTTTTTGTTCATTTGTACGAATTAATTACAAAGATAAAAACAAAATCCTGCATGTAAGCAGGATTCATATTGAATGTATGAAATAAGAATTATTATAAATTCTTATATTTTTCAATAGCTTCTTTAATTTTTTCAACACGATTTTCAGGATCAGGATGTGTGCTCATGCGTTCTGGAGTTCTATTTGGTCCAGCTGCAGCTTTTAATATTTCCATTACGCCAATCATTTCTTCAGCATTATAATCAGATTCAATCATGAATTTTACACCAAGATCATCACTTTGTAACTCATCATCTCTGCCATAACTCATATTAACCATTTGGGCAATTGCAGCAGCACCTTGCGCTGTACTTGGATCTATGCCTACAGCAACGCCATTTAAAATACCTTGCATTAATCCTTGATTAGCCATGCGTTCAGCTGAATGTCTTCCAACTACATGACCAATTTCATGGCCTAAAACACCAGCTAGTTGATCTTCGTTTTTTAGTTTTGAAAACAAGGCATAAGTGATAAATATTTGACCTCCTGGAAGCGCAAAGGCATTGATTGTTTTTTGATCAGCTAATAAGTGAAATTCATATTTATAACCTGTTTGTCTTGCAATACTATTATTTACTAAACGATTTCCAACTTGATCAACAAAAGCTTGATAGTCATTATTTTGATATAAGCCTCCATGTTGTTGAGCCATTTGTGGAGCAGCTTGTAATCCCATAGCAACTTCTTGTGCTTCATCAAGAGCAATATGTTGTTTTTCTCCTGTATATGGATTTACTTCAGCACTTGAACAGTACTTAATCACTGCAAATAAAATAATTCCTGAACCAATCAATAATTTTACTTTGCTATTTCCTCTTCTCATGGCTAATGTTTAAATGTATTCTTAAAAATACAAAAGTTTATGTTATGGTTCAAAATTATGACACAGTAAAGTACTGAAAGTCACTGCTTTCAAAATTTAATTAAAAAGGCACTTTTTTCTTTTCTTGAGATTAGACTTTATATATATTTGCACCGGAATTGCGGGAGTAGCTCAGTTGGTAGAGCGTCAGCCTTCCAAGCTGAATGTCGCCAGTTCGAACCTGGTCTCCCGCTCTCTCAAAGCTTCATAGAAATAAGGAGCTTTTTTTTATCTATTATTTTATTAAAAAACGCAAAGTAAGGTGAGAAGTTTATCCTGAGCACAATCGAAGGGAACCTGGTCTCCCGCTCAAAAGCTTCACTTATTAAGTGGAGCTTTTTTATTTTAGATCGTTTAAGCTAGAGTTTAATTCTAACTCATATGGTGTTTTATTATACTCAAATATTCTGGCAGAATGCGGTCCTTTTAATACTATATTTTCACCTTTTATACGTAAATAACTTCCCTCTCGTAATCCAACCACAGGCTGTGTGTTATATTTATGAAACTCTTGAATTCGCGTTTCTCGAGTTTCTCCCATATGCTTGCTTTTTGGATCTGGATCTAAATAATGTGGATTTATGTTAAAAGGGATTAATGATAATGTTTTAAAACTTGGAGGATAAACAATAGGCATGTCATTTGTGGTATTCATTGTTAAACCGCAAATATTACTTCCTGCACTTGTACCTAAGTATGCTGTTCCAGATTGAACTGCATTTTGTATTGGAAGAATCAATTTGTTTTTATATAATTGGTCAACTAATACAAATGTATTACCACCACCAATAAAAATCCCTTTCGAGTTTTCAATTGCTTCAACAGGATTTTTAAATTCATGTAAACCCTTTACAGATTTTTCAATTTTTTCAAATACAGATCTTACTATTTTTGTGTAATGGTCATGTGAAACACCTCCAGGTCTTGCATATGGCACAAAAATAACTTGGTTGGTATGTTTAAATAATAGTTCTAATTCTTCTAATAAGTATTCTAAGAATTCGCTTCCATGAACTGTTGAAGTACTTGCTATGATTAAGTTTTTCAAAAAGATATAGTTTTAACGTTTGGCATTAAACAAATTCCAAACCATTTTTGTAAATTTAGTTAAATGAATCATTTAACAAAAGTTTAATTATCCTTCATGTTTTTTATGATTCGTATTAACTTTCTTTATGCAACAAATTATGACAATGTTTAAACTAACCAGACGATTACTAAAACCTTTATATTTAATAGTATTTATTGGATTTAATTTTAATATTTTGAATGCTCAAAACACTCAACAAATTGAGGTTCTTGGAAGGATAATTGTAGATTCTCCAGATGTTGAAGGCGTTACAATTTTTAACACATCGTCAAATAAAGGTACAATAACTGATTTTGAAGGGAAGTTTACTATTCAAGTCGCTTTAAATGATAGACTTCAAATCTCTGCACTTCAATTTCAAAACTTTGAAGTTTTAATTACCCAAGATATTATTGATTCTAAGGCATTAACCGTAGTATTGGTTGAAGAAATCAATAAGTTGCCTGAAATTATTATTTTACCCTATGGATTAACAGGTAATCTTACTGTAGATGCGATAAGAGCCAAAACGGTAAACCCTAATTTGGATGCATTGTATTTTGGTTTAGATAATCTTGATAAAATTGATTTTAGTGAAGATTATCTAACAGGTGTGAGAAATACAGCACTGTCAGATAATAGATTATACTATACTGCAGATGCCGTAAAAATTATTGGACTACTTGTTAAGCCACTTTTTAAGTCGAAGAAAAAACGAAATGATAAAGCATTGGCAACAGATAGAGATATTGTTGAAAAATATTCACCTGAATATTTAATGGATAAATTAAATATTCCGAAGCATCAAATGATGGAATTTATATATTTTGTTGAAGATTCCGGAATGGATAAAACCTTGTTAGATGATGGTCGTGAATTACAATTTTTAGAGCATATCATTAATAAAAGTAAAGAGTTTCAAGCAAGTAAGAATGGGAAAGATTAAAACTCTTTTTTTCATTATATATGTGTTTGTAGTTTCATTAAGTTCAGCGCAATCTGTTGATGTTGAAGGGCAGGTATTAGGAAATACAGATGTTGAAGGCATCCATGTCATTAACAAAACGTCAAGTAAGTTTACAACAACAACTGCTTCTGGAAGTTTCAACATCAGGGCAAAGTTAAATGACACAATTGTATTCTCGTCTGTACAATATAAACTTACAGCAGTTATTGTTGCTTCTGAAAATATTTCACAAAAAAAAATAGTTATAAAACTTGAAGAATTGGTTAATGTACTTAATGAAGTTCTTGTTGGGAAAGTACTTTCAGGCGACCTTGAATTTGATATTAAAAATGCTGAAATAGAAAAACCTATTGATTTTTATGATGTTGGAATTCCTGGTTATACTGGGAAGCCTAAAACTCAAAGTGAACGACGACTACATGAAGCAGATGGTGGAAAAATGATACCTTATGTAGGTCTTGGTTTCGGTGTGAATTTTCATAAGCTCCTGAACGCTATTTCTGGAAGAACAAAAATGCTTAAGGAGCGCGTACGATTAGAATCTAATGATGTTTTATTAAACAGAATAAGCAATAGAATGTCTGAGGAATTTTTTAAAACAAATCCGCTTGAGGAAAGTTTAAGAATTGAGTTCTTTTATTTTTGTTCTGAGGATCAAAATTATGAAGCAAGGTGCAAAGGAAAAAGCGAAATTGAGATTTATCAATTTTTAGTTAAAAAGTATGATGAATTTAAAGAAAATTTAAATGAATCAAAAGATTAATAAATTACAAAATTTATTAACATATTTTATGGCAAAATTATAAAACAAATCAATAAATTTGTGTTATTGTTCAAACATTAACTATGAAATCTGTAAAGATTCTATTTCTTACATTATTATTTCCATTAATATCATTTGCTCCAATTCATAAGTTTTACGTTAGTGTGTCACAGATTGAGTACGTTTCTGAAAAGCAATCTGTTCAAATTGTTATGCGAATATTTATTGAAGATTTGGAGAGTCTTTTGCGTAAACGATATGATTCAGAAATCACCTTAAACGAGTCCGAGGAAGAAAATAAAATAAATGAATATATTAGTCAGTACTTGTCAAGTAAAGTGCTCGTTGAAATTAATAATGAGTTGGAAAAATTCAGCTTCTTAGGAAAGGAATATGAAGATGATATTGTATTTTGTTATTTGGAAATAGAAGACGTATCAAAAATTAAAGACTTTATAATTACCAATAACTTGTTTTTCGAAGTTTTTGATGAACAGCAAAATATTATAAAAACAAATATAAATTCGCAAAAGGAGAGTTTCGTTTTAACGTCTCAGAAAAATAAAGCAGAAGTGCATTTTTAAAATTTAAATTCCACATTAACTAAGACATACAACCAACCATTAATTATGAAAAAACTTAAATATTATTGCTTAGCTGTTCTATTTATTACAGCTGGATTGTCAGCTCAAGAAATAGTTAAACCTGAACGTCAATCTGGACATAAAAACGAAAACAAATTCAAAGAATTATATGATGAATTTGCAACACCAAATATGTTTAGAACTGGGTCTGGAGCTCCTGGACCTGGGTACTACCAGCAACAAGCAGATTATAAGATGGATCTTGAGTTAGATGATGCGAATAGTAAACTATCTGGTTATGAAACAATTACCTATACTAATAATTCTCCTGATGAGTTGAAATTTTTATGGGTGCAATTGGACCAAAATATGAGAGCACCAGATTCAAAAACACCTTTAATAGAAAGTTCTTTTACTAGACCTACACAAAGCCCTTCTGGTTTTGTAAAAAAGTATATGAAACAACCATTAGAAAGAGGCTTCCATATTGAAAAAGTTACAAACTCTAATGGTCAACCACTATCCCATATGATAAATGGAACTATGATGCGTGTTGAACTTCCTGAATCTATGCATACAGGAGATAAATTTTCATTCAATGTAAAATGGTGGTATAATATTAACAACCATGTTGAAGAAGGAGGACGTTCTGGTTTTGAGTATTTTTCAGATACTGACAATAAAATATATGTAATGGCACAATTCTACCCTAGAATGGCTGTTTACAATGATGTTGAAGGCTGGCAAAATGCTCAGTTTTTTGGTCGCGATGAGTTTGCATTACCATTTGGAAATTATGAAGTGAATATAACAGTTCCAGCTGATCATGTTTTGGATGGTACTGGACGCCTTATGAATAGAAAAGAGGTTTTCAGTAAGGATATGATGACTCGCTTTGAGAAAGCTAAAAAATCTTTTGATGAGCCAGTTGTTATTGTAACTCAAGCTGAAGCTGAAGTTGCCCAAAAATCAAAGTCTACAAAAACAAAGACATGGAAATTGTATGCTGAAAACGTACGTGATTTTGGTTGGGCATCATCTCGAAAGTTTATTTGGGATATGATGGCTGTTAAAATTGGAGATAAAGACGTGATGGCTGTGTCACTTTATCCTCCTGAAGCAAATCCACTTTGGGGAGATTGGTCATCTAAAACTGTTGCCAGTACATTGATTTCTTATTCAAGAATGACTTTTGATTATCCATATCATAAAGCTATTTCGGCAAGTGCTCCAATGGGAATGGAGTATCCAATGATTTGCTATAATTTTGGTCGTCCAGCTAAAGATGGAACAATTTCTAAGAGAGTTAGATACGGAATGATGGGAGTAATTATCCACGAAGTAGGACATAACTTCTTTCCGATGATTGTAAATAGTGATGAACGTCAATGGACATGGATGGATGAAGGTTTAAATACTTTTGTGCAATATGTTGCTCAGGGAGATTTTGGAGCAAAATATCCAGATGCATTAGCTCCTGGTGATACAGAATTTCCTTCTAGACGTGGGCCAGCAAAAAATATAGTCCCTTATATGTCTGGAAATCAAGACTATATTGCTCCAATTATGAGTAAAGGGTTAAATACGTATCAGTTTGGAAATAATGCATATGGTAAACCAGCAACTGCATTAAACATTTTGCGTGAAACCATTATGGGACGCGAGTTATTTGATTATTCGTTTAGAGAATATGCTCAACGTTGGAAATTTAAACACCCAACACCAGAGGATTTTTTCAGAACAATGGAAGATGCTTCAGCTATGGATTTGGATTGGTATTGGAGAGGATGGTTTTACACGACAAATTATACTGATATAGGACTTAAAGGTGTGAAAAGGTTATATGTGTCTTCACAACCTAATGAAGCAGCAAAAAAAATTGCAGCTTATAGAAAAACAAGTATTGAAGATTTGGGTCCTTTAGTTTACTTGGTAGAAGAAGGAAGTGATGAGTACGATGTAAGTATGAAAAATACGGAGCCTTTAGAAAATTCCCCTACATTGAAAGAATATTTAATGGATAATTTTTCAGAAGAAGAACGCAAAAGTATCGAAACACCTAAGTATTTTTACAATGTAACTTTTGAAAAGCCTGGAGGATTAGTTATGCCTCTTATTGTTGAGTATACTTATGCTGATGGTTCAAAAGAACGTATAACATATCCTGCGCAAATTTGGAGACATAATGATAAAGAGGTATCAAAAGCCTTAGCTACGCAAAAAGAAATTGTAAGCATAAAAATTGATCCTGATTTAGAGACTGCAGATATTGACACATCAAATAATTCTTGGCCAAAAGAGATAAAACAAAGCAAATTTGAGCAATTTAAAAGTAAAAATTAATTTGCTTTTTAGTTAAAATTTCAAAAAACCGACTTTTTAAAGTCGGTTTTTTTTATTCTATTAGAACTTACTTACTATATTTGTAATGTGATACAACAAGCAACTTTTTTATTTATTAGCGGAGCCGAAATAGCAGTAGTGCTTTTTATTGTGGTTAT
>Ga0316189_10004058_pt1 | contig 14139 bp, 12 predicted proteins | sample LowCovwburrow_MG_FD_204930 | JGI IMG/M metagenome (GOLD analysis project Ga0316189, IMG submission 204930) | Coastal sediment microbial communities from Maine, United States - Lowes Cove worm burrow | ecosystem: Environmental > Aquatic > Marine > Coastal > Sediment | place: USA: Maine...
TTTTTTCTTGCCATAACCTGGACCTGTTTGTGATATTAAATTGAAAGGCGATAGAAAGAGGAAGCTCCGAAAAAATGCGCCAAAGGTGCCTCCGGCGGGAAAGACTCCAGAATCGGAATGTGGTTTAACAAGATTGTACTTCCAATGATAGCATATGACAAAAACTTTAGATAGTCCGCAGGTTATGCTCGTTAATCACAACTCCATCCTTGAGTGCCTTGATATTTCCATTGATTCGCTATGAATTAAAAGGGAATGATATCATGAGGGCAAGAATTTGAACTATGCTATTACCAGATTATGAGACCTGCCTTAATTCAGGTGACGTTATCTGATCATTAATCTCGTCAAGTATTTTCTCCTGTATTCTCTGACTGTAATGCTTTTCCGTGACATGGACACTTGAATGTCCCAGACCTGAAGAAATTTTCCTAATATCTATTCCCATTCCCAAACCAATATTTGTCCAAGTGTCGCGAGCAGCGTATGTAGTAACATTCTTTTCAATACCCAATTGTGCAGCAATTTGTTTCATGTGTTTATTGAACCAATGAGCTTTATCCTTTTTCACTCTAAAAACTCTATGTTCCGGCGTGCCTTCAGGTACAATTGGAAATAAGTACTGATCCTTCTCTTTCCCTTTTGAGTAATAATGAAGGATCTTGAGGTTTTCCTCATTCTGCTTAATTGAAAAGTTGTCTCCTTCCTCCTCCGTTTTCTTTCTCGTGTAGTTGAAACGTTCACCATCAAACTGAGCAACTTTAGCTAACGCTAAGTCTATAAAGTTCATTCCCATATTGTTGAACATGAAGAAGAAGTAATTGCAAACATGAAATTGGGAACTACCTTTTTCAAATTCTGAAGAGAGATCCCTAATGCTACTAATCTCCTCCATCGTAAGGACAATGGGAGCATTAGGAACGCTTGTCTTTTTAATGCCTTCAAAAGGCTTATGACCTTTCAGTTCATCATAACTTTTTTCAGCATCGCTAAGGATGGATTGCAAAGAACGAAGATGAATACGAACCGTATTAACTGAGTTTCCGCGATTACTCATATACGCTTTGAAGTCTTTTGCAAACTCAGCATTAATTGCCTTGATTGGCATATCATATTTGCAAAAGTCCTCAAGGACTGTCCAAGTTTCTTTGGCTTTTTGGTCGAACAGAGTCTTAATCATAACCAGATCATCTTTGTGCGCCTTTTTTATTCGGTATTTTACAAATGCCTTCAATGCATCTTCATAGGTTGAGGCGGTTGAATATTTGCCTTCAGAAGCAAAACGATAAAGAACTTTGGCGGAGTGCTCTAGAATATTGAGCTCTGATTGCTTCTTGAAAAACCGCCTCTCAGTTTGATCCTTTAGCATGGCAATTTCCCATAACTTAATACTAGCTTTATTTTCATCAAGCCATAAATCGACATCTCCATAAATCTTCTGCACTCGCTTGGTGTTACGGACAGAGTTCTGAATACCAGTTATCCGGCCAGTCACCTCATCAAATTGATCATCTCTCAAATGAATGTCGAACCCAATATCTCTGGTTTTACTCTTATGAGCTATTCGCAAAACAAGAGGAAATTTACCATCTTTAGTAGTATGATCGGCGCGTTTATCCAGTGTCAATTTGAATTTAGCCATAGTATTGCAGGTTTTTCGGCGTGTTTTCGGCGTGCTTTTTCTGATTTTAAATGGTTTTACATGTATAAATATAACACACAAACCTTGTTTTATGGCCATTTGAAGCCATATTAGTTCATATAAATTCAATTGAGACTGATTGTGGTTCAGGAGGTCGCCGGTTCGAGTCCGGTCTTTCACCCTTGATAAAGAGCAGTTACAAATTCAGTAGCTGCTTTTTTTATGCCTTCTTCTGGATGTTTCTTTATCACATGATCAGATTGGTTAGAACGTCCCGGCATTTGGTCGGGAAGGTCGCCGGTCCGAGTCAGGTCTTAAATGAAGCTATAGAGACAATATAACTTGCAAAAACACCACAAATGTATTACAATTGTGGTAAATAAAGGCATGATAATGAAAACAGAATCGACAAGTTTAAGACTAGACACAGAAGCCAAAGCAAAGGCCTACGCTATTTTTAAGGCTGTTGGATTAAAACCAACACAAGCGATTAACCTGTTTTTGCGGCAAGTTGCATTACGTGGTGGCTTACCATTTGAGGTGAGGATACCCAATGCCGAATCTATTGCAGCCATGCAGGAATTAGAAAATGGTAAAGGCAAAAGCTATAAAAACCCGGAAGAAATGTACGAAGACCTCGACATATAGTTGATGTACGAAGTTCTATTATCCAGCAGGTTTAAACGTGATGTCAAGCGTTGTAAGAAACAGCAAAAGCCAATGGATAAATTTAAGGCCTTAAACGAATTACTTATAGCAGGACAATCGCTACCGGAACATAACAAAGACCATAGCCTGTCGGGGAATTGGTTTGGATTTAGAGAATGTCATATTGAACCTGATTGGCTACTAATCTACCGGATAAACCAAAAAGAGAATTTCATTGAATACGCCCGAATGGGTTCACATTCTGATTTGTTTAGGTAGCTAGGCAATCAACTTTTACTCGCAAACCAACAATCACTTAACCGGCCTTATTTGATTAAAGCCAATACCCAGTGCTTTCTCAAAATACCTTAGTTGTTTCATTTCGGTTGTAGTCACCAGGCACAATGAAATGCCTTCTTTTCCTGCCCTGGCTGTTCTTCCGCTTCGGTGAGTATAGTACTCCTCTTTATCAGGCAATTGGTAATGCACCACATACGAAAGTCCCTCAACATCGATACCCCGGGCTGCAAGGTCGGTGGCTACCAGCATTTGCAGGGTGCCCTTTTTGAAGGCTCTCATTGCCTTATCCCTTTCCTTCTGCAATAAGTCACCATGGATGGCGTCAGCAGCTACATTTTTAGCAATGAGCTGTTTAGCCAGTTGTTTCGTGGCGGCCTTGGTTTTGCAAAATACCAACCCCCTATTCTGCTGTTGCGATTTTAAGAACTGCAAAAGGATTTGGGTTTTATCACTTTCGTCACAAATAAGATATTGATGCTCGATATTCTTGTTTACCACATTTCTACCACTCACCTCGATCCTGTGCGCATCGGGTGACATGTGCTGGTTAATAATCTGCTTTATTCCATGAGGTAGGGTTGCAGAAAAGAGCCATTTACTTTCCACAGCAGGCAAAAAACCAAGAATCTCGTCAAGCTCTTTTTTAAATCCCATACTTAGCATTTCGTCCGCTTCATCCAAAATGACTGTTTTGACATTTCTAATATCAACAGCTTTTCGCCTCACCAGATCGATTAACCTGCCTGGTGTAGCAACCACGATATGGGTTGGCCTTTTCAATGCGCTAATTTGCTTATCTATTTGAGGGCCTCCATAAACAGCTTCCGTAAAAATTTTATCTGTGTATTTGGTGAATTTGAACAACTGCTTGGCTATCTGCTGTCCCAATTCCCTGGTAGGACAAAGAACAAGCCCCTGCACTACTTTATTATCGGGTTCAATCTTGTGAAGCAATGGTAAGCCGTAGGCTGCGGTTTTACCGGTACCTGTTTGTGCCTGGCCAACCAGATCACCAGCAGCCTTTAACAACAGCGGAATGACCTCATTTTGTATTTCCGTAGGAGTAATGATATTAAGTTCGGCCAAGCCCTTAATGAAGCCTTTACCTATTCCCAGTTCTTTGAAGCTATTCACAACAGTTGATATTTAATGAAGTGCGAAAGTACCTATAATGGGCGCCTTCTCCATTTAGACCAGAGTCTCTCCAGAGCACCAACAAATTCGCACATTTAATCGTTATTAAAATTGCCTTTCATTTTGGAAGCGCCTCAAATTAATTGAGATTAGGCACATGGATAATGGAAATTTCGCATCTCCTAACAACGAAGAGGAGGAGAAAATAAAGAAGGCTTTTACAGATCGCGATTGGAGTGAAATAAAGAGCCACAACTCTTGGGTGATTTTTAAGGTAATGGCGGAATTTGTTGACGGGTTCGAAAAGCTTGCCAAAATTGGCCCTTGTGTTACCATTTTTGGTTCCGCCAGAACAGAACGGGGCCATGAGCACTACAAGATGGCAAGGAAGTTAGGTTCAAAACTGGTCAAACATGGATATGGGGTAATAACTGGTGGTGGGCCGGGAATCATGGAGGCGGCAAATAAGGGAGCTAAAAAGATGAAGGGAAAATCAGTGGGCTTAAATATTGCGCTACCCCATGAGCAGTCAAGCAATATCTACATCGATCCCGATAAACTGATCAATTTTGATTACTTCTTCGTTCGCAAAGTGATGTTTGTCAAATTCTCTCAGGGATTCATTGTGATGCCTGGTGGCTTTGGTACCCTTGATGAATTTTTTGAAGCAGTTACCTTGATTCAAACTGAGAAAATTGGAAAATTTCCCATCGTATTGGTCGGCAGGGAATTCTGGACAGGTCTTTTTGATTGGGTGAAAAGGAGACTGCTTAAAGGAGGGTACATCAGCCCTGAAGACCTCGATTTGATTAATGTGGTTGAGACCGCTGAAGAGGCGGTAAAAGTAATTGATGATTTCTACTCGAAGTATTTGTTGTCACCGAATTTCTAGAAATACAAAGCTCTTTTTCAATGCTAAACGCACCCCCACCCCTGGTCTGTGGCTCACAGACCAAAAAGCTAAACTTTATTAACATTGAATCTGTCCAGAGTGCTTTCTCAGATTAACTAATTTGAAATAGTTCTGATCTTTTAAATGGTCTGTGTGCCACAGACCAGGGATGGGGCCGTTCAGTCTGAGGTTCACTTACGAGCCACAGACCATGGATTAGGTATTGATAGGATACAATTAGTACTACTCTCAGAAAACGGGTGAAAAACTAGTACTTTTGCGGACTCAAATTTTAAGAATTAGCGCCTACTCATGCCGGAACTGGAAGAGGTAAAAACGGATCAGGTAAACCCCGATATACCATTGGGCTCGGATGAAACCGAATTCATTGAGATATATGGAGCGAGGGAGCACAACCTCAAAGACATTGACCTAAAGTTCAGGCGTCATCAACTGGTTGTGATCACAGGGATTAGCGGAAGTGGCAAATCGTCTCTTGCTTTCGACACCATTTATGCCGAAGGTCAGCGGCGATACATGGAAAGCTTCTCTGCTTATGCCCGCACATTTATCGGCAATATGGAGCGGCCCGATGTTGATAAAATCAATGGGCTGAGCCCGGTGATTTCTATCGAACAAAAGACCACCTCCCGAAACCCCCGATCAACAGTTGGCACCGTCACGGAAGTCTATGACTTTCTGCGATTACTCTACGCCCGTACTGCGCATGCCTACTCTCATAAAACTGGGAAAAAGATGACCCGCCAGTCGGAAGAGCAGATCATCGATCACATAGCCAGCTATTTTGACGAACAAAAGCTAAGTATTCTGGCCCCCGTAGTCAAAGGCCGAAAAGGGCACTACCGTGAGCTATTTGTACAGATAAGAAAAACGGGTTACACCAAAGTGAGGGTGAATGGCGAAATAAAGGATTTGGAGCCCAAAATGCAGGTTGATCGCTACAAAACACATGATATCGAGATTGTGGTTGATCGCCTGAAAGTGACCCAAAAGGACCGCCAGCGGCTGGTGCAGTCAGTGCAGACGGCTTTGCAACATGGTAAGGGCATTATTATGGCCCAGGATGAGAGTGGCGCTGTCCATCATTTTTCCAAATACCTGATGGATCCGGAAACCGGCCTGGCTTACGACGAACCGGCCCCAAACACATTTTCATTTAATTCCCCTTATGGTGCCTGCCCCCAATGCAATGGCCTTGGCCAAATAGAAGAAATTACCAGGGAGTCAGTGATCCCTGATCCTAAAATCAGTATCAGTCGTGGAGGAATAGCCCCATTGGGTGAATACCGTGATATCTGGATTTTTAAGAAGGTGGAGGCCATACTAAAAAGATACAAGGCCAATCTTTCCACGCCGATTAAGGATGTCCCTGCTGAAGTGGTCGATATATTGCTTTTTGGGGACAGTATTCCAGTTGCAGTGAGCTCAGTGAAATATCCTGGCACCGATTGGCATACAAAGTTTGAAGGAATTGTGAACTTCCTGATGAAGCAAAAGGAGCAGGGTTCTGAAAAGATCCGAAATTGGATTGATGATTTCACGCAGACCTCTGTCTGTCCGGAATGTAACGGGTCGCGGCTCAAAAAGGAATCCCTCCATTTCAAAATTGACAATACTAATATTGCCGAGTTGGCACAAAAGAATATCAATCAATTGTCAGAATGGCTTGAAGGCCTGGAGGATCGGATGGATGAAAAGCAGAACCTGATTGCCATCGAAATCCTCAAGGAGATTAGGAAAAGGGTGGGATTCCTACTCAATGTCGGGTTGGACTACCTGAATTTGAACAGGCCTTTAAGGACTCTGTCTGGCGGGGAGGCTCAGAGAATCAGGCTGGCCACGCAAATCGGCACTCAGTTGGTAGGCGTGCTCTATATCCTGGATGAGCCAAGTATTGGCCTGCATCAGCGGGACAACCACCGGTTGATCCAGGCTTTGCAGGATTTGCGTGACCTTGGAAATACGGTGATTGTGGTGGAGCATGATAAGGACATGATGATGAATTCTGATTTCATCATTGACATTGGTCCGGGGGCTGGTCGGCATGGCGGACATATTGTTTCAGCAGCGCCACCAAAAGAATTCCTCGAATCGCCCACGAGCACTGCCGAATACCTGAAAGGAACTAAAAGTATTGAAATCCCCAAGGTTCGTAGAAATGGTTCTGAGGACAAACTGATACTGAAAGGAGCAACCGGAAACAATCTGAGAAATGTGAACCTTACACTGCCCTTGGCCAAAATGATCTGTGTGACTGGCGTTTCTGGCAGTGGAAAGTCAACATTGATCCATGACACATTATTCCCGCTTCTTACCCGGCAATTTTATAGATCCCGACGGGAACCACTGGCTCATAAATCCTTACAGGGCATTGAGTATATTGATAAAGTGATCGAAGTGGATCAGTCACCGATTGGTCGGACACCTCGTTCAAATCCAGCGACATATACAGGGGTTTTCACAGAAATCAGGGCATTGTTTTCCGAATTGCCTGAAGGCAAAATCAGGGGGTACAAACCCGGTCGCTTTTCATTTAATGTTAAAGGTGGTCGCTGCGAAACCTGCCAGGGCGGAGGCATGAAAGTGGTGGAGATGGATTTCCTGCCTGATGTACTTGTGCTATGTGAAACCTGCAAAGGCAAGCGCTACAACCGTGAGACTTTGGAAGTGAGATTCAAAGGAAAATCCATTGCTGATGTGCTGGATATGACGGTGGAACAGGCCGTTGAATTTTTCGAACACCAGCCCAGGATACTTCGCAAAATCAAGACTCTCAATGACGTTGGGCTTGGCTACATTTCATTGGGGCAGCATGCCACCACCCTATCTGGTGGTGAAGCCCAACGGGTAAAACTATCGACAGAACTTTCCAAAAAAGACACCGGAAAAACCCTCTACATTCTGGATGAGCCTACCACCGGACTTCATTTCCAGGATATACAACACCTGTTGGATGTTTTGAATAAACTGGTCGACAAAGGCAATACCGTCCTCATTATTGAACACAATATGGATGTGATCAAAGTGGCCGATCACATAATCGACCTGGGGCCAGAAGGAGGCGATGAAGGCGGAATGATAGTAGTGGAAGGAACTCCGGAGCAAGTGGCCAAGAACAAGAAGAGTTATACTGCCAAATATTTAAAGGAGGAGCTGGGATGAATGACTTTTAGGTTTGATTCAATAATGAAGATTAATTATGATAGAAAAAACCTATTTAAGTCTGATACTCATATTCTTTATCCTCGCTTTTGCGGTTAGAAATATCAAAACCTATTTATCGACAAAACAATCAATTAAAGGGAAATCCTTGAAGTTGACGGTATCTGTTCTGGCATCGACCATGATTTATGGATTAATTCTTTTACGATTGACCTTACTTGAGTCTAATTGGATACTTGAATTTGATATTTCCGGGTACCCAGTTACAAAGATATTTGGAATAGCATTTGTCTCTGCTGGATTTATTTTAGGGATTTTAGCATTGATTGCAATGAAGAATTCATGGAGAGTTGGCATTAAGTATGATCAAAAAACAGATTTGGTTACAGGGGGGATATTTAGATTTAGCCGGAATCCTTATTTTTTATCTTATGACATCTTAATTCTCGGATACATTCTAATCTTCCCATCCATAATCTTGATTTTTTTGTATTTAGTGCTAATTATTACTTTCCATGCCATGATTAAAGAAGAGGAGGTATACTTAGAAAGTGTACATGGCGAAACTTATCTTGAATACAAAAGGAAGGTAAATAGGTATTTGACGATTAGATAACTATCCAGCACCTTTAACACACCTGAATCCCGTGTGAATGAACCCCGAATCTTTGCTTGATTTCATTCGCCTTGCCACCCGGTAGCCGCTACAGTAGCTGTCATTGCAAAGAAATGAACCACCCCGGATAACGTGTTTCGGCACATATGGCTCTGCCGGATCAAACGAATCCCTTGGCCCGGTGGGATTGCTAACAGCGCCTTTTGATTCATCTTCCGAATAAGCCTGATAATGATATTTGTCCTGGCACCATTCCCAAACGTTTCCGGCCATATCGTACAGTCCATATCCATTTGGAGGAAAGGATTTCACCGGGGCAGCAGTTATAAACCCATCTTTTTCAAGGTTTTGATAAGGAAAGAACCCCTGCCAGAAATTTGCTTTATCGAATGCCTGTTCCGCCGGCTCATTCCCCCAGGGAAATTTTACATCCTCTAGTCCACCCATGGAGGCCCATTCCCACTCTGCCTCGGTTGGAAGCCTTTTGCCAGCCCATTCTGCATAAGCCACTGCATCGTCCCAGGCAATATGAACCACGGGATAATCCATTCGTCCTTCCAGGGATGACCCCGGCCCTTCAGGATGAAGCCAATCAGCGCCAACCGTCCATACCCACCATTGAGAGTAATCTCTCAAATCCACCGGGCCTTCGGTAGCCTTGAAAACTAAAGAGCCTGCCAACAGTACTGAATCGGCTGGTTTGTCTGTGCCTGGCGGAAGTTGCTGCTTCAGTTCTTCCCAATCAATATCTTTTTCAGCGATGGTCTGGTATCCTGTTGCTTCGACAAATTGCCTGAATTGAGAATTAGTTACCTCGGTAGCATCCATATAAAACGCTGAGATTTCCACTTCATGCCGTGGGAACTCATCTTTATCAGCCTGGTCACTTTTTCCACCCATCATAAAAACGCCCCCGGGTATGAAGACCATACCTTCATTGTTTTCGCCTTGATCAAGGGTGGTTATTTCACTGCTTTGTTTTGGTCCTGAACAAGCCAGGAAGCCAAGTAAAAAAAGGCCAGTGGCCTTTAGTATTGATTTAGACATGTTCACTACCCAAAAGTATCAAAATGAATCGAGGAATTAACATGCAAATCCCCTCGAGAATTTAGATGAATGTCATTGATCTAAGCCAAAGGATAAAAGATGCTGACCTGTATCATTTACTTTTTCCATAAAAAATCATTTCATTGTAATGGATTCGATCAATAAAATTGCTTATTATCGATGTTTAATAAGCGTATTGTAGATGTAATTTTTCTTATAATATAAGATAGCATGACAAACAGCATAAAAATCTTGTTGATCTTAGGACTTTTGGCAGTTACTGTGTTTCTCTATTTCGCTCAAGCACCATGGGTTTACCTGGCTATCATAGTGGTAGTTGGAGTTTACACAATAATAACTGCCAAGAGCAAGACCAAAGGTGAAAAGAGTAGTTAGGTTGAACTCAACCAAGAAGTTCAGTTGCCACTCAATGGTGGTTAATATCCAGCGCCATCAGGCTAGAGATCAATAACAATCAGACTATAGACCAACAAAAAAGCCCTGCACTGATGTACAAGGCTTTCGTTTTGCAGAGGAGGAGGGATTCGAACCCCCGGTACCTCACGGTACAACGGTTTTCAAGACCGCCGCATTAAACCGCTCTGCCACTCCTCTGTGGTTTTTTGACACCAATTAATAGTGTGGCCTAAAATTCGGAGTGCAAATGTAAAAGTTTATTCGAATTACCTCAATGTGGTTTGAGATTTTAATGCGGATGAATTTTCAGGCACAATATTTTCACCATGAAAAGGCATCACCCACATCGGGTTTTCATCCAAGATACCTCTTTTATGAGCGGTGGGCGCATTGATTGTTTGCCATCAGAACTGAGGTTAACTTTACAGAAAAAAATAATTCATTGACATTTAAAGACTTTGGCTTCGTGCCTGAAGTGATTGAAGGGCTTGAAGCAATGGGATTCGAAATTCCAACCCCAATTCAGGAAAGAGCAATTCCCATCATCGAATCAGGTAAAGATTTAATTGGTTGCGCCCAGACAGGAACTGGAAAGACAGCTGCTTTTCTGCTTCCGATATTAAACCGGATTCATCAGCAGCCCAGCCATGACAAAATCGACACACTGATCATTGTGCCTACCAGGGAATTGGCCGTCCAGATCGATAACCAGGTTCAGGGTTTAGCCTATTACATGAAGGTGTCCTCTGTAGCTGTTTATGGTGGCGGCGACGGAGGTTCCTGGGAAGTGCAGAAAAGGGCGATCCTAACCGGCGCTGATATTATGGTGGCGACACCGGGACGATTGATTGCCCACATTCAGCAAAATTATGTTGACCTTTCAAAGATTCAATACCTTATTCTTGACGAAGCAGACCGGATGCTTGATATGGGTTTTAATGACGACATCATGACGATTATCAAGCAAATACCTGAGAAGCGGCAAACGCTGTTCTTTTCAGCTACAATGCCGGGTAAGATTCGGGTCCTGGCCAAGAAAATTCTTAAAGATCCTGAAGAGGTAACTTTAGCAATATCTAAGCCCGCCGAAAGGGTGGTTCAGGGGGCATTTATGACTTATGATGGTCAGAAAAATGCCCTAATTAGTCATTTGTTGCAGGCCAAACAATTACAAAGTGTCCTGATTTTTTGTTCACGGAAAATCACGGTCAAAAGCCTCAATAAGGATTTACAACAATTGGGTATTAACTCTCAAATGATCAATTCAGATCTTATGCAAGCTGACCGGGAACGAATCCTTATCGACTACCGCAATCGGGATTTTCCAGTACTTATTGCCACTGATGTTCTCAGTCGTGGGATTGATATCGAAAATATTGACCTGGTGATAAATTATGATGTGCCGCAAGATGCGGAAGACTACGTTCACAGGATTGGCCGTACGGCAAGGGCATCTTCAAAAGGCGTTGCCTTTACCTTGATCAACGAGGAAGATCAGAGAAAATTTGGTCAGATTGAACGACTGATCGGATCGGAAGTCAAAAAGATCAAGCTGCCGTCTCATATTGGTGAAGGCCCGGTGTATAATCCAAAGGCCAGTTTCAGCAAAGGCAGGGGAGGAAAACCATTTAGGCGGAACGCTAAAAGAACCCGATAGCCTGTCAAAACAGAACAATTGTCTATACATTTGACGTTTAAGGGTGTAGTCATTTTTTTCAATCAAATAAACTTATTGGCATTAGATTCCCTCTACTATATGCCCTTCAGTTACTGTTAGTAACATCATCATTTGCCCAGGTATTTGGCAATAAGGACAGGTTTCAATGGGATTTGAAGCCCAGTGATAAATCCTGTATTGGAACCGGGGAGATTCTTCAATCGGCCAAACTCTTCTTACGAAAGAATGGCGACGACCTGTACCTGTTCTCACCTGACCCGAAGCCACTCATGCGGATCATCAGCAGCGATAAAGACGGCATTGCAATCGAAAAGGTGTTTTACGATGATTACATCAACGACAGTACAGGCCTTGGTAGAAATCGGGGGATATCCATTTTTAATGGCAAGGTGATGCGGCCGGTCTATCGGCAGGAGTTGTTTGATGACCTGGCGGATCACTTTAGAATGACTGAGTTTGACAAAAATGTCCTTAATCAGCGGGCCAAGCCTTTGCCTTATTGGATGACCTACCTGGGAAAGGACACTTTAGCGGGAGAAGGGGCTTTCGAGTACAATATTCTGTTCATTAAAAATTCCTCACTTTGTCAGGTAAGGTATCACAGGAACCAGGCCGGGCAACTCCATGATTTTTATGATGGGGTTTCTATCCTACCTGAATGGCCTGAGAGGGAGTTGAGAATTGTGCCCATTCTCAAAACGTTCTCTTTCCAGGTGCCTTTTGAACGGAATCAATCTGAGATATTAAATGAAAAGGAGGCCCTCTACACGGATATATTAGACGATTTTATCGTTCGTGGAGTAAAAATCTGGGCGTATGCTTCAGTTGAAGGAAACACCGAGATCAATGAGAGATTGCAGCGGGACAGGGCATTGGGAATAAAGAATTCCCTTGAGAAATACCTCTCTGAAGAAGTGAAGTATCGCATTATAGCAAAGGAGAATTGGGAGCGATTTGCGGAGCAATTAAAAGGTACTACTCAGGATAGCCTGAGACAATTTAGCCGGAAAGAGATCAAGGATTTGCTACTAAAAGAGGACAATCTGTCGGCATTTGATCATTTGTTATATGACCAAAGGAAAGCAGTTGTCAAAGTCTTTTACAACACCAAACCCCAGGATTATGACACGGTGCACATTCTTCAGTATAACCTAAGGCAGGCCCTTGATTCCATCGCTTCTCGTAAAAAGGCCAATAAACCTTACAGCTATTATGTCCGTGATGCTGAGGGCCTTCATTACTGGCTTTACCAGGAATTGCTCAAGAGCAAACTTTCCGAACAAGATTACATGAGCTGGGATTTCCCTCTTGATCCGACCTACCATGAGATGATCAATAACCAGTTCTGGTATCAGTACCATCATCCCGAGTTTCAGACCACCATGATGGACAATTACATTAAGTTGGTGGGCCTTGACCGAGAGGCCAGTGATGTGGAGCGATTCAACCTGATATCGTATGCGCTGGAAAAGGAACAAACCGGTAACAATACAACGGGTTTAATGCTTGAAGACCTCGGAAGATTGATGCGGAGCAGGGCCTATCACACCATTGAAAGTGAAGAGGTTTTGAAGCTCGCCGCAGCCTTGTTTGGGAAGTTGGCCGTTTATTACCACCAAAACTTCAATACCTGGGATAGACGAAACCTCCACCTCAATGATATGGTCACCTTATTTGACCAGGATTCAACTAGGGACATTAATGATTGGATCAAGCTTGCAGAGTTGTCGGCCCATTTGAACAACCAGTTCGTGGCCAATGAAATCATTGATCGTTACGATTCAACCAATCTCGAATTTTTAAAACTAAGCCTTAAGCTTAATTATGATCACTATTTATCAAATACTGACGATTTTAGTTCTGAAGAATATTACACTGAACTGACTCAATCAATTGATCAACTGGGCACAAAGAGCTGGTGTGAATTGTTCGACCCTGAGTCAGGTTTGAGCTTCCAGTCCCTCGATCACCAGGGGCTGTTCGAGTTGTGGTCTTCGAGATGTGGGGATGGGGCTAATCCTTAAGTGATAGCATACTCTTTTATACAGAAATTATGTTAGATCCAGCTTTCAGTTTAGAGCTCAATAGTTCTTTTACTTTGGGCATCAGGGGGGTGAGGTGTTCGTAGGTTATTAGTGAGGCATTTAACACAATAACAGGTAATTGGTATTTCTTGAAATTCTGTTGGTTGTGCAGGTTTTTGTCTCCAGTTAAAAGAACATCAAATTCATTTTCGAGCATTAACTCCAGCAACTCACCATTTTGCTTTCCATTCCAACCCATTTCCTGAACGGAGTAGACTTCAAAATCCAATAAGTCATTTTTTAGCTTTCGAGGAAGGTTTTCGTCAAGAAGCAGTTTCATAAAGGCTCTTGAAGTTCTTTGCTGAAACTACTTTACCTGCGATCTCAAGAAGTCGTACAGCTTGTTCTTTAGAAACTGATGGAAAATCATCTAAAAACTCATTTATGGAAATTCCACTTTCAAGATGATCAAATAAAGTTTCTATCGGTACTCTAGTCCCTTGGAAGACAGGTGTTCCTCCGAGAATTTCAGGATCTATGTTTATAATTTCCGTTTCC
>Ga0316189_10004060_pt1 | contig 14134 bp, 10 predicted proteins | sample LowCovwburrow_MG_FD_204930 | JGI IMG/M metagenome (GOLD analysis project Ga0316189, IMG submission 204930) | Coastal sediment microbial communities from Maine, United States - Lowes Cove worm burrow | ecosystem: Environmental > Aquatic > Marine > Coastal > Sediment | place: USA: Maine...
CGAATTGTCCATTGAGGTTCTACGCCAGCGGGCTGTTCATCAATTGGTCGATCTGATTTTGCTGCAACCGGACGGAATCGATATTCCGCGCAAAACGACAATCTGGCTTGATACGGTGCCGGTCAACAGACACTTTCACATTCGCAACCAAAAACCGGACTGGCAACATCTAGCAAGAATTTTGACCGGTCGGGGGTTGGGTGTTGTTCTTTCGGGCGGCGGGGCGCGGGCTTATGCCCATATCGGGGCATTGCAGGCGATCAATGAAATGGGTCTTACCGTAGATTTTATCGGTGGTACCAGTATGGGGGCGATTGTCGGGGCCTGTTATGCGCACGGCTGGAGTATTGATGAAATCAAACAACGGGTTCACCGGTCATTTGTCGCCTCAAACCCTCTTTCGGATTACACTCTGCCTCTCATGTCGCTGGTGCGCGGTCACAAGGTTGAACGGTTGTTATTTGAGAATTTTGGCGAAGTTAATATCGCTGATTTGTGGGTGCCCTATTTTTGTGCCTCGACAAACCTGACCAACGGGCTGGTGCATATCCACAAGACCGATAAATTGTGGAAAGCACTGAGAGCCAGTATCGCCCTGCCCGGTATTCTGCCACCGGTGCCGACAAAACATGGCATTCTGGTGGATGGCGGGGTGCTCGATAACATGCCGGTTGATGTCATGCGTGGTATTCATCGCGGGCCGGTTATTGCTGTCGATGTGGCGCGCGAACAAATGATGGATACTGACTGGTTGGAAAAAGAGAATGCAAGGCCGTGGTATCGAAAGGCTCTCTCCCCACCGATTATTGCCATTTTAATGCGTTCTGGAACAGTGAACGGCGAAGCCATCAGTCGTAAACAGGCGGGTCGTGCTGATTTGATTATTGAGCCTCAACTGGGTGGTGTTGAAATTCGCCAGTGGAAGGTTTTTGAAGAAACGATTGAGATTGGTTATCAAGAAACAATCAAACAGCTCAAAGCGTCCAGTTCACTGATTGCTACCTGAAAAGGTAACGGGAGCCTTTCAACTAACGTTCTATGTCAGGCCGAGATTTTCCTCGTCTGTATTTGTCAATATACAGAGTTGCCGTTCCCGGCATGGCGGCTCGATTATGACCGAATCGAAAATATTGTGACGGCCCTTCAAACTCTTTGACACCAATGGTGCCGGTGGCGCGGGCAATAAACCGGCCATTGGCAAAGACTTCCAGTATACCATCGCCTTTGAGGCCCCCCCGGATATGATAGATCATGTCGACCCAACCATCACGCGGATCGGGCAAAATCGGGTTCTTGCCATAGGCAAGCGTAATGTCATCCTTACCGTCGTATTTTTCTTTTTCAGTCAGAAAACCAAACTGAGACATCAGGCCTTTAGCCATTATCGATATAAAGTTGTCTGCCTTGCCCTGAGCGGTGGCAATCAACACCCTGGATTTTCCACTTTCTATGGTTATGTGAAAAACTCCATTATCGAAACGTTGGGAAACAAACGGACTGCCATCGGTTTCCTGTTTCCAGCCGCCTAACTGCCAGCGGGTGTGGACAGTATTTCCACCATTGCCACTAATCCGGAAGGAATAAGCATACCAAGCATCATCACCAAATTTTAATCGAACCTTATTGGCTTCGCGGATTTCACTGACCTGACAATTGCATCGCTTGTCAATGTCATAGCCTTTTACCCGTATAGCCAGGGCGCTTTTACCGTTGCGTCTGAGATTGGAATCAATCCAGTGGCGCTTTTCAGGCATATGAACAAGGGACCAGTTTGACAGATTCAAATGGTCATTTTCGAAATCGTCTTTTATCAGTGGTTCAGCTTTTATTATTTGGCTGCCGGCTGAAAGATACAGGGCAATAACCAGACTTGTCGTTAAAGTTTTTTTGCCGGTAATAAACAATGTTGTGAACTCTTGGCTGTTCGCTTGTTGACATTAATCACCTAAAAGAACCACAAGGTCAACCTTAACGTTAGGTAAATTGATGAAAATATTTATTCAGCACCATTTTTTGTTGAATAAAATCTAACGATGCATCCACAATCCGGCTCAACTTTCGACGCCTTCACGAACTAAAACCCAATTCTAGTTTATGGCTGCCAAGTGCGGGCGCAGATTGTTTGATGTTAGTCGAATCACGAAACTGGTTGACAACACAAACAGGTAAAGCTGTCAGGCTGTCACCGCTGTTATTGAGGATTTGATGCTCAAACAATCCACGATAGCGGAAATGATTGTCTTTTAAAGCCGATTCCAGTGTCTGGACTACCGAGCAACAGCAATCCTGTCCGTTAAAGATTTTTTGCCAGTGGTCAGCAGTGTGGCTGGCAATGATTTTTCTAACAGCGATGATTGTCTGATCAGCGTTTTTGCTATCCCGGTCTTCATCTGGCAAATTAATAAGGCGGCAAAAGTTTTGCCAGAACTTTTCCTCAAGTGGTGCCGCTGCAATGAACTTGTTATCGCTGGTCTGATAAACCTGATAACGCGGTGAGCCCCCCGACAATAGCCCTTTTCCAGATTGTGGCCACTGGCCGGTTGTCGTACCCTGGCCCTGCGCCCAGAACATCAGCATAAACAGGTGATCGGTCATCGCAATGTCGAGATGTGTGCCTTTGCCCGTACGATGTCGGGCTATCAGGGCCAGTAAAACGTTGACGACTGCCGGGTAGCTGCCACCCCCAATGTCAGCAATCAGCGCTGGCGGGATGGTCGGGTTCTCGGCCGGGCCCATGCTCAGGTCAAGCAGGCCGGTATCGCCAATATAGTTGAGATCATGTCCTGCTTGCTGGGCTTTGGGACCTGATTGACCATAACCGGTAATAGAGCAGTAAATCAGTTTCGGATTCCATTGTTTTACTGTTTCATAGTCAAGCCCAAGACGAGCCATGACGCCAGGGCGAAACTGTTCCAGTAAAATATCTGCCTCACAGATCAGTGGTTTGAGCTGGTTGATCTGTTCACGGTCTTTTAAATCTATGGTCAATGATTTTTTACCACGGTTCAACAGGGTAAAATTAATCGCTTCATCGCCCCAACGCGGCTGGTAATGGCGCATTTCCTCACCAAAGTCCGGTCGCTCAATCTTGATGACCTGTGCTCCGGCTTCGGCCAGCACCAGCCCCGCCAAAGGGCCTGGCAACAGGGTTGAAAAATCAAGGACCTTGATATTGTCTAATGGTTGCATAGTCAGTCTCTTGTATTAGCGTTATTGATAGCCTAATCGATAGTTTGCAGGTGACAACCTGTTTTATTTATTAACATCCTGTTTTCGAAAGTGATCCGGTTATGAAACTGCCCCGCCAATTTTTTAAACCTCTGGCCATTGGTGCACCGAAACCCTTGCAAGAATTACCGGTGCGTCTGGAGCGCATGATCCACTTTATTCCGCCGCATATAGAGAAAATGCGGGCCAAGGTGCCTGATATTATCAAAGATGTTGATGTTGTGCTGGGCAATCTTGAAGATGCTATCCCTGCCGATGCAAAAGTTGCTGCGCGTGAAGGGTTTATTGAACTGGCTAAAAACAATGAATTTGGTGAAACCGGTTTGTGGACTCGAATCAATTGTCTTAACAGCCCGTGGGTGCTTGATGACATTACCGAGATTGTGGGACAGGTCGGCGACAAGCTTGATGTCATTATGCTGCCAAAGGTCGAAGGACCATGGGATATTCATTATCTTGATCAATTGCTGGCCCAGCTTGAAGCGCGCCACGAGATTAAAAAACCGATCCTGATACATGCCATTCTGGAAACCGCTGAAGGGGTCAAGAATGTGGCTGATATTGCCACAGCCAGCCCGCGTATGCATGGTATGAGCCTTGGTCCGGCTGATCTGGCGGCCTCGCGCGGCATGAAAACCACCCGGGTTGGTGGCGGTCACCCGTTTTATGGGGTACTTTCTGACCCAGGTGGTGAAGAAGGTGCTGCTCGGTCGTTTTATCAGCAGGACTTGTGGCATTATACCGTTGCCAAAATGGTTGATGCTTGCGCTTCTGCTGGTATCAAGGCGTTTTATGGCCCATTTGGTGATTTTTCTGACCCTGAAAGTTGCAAGGCCCAGTTCCTCAATTCATTTCTGATGGGCTGTGCTGGCGCGTGGTCCCTGCATCCTTCTCAAATTGGCATTGCCAAGGAAGTGTTTTCACCTGAAGTCAGTGAAGTCAAATTTGCCCTGCGGATACTTGAAGGTATGCCCGATGGCACCGGAGCGGTGATGATAGATGGTAAAATGCAGGATGACGCGACCTGGAAGCAGGCAAAGGTTATTGCTGATCTGGCCAGACTGGTTGCAGAAAAAGACCCTGAAATGGCAAAAGACTACGGGCTTTGAAAACTTTATTAACTACAATTGTGCAGGTTTTTGACTGGATTTTGACGTAATTTAGGAGTATTCTGAAGTCTGTATTCTCAGGAGACTGTCTGTGTCACAAGACTTTCATATTGCCAAGTTTTCAATCGGCCAAGTCGTCAAGCATCGTCTGTTCCCGTTTCGCGGGGTGATCTTTGATGTTGACCCGATCTTCGACAATACCGAAGAGTGGTGGCAGTCGATCCCTGAAGATATCAGGCCATCCAAAGATCAACCGTTTTATCATCTTTTGGCAGAGAATGAGGAAACCGAGTATCTGGCCTATGTATCTGAACAAAACCTGTTGCCTGACATAACAGGTGATCCTGTGCGGCACCCTCAGGTTAACGAGTTTTTTGACCGGTTCGACCGACAATTAGGTACATATCGTCTGCGGGATACCCAGCCGCATTAAAGAAACCGGTTTCAGAATCATTTTTACGGGCTAATGTTTGCCCTATGAGACACTTTCATTCATTCCTCGTTGCCGTTTTTCTGGTTCTTCTTCCTGCTATTGCGCACAGCCAAACGCAGAACAAGGCCAGCCATGGCATTGCCATGCAGGGTGACCTGGCACTGGCAGCTGACTTTAAGCACCTGCCCTATGCCAACCCGGCAGCACCAAAGGGCGGAGTTTATCGCCGGGCAGTAACAGGCAGTTTTGACAGTCTCAATCCGTTTATTATCAAGGGTCGGGCGGCGGTTGGCTTGCGGGTTTATGCCTTTGAAAGTCTGCTGGCGCGCAACCGTTCTGAACCGTTCAGCCTGTATGGCCTGATTGCTGAAAAAATTGCTGTAGCGGATGATCGAAGCCGCATTACGTTTTATCTCAATAAAAAGGCGCACTTTTCAGATGGTTCGCCAATACGCGCTTCCGACATTTTGTTTTCGTTTGAGACTTTGCGTGACAAAGGCCGACCAAATCATCGTGGTTATTATAAAAAAGTGCTTCGGGCTGAAATAGTTGATGACCATACCATCACCTTTCACCTGGATGGAAAAGACCGCGAACTGGTGCTGATTTTGGGGTTGATGCCGGTTCTCTCAGCCAAGTATTTTTCAAATCATGCATTTGATAAAACCACCCTGAAACCTATCCTCGGCAGCGGACCCTATATTGTATCAAATGTCAGTGTCGGTGAAAAAATCATTTACAAGCGTGACGTCAATTACTGGGGCCGGGATTTGCCCATCAACCGGGGTCTGTGGAATTTTGACGAGATACGATATGAATATTTCCGTGATGGCCAGGCGTCATTTGAGGCGTTCAAGAAAAACCTCGTCGATACACGATTTGAACCTGACCCCAACAAATGGGCAACCGGCTATGATCTGGATACGGTGAAAAACGGACAGATCATTCGCAATACCATCAAAACCCACTTGCCCAAGCCGACATCAGCGCTGGTTTTTAACACAAGGCGCAGCATTTTTGCCGACCCGCTGGTGCGTGAGGCGCTGGTTGAGGTGTTTGATTTTGAGTGGGCGAATACCAATTTGTTTCACGGCCTGTTCAGACGCACACAAGGTTTTTTCACCGGGTCTGCCCTTTCGTCTGTCGGGCGTCCTGCCAGCCAGTTGGAAAAGCAGTTGCTGGACTCAGTCGGTGCCCATCTGCCTGACCGGTTCGTCGATGGCTCATTCAAACAACCTGTCAGCGATGGTTCGGGACGTGACCGCAGGGCCCTGCGCAAAGCGGTTACATTGCTTGCAAAGGCCGGATGGGTGTTTAAGAACCGGATATTGACCAATCAAAAGACCGGTAAAGCATTTGCCTTTGAGATAGTTGTCCAGAGTGACGGTCAGGAAAAGATCGCCCTGCACTATCAGCGCTCGCTTCGCCAGATTGGTATCACTGCAACCATCAGAAAAGTGGATTCTTCCCAGTTTCAACAGCGCCTGCAAACCTATGAATATGATATGATCCCGTTTACCTGGTATAATTCTCTCTCGCCGGGCAATGAACAGAGCTTTTACTGGGGCAGCAAAGGACGCAAGGACCATGGCACACGCAATTATATGGGGGTTGCTGACCCTGCGGTAGACAAAATAATTGATGAAGTAGTCAAGGCTGCTTCGTCTGAGGCTTTTACCGCTAGCGTTCGCGCGCTTGATCGGTTGCTGGTGTCGGGATTCTATATTATTCCGCTCTATCATGCCAATGGCCAGTGGCTGGCCCGCTGGTCACATATCAAATATCCGTCTATAACATCCAATTACGGCTTTCGGGCTGAATCTGCCTGGTTTGAAAAACAGTAACCTGAGGAAAGACTATGACTGAGAATATCGTTGAAGTGGATGTGGTATCTGACGTCATGTGCCCGTGGTGTTATATCGGCAAGCGACGGCTGGAAAAGGCATTGGAGCTAATTCCGGCAGAAGTTGAGGTTGAAATCAACTGGCTGCCATTTCAGCTTGACCCGACCATTCCGCAAGAAGGCCGTGACCGGCAGACCTATCTGTCACAGAAATTTGGCTCACCTGAACAGATTGCCTCAGTCTATGATCCGATCCGAAAAGCCGGTGAGGTTGAGGATATACCGTTTAATTTTGAGGGCATCACCCTGTCGCCCAATACCATTGATGCACACCGGCTTATTCGCTGGGCACAGGCTTCAGGTATGCAGGATGCGATGTCAGAACGCCTTTTCAAGGCTTATTTCATTGAGGGTCAGGATTTGACAGACCATAAAGTCTTGCTTGATCTGGCGGTTGATGCCGGGCTAGAGCGCGATGTTGTGGAACGATTGCTGGCCGGAGATGCTGATCGCAAGGAAGTTCAGGACGAAATCGCTCAATATCAGCAAATGGGGGTGCGCAGTGTACCGACCATTATTGTCGGTAAAAAATACGCTGTCGTCGGGGCCCAGCAAGCAGAAACCATTGCCGAGGTTATTGGCGGGGTGTTTGAAGAACGCAAAGCTGAAAATGCTGAGGCGTAAAACTGGTCTCTAACCTGCCAGTTTGACCAGCACAGCCATTAATTGCCGTGCTCCTTTGAGGCGGACCTGGGGCGTGTCCCATGAACGGCGGACCACCAATTTCATATCGGGGCGAATTTTGGCGAAAGTGCCCTGCTTGGTTATCCAGTCGAGGAGGTTTTTCGGGTTATTGAACTTGCCCTCGCGCAGACCGATCACCGCCCCCTTTGGTCCGGCATCTATGGTTTCAACATTGGCCCGGCGACACAATTCCTTGATTGCCATGATCTCCAGCAGGTGGTTGACCTCTTCTGGTGGCGGACCAAAGCGATCGTGAATTTCAGCGGCAAAGGCATCTATCTCGCTCTGCTCGTGCAGATCAGACAATCGACGATAGAGGCTGAGGCGAATCTGCAGGTCTTCGACATAGCTTTCAGGGATCAGCACCGATGTACCGATGTTGATTTGTGGAGACCAGGTTTCACCGCCTTCATCAATATGCCCGCCATCAGTGCGCAAGGTGGCAACGGCTTCTTCCAGCATCTGCTGATAAAGCTCAAAGCCGACTTCCTTGATGTGGCCGGACTGTTCTTCACCAACCAGATTACCGGCCCCACGAATATCAAGGTCATGGCTGGCCAGTGAAAAACCTGCCCCCAGTGTATCGAGCGACTGAAGCACTTTCAGGCGCTTTTCAGCCGTTGGGGTCAGGATGCGATGGGCGGGAACGGTAAACAGGGCATAGGCGCGCTGTTTGGATCGCCCTACCCGACCGCGCAATTGATAAAGCTGGGCCAGTCCGAACATGTTGGAGCGATGAACAATCAGGGTGTTGGCGGTTGGGATATCGATGCCGGATTCAATAATGGTAGTGGCCAGAAGTACATCAAAATTGCGATCATAAAATCCGTTCATGACATCTTCCAGCTCGCCAGGAGACATGCGGCCATGGGCAATGGCGACTTTCAATTCCGGTACATGGACGCGCAAAAATTCCGAAATTTCACCAATATCAGCAACGCGTGGTACGACATAAAAGCTCTGGCCACCGCGATAGAGTTCACGCAGCAGGGTTTCACGGACCATCACCGCATCAAATGGCGAGATAAAGGTGCGCACCGCCAATCGGTCCACCGGCGGAGTAGTGATCAGGGAAAGCTCGCGCACACCGGTCATGGCCAATTGCAAGGTGCGCGGTATCGGGGTGGCGGTCAGGGTCAGAACATGGACATCAGCCCGCAGATCCTTGAGCTGTTCCTTGTGCTTGACGCCAAAGTGTTGTTCTTCATCGATGATTAACAGGCCAAGGTCCCGGAATTTGATATCTTTTGCCAGCAAGGCATGGGTGCCCACCACAATGTCGACAGAACCATCGACAAGCCCTTTTTTGACGGCATCGATTTCCTTGCGACCTACCAGACGTGACATCTGTTTTATGTTGATCGGCAGGCCCTGAAAACGCTCGACCAGCGAGGCATAATGCTGGCGGGCAAGCAAGGTGGTCGGCACAACAATCGCGGTCTGTTTGCCCGCCATCACCGCCACAAAGGCACTGCGCATGGCAACCTCTGTTTTGCCAAAGCCGACATCACCACAGACCAGACGGTCCATGGGTTTGCCTTTCTGGAAATCTTCCATGATGGCGTCAATGGCATCTAGTTGATCTTCGGTTTCAGTAAACGGGAAACGGGCGGCAAACTCGTCATACAGGCCTTCGGGGGCGGCAAAAATTGCCCCTTTGCGCAAGGCCCGGGCTGCGGCAGTCTTGATCAGGCCGGCAGCGATATCGCGGACCCGTTTTTTCAGCTTTGCCTTGCGTGACTGCCAGGCCCCACCGCCCAGTTTATCAAGATTAACCCCGGCGTCTTCTGCCCCGTAGCGTGACAATAGCTCAATGTTTTCAACCGGCAGGAACAGACGGTCACCGCCGGCATAGGTCAAAAACAGGCAGTCATGTGGAGCACCGGCAACGTCAATGGTTTTCAGGCCCTCAAACTTGCCGATACCATGATCGATATGGACAACCAGGTCACCGACCTCAAGACTTGACAATTCGGCAATGAAATCAGCAGAGCGGCGGGTTTTTCTGGTCCGGCGCACCATGCGGTCGCCGAGAATATCCTGTTCGGCAATAATGGCCAGTTCATCCGTCTCAAAGCCACTTTCAATCCCCAGCACGACGGTTGAGACGATGTCGCGATCACGGCTTGAGGCTTTGGCCCAGTCCGGGGCACTGGCAATGGGAGAGACACCATGGTCTTTGAGAATGGTTTCAAGCCGGTCACGGGCCCCCTCGCTCCAGGCCGCAACAAGCACGCGCTTGCCGTTATTGCGCAAAGTGTTGATGTGCTCGGCAACAGTTTCATAAATATTGCTGTCACGTTTGGCTCTTTCAGCGGCAAAGCTGCGGCTCTGTTTGCCGCCGACAAGTAATGTCTGACCCGTGCTGTCAGGGGTTTCAAACGGTGACAGATATATCTGCGGGAACCTAGATGCGATATCAGTCCAGTTTTCATCATCAAGATAAAGCGCATCGATTTCAAGCGGGTTATAGGGGGCGCTGCCGAATGTGCCGTCGGTGTCTGAATTTTTGCGAGCCGTGTAATAATCGAGCAGTTGTTCATTGCGTGACTTAATCGCCTGTTCTGTCAGGTGATCAAAAATGAGGGCGGCATTGCCGGTATAATCAAACAACGTCGCCATTTCGGGATAAAACAGTGACAGCCAGTGTTCCATACCCTGATAACGTCTGGCACTGCTGACTGCCTCATATAGCGGGTCATTGCTGACCCCGCCGCCAAAGCGCGCTGTATAGCCGGTTCTGAACTTGCCGATGCTCGCCTCATTAAGAATGACTTCATTGGCCGGGTTCAGGTTGAGGGCTTTGAGCTGTTTGGTGGTGCGCTGGGTTTCGATGTCAAAACTGCGGATTGATTCAAGCGTATCACCGAAAAAATCAAGTCGTACCGGGTTGTCGGTACCAGGTGGATAAATATCAATAATCCCGCCACGCACCGCATAATCTCCGCGGTCAACGACCGTGCCGGTGCGTGAAAAGCCATTATGTTGCAAATGGGCCTGCAAATCATCCATCGAAACGGTTTGTCCCGGTCGAGCTGAAAAACCGGCCTTGGCGATCATATCGCGTGGCGGGACTTTTTGCAGGGCGGCATTTACCGTGGTCAGGATGATCAATGGCCCGGCAGCATCCTTGCGGCTCATCATTCGGGCAAGGGCTGTCAGGCGGCTGGCCATGATCGAGGGCGCCGGTGACACCCGGTCATAGGGCAGACAATCCCAGGCGGGAAAGCGGATCACCTCGATTTCCGGGGCGAAAAAAGACAGGCTTTCTGTCATTTCGCTCATACGCTGCTCATCACGGGCAATATGAACGATATTCATTTCAGGATTTGCGCGGGCGATATCGGCCAGAATCAGTCCATCAAGACCTTCAGGCGTGCCGGCAAAAACCTTTTTGCCGGTTTGCAGCTTTAAATCAGATGGTTGCATGGTTTTTCTTAATTGTTTTCTAGAGCCTAGAGCTTTTTATAGTCTTCAACAACGAACGATTGGGCCTTTATGGCCGCGAACATATCAGTCATGAATTCTGCCGGTGTCGGGGTTTTATCGGTCAGCCAGTCATTTAGTTCAGCATCTGATATTTCCAGTATCGATTCAAACTCATCCAGTTGCGCTTCATTCATGCTTGCAAGGTGTTTGGTTGCATATTCACCGAGCATTAAATCCATTTCCTTCATGCCCCGATGATTGGCCCGCCAGAGGATTTTTTTACGGCGCAGTTCGATTTCTGTGTGCGGGTCGCTCATGTTGAATATTTTTTCGCTAACAATGTCATGGTATAAGTGTGCGAGATTTTCTAAGCTGCGGCTTGGTGTTTGTCGATAGGGTTTATAGAATAAATGCGTATTGCAATTGTCGGATATGGATCACTGATCTGGGATTTGGAAAACCTGTCACCCTATGTGAGCGGTGATTGGAGACTGGCACACGGGCCACAAATGCCGGTGGAATTTTCACGGGTTTCCCCCAAGCGCAAGGAAGCGCTGGTGTTGGTGATCGATGAAGACCTCGATCATCAATGTGATACCTGTATTATTGACAGCACCAGAAAAGATCTTTCTCAGGCAGTTGCCGACCTTGCCGCCCGCGAGCGTTGCCCACAAGAAAAGATTGGTTATGTCAGCAATACAGGCGATGCACACCGACCGCTTGACAGTGCCCATAAATGGCTCGGGCAATCTGATTATGATGCCGTATTGTGGACGGCCTTGCCGGGTAATTTTCACGAGCAGGTCAATCAGCCTTTCAGCCACGAGAATGGTTTAGCTTATCTGAAAACCCTGAAAGATGAAGCACTTGTAGAAGCCTGGCGTTATGTCGAGTTTGCGCCCGAAATTACTGATACACCATTTCGGCGATTTTTGCGTAATGACCGGTTCTGGCAGGCGCTTGATTTTGGCCATCAAGTCGAGGACAAATGAGACCGGCAGAACTAAATCCGTTTTTTGCCGGGGTAACCCGGTTAAAGGGTATTGGCAGCAAGGTTGAAAAAACACTGGCAAAACTGGTGAGACCGGGCATCGATGAAGCAAGTGTCAATGTGCGAATGATTGATATCTTGCTGCATCTGCCGACCGGTATTATTGATCGACGGCAACGACCAACGATTGATCATTTACCTGAAACCGGCATTGTGACGGTTGAAGTAAGCATTGGCCAGCACAAGGTGCCACCGCGCCATAACAAGAAGGTGCCGTATCGGGTTGAGTGTTTTGATGATACGGGCAATCTGTCTCTGGTATTTTTTCATGTTCATGGCGACTATCTGCAACGGTTGTTGCCGGTAGGCGAGAAGCGATTTGTTTCCGGGGCTATCGAATGGTATTCGGGCATGCCACAAATGGTTCATCCGGATCATATGTTATCAGCAGCAGAATTTGCCAAAATGCCCCTGCTTGAACCGGTTTATCCGCTCACTGCCGGGTTATCTGGCAAGGTTCTGTCACGGGCAATCCGTCAGGCGCTTGATGAAGTTCCCACACTGACTGAATGGCAGGATGAATCTTGGCTTAAGAAACAGAAATGGCCGGGATTTAATGAGGCGCTTAAAGCTGCTCATGTGCCTGAAAGCGGTGAAGTGCTCGAGCCGCTGAGCCCGGTCCGCCAGCGCCTTGCCTATGATGAATTGTTGGCCAATCAGTTGGCTCTAGGATTGGTGCGACGGCATATGAAATCATCTAGCGGCAGGTCGATCAGGGGAAGCGGATATTTGCGCGAGAAGGTCATTAACGCCTTGCCCTACAGTCTGACCAATTCGCAAAAGCTTTGTCTTGATGAAATTCTCCATGACATGGCTGGATCTGAACGCATGTTGCGCCTGTTACAGGGGGATGTCGGGGCCGGTAAAACCATTGTCGCGCTGATTGCTCTTTTAACAGCTGTTGAAAGCAATTTGCAGGGTGCTTTCATGGTGCCAACCGAGATTCTGGCCCGTCAGCATATAAAATCATTATCTGAATTGTGCCAGATGACCGGAGCCAAGATTGAATTGCTGACCGGGCGCGACAAGGGTAAAAAGCGCGAGGAAAAACTGGCGCGACTGGCAGCTGGCGAAATCGACATTCTGATCGGCACCCATGCTTTGTTCCAGCGTGATGTAGTATTTAAAGATCTGGCCCTGGTGATTATCGATGAACAGCACAGGTTCGGGGTGCATCAACGTCTTGCCCTGCAATCAAAAGCCCATATTGCCCCGGATGTCCTGGTGATGACAGCAACGCCCATTCCGCGCACTCTGTCCTTAACGCTTTATGGGGATATGGATGTTTCGCGGCTGAGCGATAAACCTGCCGGTCGCCAGTCGATTGTCACGCGGGTTATGCCCAAGAGCAAAATACCGGAGGTGACAGCCGGCCTTGGCCGGGCGTTGGCCAAGGGCGCACGTGTTTATTGGGTCTGTCCATTAGTTGAGGATAGTGATTTGTCTGATCTGATCTCTGCCCAGGACCGGTTTGAAGCTTTGCAACAACTCTACCCCGGGCAAGTCGGTCTTGTGCACGGGCGTATGAAGGGTGAAGAAAAAGATGCTGTCATGCAACGGTTTCAAACCGGCGAGATATCTGTGCTGGTGGCCACGACGGTGATTGAAGTCGGGGTTGATGTGCCTGAAGCAACGATCATGATTATCGAAAATGCCGAACAATTTGGGCTTTCCCAATTACACCAGTTGCGGGGCCGGGTCGGGCGTGGGGAACAGGCTTCAAGTTGCATTTTGTTGTATCAGGGTAATCCAGGTGAAACCGCCATCGCGCGCCTGAGCATTATGCGTGATACTGAAGACGGGTTTTTGATTGCCGAGGAAGATTTAAGATTGCGTGGTTCGGGAGAATTACTCGGTATACGCCAGTCCGGTGTTGCTGCGTTCCGACTGGCCAATCTGATTGAACATCGCGAACTGTTGTCAGCCGCGCGTGATGATGCAGATCTGATCTTGCATAATGATGCCAAACTGCAAGGCAAGCGTGGCAACGCACTGAAACAATTGCTTTATCTGTTTGAGCGTGATGCGGCAATCAGGCTTTTGAGCTCGGGTTAGTCTTTTTCGTTCAGAGTTTCTGCATTACGCTTTAAACGTTCGGCGATCTTTTTATCAACATTATCTGCCTCGACCTCATGTAACTGGGATGGCGTTACCAACCCTGCCGAGATAACCAGCTTGGCGCCTTCTTCAACACTCAGATCGAGAATGGTGACTTCCTTTTTTTCCAGGAAAAACAGAAAACCGGAAGTCGGGTTTGGTGTGGTTGGCATAAAGGCAGAATACATGGTGGTGCCTGG
>Ga0316189_10004061_pt1 | contig 14132 bp, 9 predicted proteins | sample LowCovwburrow_MG_FD_204930 | JGI IMG/M metagenome (GOLD analysis project Ga0316189, IMG submission 204930) | Coastal sediment microbial communities from Maine, United States - Lowes Cove worm burrow | ecosystem: Environmental > Aquatic > Marine > Coastal > Sediment | place: USA: Maine...
CGGAGCTCGACCGAGGCGCCTGCGTAGCGGTCGCGGAGGCCGGCGAGGCGCTCCTCGCTGATGTCGCTGCCGAGGACGGAGGCGACGTCGCGGGCGAGCAGCTCGTCGAGCATCGCCGCGCCGACATTGCCTGTCCCTTGGAGCACGATCCGTTTGCCCGCGAGGGTGCCGAGGCCGAGGTGGTCGAGGGCTCCCTCCATCGCGCAGACGACCCCCTTGGCGGTCGCCGGTGAGGGGTTGCCGGAGCCGCCGACGGCGGCCGGGATGCAGGTGACAAAGCGCGTCCGGGTGAAGACCTCCGCCATGTCCGCAGGGCCGGTCCCGGCGTCCTCAGCGGTCAGGTAGACGCCGCCGAGCGAGGTACAGAAGGAGGCGTACTCGCGGTAGATCGTCCGGCGGTAGGCGGGATCGCGGAAGGGAGCGTCGGGGTCGCGGGCGATCAGGCCTTTGCCGCCGCCCCACCAGATCCCGGCGAGGGCGTTCTTCCGGCTCATCCCCTGGGCGAGGCGGAGGCCGTCGCTGAGAAAGCCAGCGAGGGTGGGGTAGGGCCAAAAGCGGAGCCCGCCCTGGGCCTGACCACGGTGTGTGTCGTGGACGAAGGCGCCGAAGAGGGCGCCGCTCTCCCGGCCGACGCCGAGGAACACGCCCTCGTGTCCGTGAAAGTCGGGGCTTGTCCGGAGGAAGTCACCGAGCCCGGCGAGCGCCGGATCCGAGACCGTGATGGTGCGGCTTTGCGGGTCGGTCACCGCATAGGCCCGGCTGCGGCCGAGACTGCGGAGGTGATCGGCGAAGGCTCGCGGGCGGAGAACGACCGGGTCGACCATGGCGGCGCCAATCTATGCTTCTAGGGGCTTGTCGCGCAGTTACTAGGTCACCCTCGGAGCGGAGAGCTTGCTCACGCATGTTGGCGAGGGGCTGTCCGCAAGTTTGCCGAAGTCGGCCGAGCGGCGAGCTTGGAGGTCGCGCGGTCTCCAAGCTCGCGGAGATGGGGCTCATCCGGCCGCTCCACAGGCGGTGGAGATCAACCGGGGCCCAGCCAGGGGCCCTGCCGGAGACTTTGCTAGCCGCCCGCGGCCGAGGCCTCGGGGATGTTCAGCAGGCTGAGGCCGCTGACGGCGGTGGTCCGCTGGAGCGTGCCGTCCTGCTCGGCGAGGCGGAGCATCGGGTTGCGCGAGCGGTTCTTGCGGTCGTCCAAGCGGCTCTGGAAGTCGAGCAGCGGCTGGACCTGGTAGCCCCAGAGGGCGTCGGCGTGGACCCAATCCTTGGAGTAGATCGTCCGCAGGACGATGCTCCGCTCGTCGCCGCCCAGGGCCTTGATGTTGGCGACATAGGAGGGGACATAGCGAAAGTACTCCTCGGCGTTGCTGAGGTAGAGGACGTGGATCGGGATCCCGAGGTCGGCCGCGACCCGGCCGACGGTCTGGAGCGTGTTCCCCCCGGTGAGATCACCGCCCATCGTCCGCACGCGGCCGGCCATCCACAGCTTGCGGATGTGCTCGTACATCGCCGGATCCGAGAGCCACGAGCTCGGCGCGCCGTCGTGCTTGCGGGTGAGGACGAGGCGCAGGTTGCGGTAAACGGTCTCACGACTGCCCTTGTAGGAGCGGATGAAGCGCCTGCGCTCAGACTCGTCGACGTCCGCCAGCGCCTCCTCGAGGAGCGCCACGGTCTCGCTCGCCTGACCGGACTCGAAGCGATTGACGAGGGTCTCGGCGTCCTCAGAGGCGCCGAGGAGGATCCCGTAGATCTGGTGGAGGTCGACGACCCGCCGATCGATGTCCATGAGGAAGACCAGGTCGGCGCGGGCGGCCGCGATCAGCGTGTAGTTCTGATCCGAGGCGACGCCGACATAGGCCCCGCCGAGATCCTTGAGGTAGGGGAACCACACGTCGTGGCGGATCTCGTTGCTCTTGACGTAGTGGATCTCCGTCGGCGCGAGAGGATCATCGTCGCCGGCGAGAAAGCGCGTGCGCTCGTCGTCGGTCAGGGGGCGCAGATCGCCCGCGTCGATAGCTGAGAGCTCGGGCTCGGGCTCGGGCTCGGGCTCGGGCTCGGGCTCGGGCTGGTCCGCGGGCGCCGGCGCGGCGGCCACAGGGACGGGCTCCTCCTTGTCCTGGTTGGCCGTCAGGGAGGCAGAGGCCGAGTTGGTCGGATCCGGAGCTGCATGGCCCCCACAGGCGCCGAGCAGGCGAAGCGAGAGGATGAGGGAGAGGGGGCCGGCGAGCGCGGGCGAGCGGCGAGACATGGCTGCGCAGGATGCCACGAGGTCCCCGTCGACACCGAATTTTCCAAACAGAGAGCGTCTGTGCGGTCTCAGCCCGAAAAATCTGGGGCGAACTACTTGTCAACCCGATATGGAGGGAATACATACGCTTCCGGCTTGGTTACGCTGCGCCGGACCTCCTCCGGTGCGGATCGCGGCCCACGCCAAACTCGCACCATCACCTGTCCTGCGCTGGCGCACCAGGCCCCGGCGCCGGCGACGTGAACCCGAGCCTAGCCATGACAAGCAAAGACTCGTCCCCAAGCGATGTAACCATTCGTGCGGAGCACCTCTCGAAGCTCTACGGAGACTTCGTCGCGCTCCACGACGTAACCTTCAGCGTCCGTCGAGGCACCGTGTGCGCCTTCCTCGGCCCCAACGGTGCCGGCAAGTCGACGACGATGAAGATCCTCACCGGCTACCTCGCGCCGACCTCGGGGCAGGCGAGCCTCGCCGGCTTCAACCCGAGCGACCCGTCGCAGCGGCTGCCGATGGCCGAGCGCCTCGGCTACCTGCCGGAGAACGGGCCGCTCTACGCCGACATGACCCCGCACGAGTTTCTCACCTTCGTCGCGAAGGTCCGCGGGATCCCCAAGATCGACGAGGCGATCTACCGGGTGACGCCCCAGACCGGGATCAAAGAGGTCCTCTGGAAGCCGATAGGCAAGCTCTCTAAGGGCTTTCGCCAGCGGGTCGGCATGGCCCAGGCGCTCCTCCACGATCCGGAGGTGCTGATCCTCGACGAGCCGACCTCGGGGCTCGACCCCTTGCAGATCCGCGAGGTCCGGGCGCTGATCCGCGATCTCGGAAAGAGCAAGACGATCCTCCTCTCGACCCACATCCTCCAGGAGGTCGAGGCGGTCGCCGATGAGGTCGTCGTCGTCCGCGAGGGTCGCTCGGTCTTCACCGGTACGCTCGCCGAGCTCCGCGCTGACTCGACGGTCGAAGAGCGCTTCTACGAACTCATGGACACGCGCTCCAGCGCGAAGAAGAAGGAGGTCGCCTAGATGTTCGGTCTGCGCCCCAACGTCGTCGGTTCGATCGCTGGAAAAGAGCTCCGCTCCTTCCTCGGCAACCCGACGGGCTATGTCTTCCTCACCCTCTTTATCGGCACCTCGGCGGCCGCGGCCTTCCTCGACGACGGCTTCTTCGGCCGTAATCTCGCGGACCTCGCCACCCTGAACCGCTCGATCGCGGCGATCCTGATGTTCTTCGTCCCGGCGATCACGATGTCGACCTGGGCCGATGAGCGCCGCGCCGGCACCGACGAGCTGCTCCTGACCCTACCGGTCCGCGACGGCGAGGTGGTCTTGGGCAAGTACCTCGGCGCCCTCGGGATCTTCAGCGTCGGCCTGATCTTCAGCCTCGCCAACCTGGCCGTACTCCTCTACCTCGGCGAGCCCGACATCGGCCTCATCTTCGCGACCTACCTCGGCTACTGGCTGATGGGGGCGCTCTTCGTCGCGGTCGGCATGGTCGGCTCGATGTTCACCGGCAACGCGACCGTCGCCTTCATCCTCGGCGCGGTCGGCTGTGCGGGCCTGGTCTTCGCGGGGGCGGAGCCGTGGAGCAGCGGTCTTCTCGGCACGCTCCTCTTCGCGGGGGCGACCTCGCTGCTGTGGCTGGTCGTCACCGGGGCGAGCCGCGGCGTCGGCCTCGTCGCGCTGGTCGGCGCGGGCCTGGGCCTCGGCGCCTGGCTCGGCGGTCTTTGGCCAGGCTTCACCGATCTCGTCGCCCTCCTCGGCGCGCCGGATCACTTCACGCCGATGGGCGAGGGCATCGTCCGCCTCGGCGATGTCGCCTACTTCGGCGGGGGCGTCGCTGTCGCCCTGGTCCTCTGCACTCTTCTCCTCAACCGGAGGCACTGGTAGCCATGCCGCTTCTCCATCGACACCACCGCTTCATCCGTTGGGTGAGCGTCGCGGTCACGGCCGGGTCGCTCGTCTACATGGCCCAGCGGTCGAACATCCGCGCCGATGTCACCGCTGAGGGTCTCTCGCAGATCACCCCGGCGACCCAGGAGCTCGTCCAGAACATCAGCGAGGACAGGCCTGTCGTCATCCACGCCTACGTCTCGAAGGAGGTCCCGCGCGAGTACGTCGCGGTCCGCTCCCGCCTGCTCAACATCCTCCGCGAGGTCCAGGCGATCTCGGGCCCGGGGTTGACGGTGCGGATCGTCGAGCCGGCGCTCCACTCCCAGGAGGCGCAGGAGGCGATCGAGAGCTACGGGATCGCGCCCCGTCCGGTGGTCAACCGCGAGGCTGGCCGGGTCGGCGAGTCACAGGTCTTCCTCGGCCTGGCGCTGGTCTCAGGGCCGCACGAGGAGGTCCTGCCCTTCCTCGACCGTGGCCTCTCGGTCGAGTACGAGCTGGTCCGCGCGCTCAACACGGTCACCCAAGAGAAGAAGAAGGTCGTCGGCGTGCTCCGCACGGACGCGACGATCATGGGCAACTTTGACCTCCAGGCCCGGACCCAACAGCCCGCCTGGCGGGTGGTGGGCGAGCTACGCAAGCAGTACGAGGTCCGCTCGCTCAGCCCCGAAGCGCCGGTGCCGGAGGACGTCGACGTTCTCTTCGTCCCGCAGATGTCGAGCCTGACCCAGCCGCAGATGGACCACGTCAAGGCCTACGTCGACGCGGGCCAGCCGGCGCTCCTGACCATCGATCCGCTGCCGCTCTTCGACCTCAAGCTCTCGCCGAAGGAGCCGATGCTGCCGCCGCCCGGGCAAAACCCGATGATGGGGATGCAGCAGCCGCCGGGCGAGGAGAAGGGCGACTACGTCGGCCTCCTCAGCCATATCGGCGTCGACTGGGATCCGATGAAGATCGCCCTCGACACCGAGAACCCGCACCCGGGCTTTCTCGACGCGCCGCCCCACGTGGTCTTCGTCTCCGAGCGCTCCGACGGCAGCACGCCCTTCGGCGAGGGGGCCGATCCGATCGTCGCTGGGCTCAGCGAGGTCGTCGTTCTCTTCGGCGGTTCGCTCTCGGCGGCGAGCGGTCACGAGGGGGAGTTCACCCCGCTCCTGAGCACCGGGCCGAGCACGGGCTTCAACACTTTCGATGAGATGACCGACCGGCACATCCTCTTCGGCGTGCAGGGGCCGATCCTCCCGAGCAAGCGGACGATGACCCCGCCCGTGGTCCAGGCCGCGCGGGTCGTCGGGCCCGAGAGCTCCGGCGACGGCGGCAAGGGGAAGAACGTGATCGTCGTCGCCGACCTCGACATGTTCGGCGACCAGTTCTTCGCGATGCACGAGCGCGGCGGTGACATCGACGGCGACGGCCTCGACGACATCCGCTTCGACAATGTCTCGTTCCTGATGAACGCGATCGACGCGCTCTCCGGCGACGAGGGCCTCGTCGATCTCCGCAAGCGACGGGCGATGTACCGCCGCCTGACCCGGGTCGACGACCTGACCAAGGACGCGCGGACCAAGCGGGAGGAGGCGATCCAAGCCGCCAACACGACCGCCGATACGAGCCTACAAGAGGCCCAGGCTGCGCTCGACGCCGCCGTGAAGGCCGTCAATGAGCGCTCCGATCTCGACCAGACCACCAAGGCGGTGATGCTCAAGAGCGCCGAAGAGGCGGAGAACCGCCGCCTCGCCGGCAAGCGGGAGGCGGTCGCTCGGGACAAGGCCAAGGCGATCGCCAAGGTCGAGGCGGAGCACCTCCGCGAGGTCGACGCGGTCCAAAACGAGATCCGGCTGATGGCGGTTCTCTTGCCGCCGATCCCCGCGCTCTTCCTCGGCGCGCTCATCTTTGGTCGCAAGCGCCGACGTGAGCGCGAGGCGATCCCCAACGCGCGAAAGAAGGCATAGGCATGAATCGCACGACCCTTATTTCGGTAGGTATCGCGGCCATCTCCCTCGCCGGGGCGATCGCCATGCGTCCGGTCCAGATCGAGCCCAAGCCCTACGAGGACACCGGCGATCTCCTCTTCTCGGAGTTCACCGATCCCAGCCTGGCCGCGAGCCTCGAGGTGACCTCGTGGAACGACGAGGCCGCGCGGGTGATCGCCTTCCAGGTCGAGCAGAAGGCGGGCCGCTGGGTGATCCCCAGCCACAACGACTACCCGGCCGACGGGACCGAGCGGATGGGCAAGGCTGCGGCCTCGTTCATCGACGTTCGCCGCGACACGGTCCGCTCTGACCGGAGCGAGGACCACGCGAGCTTCGGCGTCGAAGAGCCGGACAAGGTGGACGGGACCGGCCGCGGTCAGCGGATCACGATCAAGGACGCCGGTGGCAGCGCGCTCGTCGACATCATCGTCGGCAACAACGTCGAGGACAAGCAGGGGTACCGTTACGTCCGCTTCCCCGACCAGAAGCGCGTCTACGCGGTCAAGCTGAGCCTGGATGTCTCGACCGAGTTCACTGACTGGATCGAGAAGGATCTCCTCAAGATCGAGAAGGACGCGGTGATCAAGCTGATCAGCGACTCCTACAAGGTCGACGAGAAGGAGGGCAAGGTGACCGGGCGCGATCCGCTCGCGGTCGAATTCCGCGCTCCGGCGGAGGAGCCGAGCCAGCCCAAGGCCTGGGCGAACAGCGACGGGACGAGCCTCCCCGAGGGCAAGGCGCTCGACGACTCCAAGATCACTCAGGTCCTGAGCGCGGTCGACCGCCTGAACATCGTCGGCGTCCGACCCCGGCCGGAGCAGCTCACCCTCAACGCGCTCCAGGCCAAGGGCTTCTTCGTCACGCCCGACGGCTCACGCCTCTTCGGCAACGAAGGGGAGCTGCGGGCGGTGTTGAACGACGGCGTTGTCTACACCCTCTACTTCGGCGAGGTGACCTTCGATTCGGGGCTCGCCCTGACCGCAGGCGCAGGCGACGGGCTCGGCGCTGGGGACAGCGCCGAAGGGGAGGGCGAGAAGACGGCGAACCGCTTCATGTTCGTCGACGTCGCCTACGACCCGCGCTACGACGAGGGCGCGCCCAAGCCGGCTGAGCCCGCTGACGGCGAGGGCGAGCCGCCGCTCGTCGAGGGGCCGGGCCTCGCCCACGCCACGGAGCTCCAGGCCCGCTTTGACAAGTGGTTCTACGTGATCGCCGACGAGGCCTTCCAGAAGATGCACAAGGAGAAGGCTGACTTCCTGAAGGACGCGGCCCCCGCAGCCGACTGATCCCACGGTGCGGAGGGGTGGGGGGCGGCGCCAAGGCGTCGCCCTCGCTCGTTTAATGCGGCGAAAAACGTTGAACCCAGGGGGCGCTGGGGCGCTCTCTCTGCCTGTGCGGAGGTCTGAGGGGGCCAATGTCGCAGCCGCGGATCGGTGTTGAACGGATCGGAGCGGGGGGGCATACCAGCCGCGGGATACTCTGATGAGCGCGGACGCGGAACAGGCGGAGACACAGGAATCTGGACACTCACGGCTGAGCTGGCGAGAGGGGCTCTACCTCGTCGGCCCGGATCCGCTGACGTCTCCGTATTACGCCTCGGGGTTTCTTCTGGCGGCGGGGGTCGGCTACGCGACGCCCTTCTTCCAGATCGCCCTCTATCTCCTCCTCTTCCTCTTGGCGCCGCTCTACATCGAGGCCGTGCTGCTCACGCTCTCGAACGGCGGCACCTATGTGATGACCCGCTACGCGCTCTCCCACCTCGGGAAGCTGGCGATCATCACCGCGGCGCTGGTCGGCGTCATCATCTCCTTCTCCTACGTCGCGACGGCGATCGTCAGCCTCCTCTCCTACAGCGACTACGTGATGTCGCTGTGCTCGGGGGACTCGGCGACGGCGATGGCGATCGGCCTCTCGGCGATCCCGTCGATGGGCTTCGGCGTCTGGGTGATGCCAGGACAATGGCGGCAGATCGTCTTCACGGTGCTGGCGACCAGCGCCCTGGCGCTGGTGCTCTCGTCGATCATGGCCAGCCAGGCGGTCGTCATGTTCGCGCCGCTGGTCCTCCTCTACATGCTCAACAATCAGGGGCTCAAAGAGAGCGTCCAGGTTTCGCGGACGATCTTCCTGATCAACCTCGTGGTCATGGGGATCACGATCCTCTTCGGGGTCGCCTACCTGGCGATCAACGGGGTCGACTTCAGCGTCCTGACCCAGGGCGCCCCGGTCGACGCGGACCTGCTCCGCGGCGGGGAGACCCACGGCCTCGAAGGCCGCGTCGAGCTGCCGAGCTTCCTCCCCGGGCTCGCGCTCCTCTCGGCGCCGCTCTTCCTCGCTGGGGTCGGATCGTCGATCCTCGGGGCCTCGGGCGTCGAGTCGGTGATGAACATTCCGGAGGAGCTCGAGAACCCGAGCGTCGACGTCAAGAAGATCTACCGCTGGATGCTCTCGATCCTCCTGCTGGTCGGCGGCTCGCTCTCGCTGCTGCTCTTCTTGGTTCTCCCGCCGGAGGCGCTCCTCGGCAACTCGTCCTATCTCCTCGCCGCTCTCGGCAACCACTCGGTCACGAACGTCACCGAGTCGGCCTGGCTCGGCAAGATCTGGCATGTGGTGATCGTCGCCAACGCGGCGCTGATGTTGATCGGTGCGACGAACACCGGCTTCGCCGGCGCCCGCGGCCTGTGGAAGACGATGGCCCGCGACAGCCTCCTCCCGCGGCTCTTCCTCACCCCGAACAGCCGCGGTTCGTTCTCGCGGATCCACGGGTTGATGCTCCTCTCGATCTTCTTCCTCGCGGTCAACGCGGACTGGGACCTGCATAAGCTCGAGCGCTGGTATGGCGCGACCTTCGCCCTGGTGATGTTCTCGGGGATGGTCGCCTTCATCCTCCTGCGCCGCTACAAGGGCGACGACCGGCGGATCTACGAGGCCCCGTGGAACGTCACGGTCGGCGGCGTTCGGGTGCCGATAGGCGCGCTTGTCGGCGTCGGCGTGCTCTCCTACGCCCTCCTCAGCATGTGGAAGGTCAACGCCGACCACATCGGCGAGCTCCAGACCCTGGTGTCGCTGGTCTTGCTGATGGTCGCGGCGGTGCTCCTCGCCTACAACCACCGGACGATCATCCGCGTGGCCCACCGCTACTACCGGCGGGTGATCGAGTCGGTCGAGTCGTCGGCGATCGAGACCCAAGATCGGACCATCGTCGTCGCCGTCGGCGGTGTCCGGATAGGTCAGCTGATCACCAAGGCGATCGATCTGGCGCGGATGCAGAGCAAGGCGACGTCGATCCCCTACCGCCAGATCGTGGTCTTCCACATGACCAAGTCGGTGCGCAGCGAGTACATCTACAAGATCGACCGCGACTCGATCCGACGCGAGGGGATCGAGGGAAACACCGTCCGGATCTTCACCGAGCTGACCGAGTACGCGCCGCCCGACATGACGATGTACCTGGCGGTGGTCCCCAACCGCAGCCCCTCAGAGAACACTCTCCAGGCGGCGATGGACATGCTCGTCGACTTCCACGAGCGGCACAGCTTCAAGGGCCACATCGTCATGGTCGGGACCTACGGGGTGCGCCCGAGCGATCTCGAGGCGCTCTCCGAGCGGCTCGAGGGGTCGACGCTCGTGCCCGTCCCGCTCTTCGGCGACTAGCTAGCGGTGGCAGCTCCGCGCGCTCGCACATGCAGTTCGCGGCTCGCTAGGCCAAAACGCCAGCGGGGCGTGGCGGGCCTCACTGTCCGGCCGTCGGGGCTGCCCGGGCGCAGAGGTCGGAGTAAGCTAGGCGGTGATGGTCGACCTCCGCTCCCGCCCTCCGCTCGCGACGCTGCTCGCCTGTGTCATCGGCGGCTGCGGGGATCCAGGGCCAGAGGATCTCCCGCCGATCGTCTGCGATGAGGTCGTCGAGGTCCCGGACGAGGCCCTGCGGGCGCTCCTCGTCGACGCGCTGCCGCCCGCCTCGGGGGACGAGGAGACCGGCGGGGAGGAGCCTGAGATCCTCTCGGCAGAGCTGGCGAAGCTCACGGGGCTGCGGGGCGGCGGCCTCGAGATCAAAGACCTCACCGGCCTCGAGTGTGCCCACGGGCTCGAGACGCTGGGCCTCGCCGACAACGAGCTCCGCGATCTCGAGCCGCTCGCTCGCCTGCCCGTGCTCCGCGAGGTCGAGCTCAGCGGCAACCCGCTGACGACGGTCCTGCCGCTCGCCGGGATCGACACCCTCGAGAAGGTCGTGATCGGGCGCACTCAGGTGACCGACTTGGGGCCGCTGAAGCACCTCAAGGCGCTGCGTCATCTCGACGCGACGAGCACGGGGGTCGCGGAGCTCGGGCCGCTCGAGGACCTCCTCGCCCTCGAGACCCTCGCCCTCGCGGACAACGCCATCGTCGACCTGGAGCCCCTCGCCGAGCTCGACCAGCTCTTCGCGTTGCAGCTCGCCAGCAACGGGATCCGCGACGTCGAAGCCCTCGCGGGGCTCGAGATCCTCGAGTTCCTCGACCTCGACGGCAACGCGATCGAGACGCTCGCGCCGCTGGTCGCGGTTCGTTCGTTGCGCGACCTCGAGGTCCGCGACAACAAGCTCGTCGACCTCGTCGGGGTCGGCGACAAGCCGCGTCTCCTCGAGCTCGACGTCGAGGGCAACAGCCTCGAGTCTCTAGATGGGCTCGTCGGCCTGCCGCTGCTGGTCCGCCTCGACGTTGAGGACAACCGGCTGACCAGCTTGGCCGGCGTCGAGGCGTTGTCCGAGCTGCGAACGCTGCAGGCCCGCTACAACGAGCTCACCGAGGCCGCTCCGGTCGCGGGCCTGAAGGCGCTGCGTCGGCTCGACCTCCGCGACAACCTGGGGATCACCGATCTCTCGCCGATAGGCTCGCTCGGCAACCTCGACTGGCTCGGCATCGGCGGTCCGGCGGTGACGGTCGATCTCGCGCCGCTTCGCGATCTCGCGCTTCTTCGCCAGCTCGAGGCGAGTGCTGTCGTGCCGAGTGATCTCGGCGTGCTCGCCGATCTCGAGAGCCTGCGAGTGCTCAACCTCAGCGAGTCGACCGCCGTGACCGACGCCTCGCTCGCGACGATCGCCGAGCTGACCGGTCTCAAGACGCTGGTCGTCAACGACTGTCAGATCGCCGACCTGACACCGCTCCTGGCGATCCCCGGCCTCGATCGCCTCGACGCCGCGCGGACTGAGGTCTCCTCATTCGCCGTGGTCTCGATGTGGGAGGACCTCTCGACGATCTCGCTCGAAGAGACCCCTGTGGCCTCTCTCGTCGGGGTTGAGGGGATGAAGCGCCTGGCTTCCCTCGACGTCTCGGGGACGACGATCGACGATCTGTCGCCGCTCATCGCCCTCCCAAATTTTCGCAACGGCGACAGTATCGACGCTCGCGACACTGCGCTCGACTCCGACGACTGCGGGGCGATTGAGGAGCTGCGCGAGCGGGGCGCCGTCGTCAATGCTGACGTCTCCTGTGAGTAGAACGGCCGTGCGCGCGCTCTCGCGCCTCCTCGTTCACTACAGCGCGTTGTCTGCCTGCGCTGAGACTGGTTACGCTTGGGTGGGACCGGACGCGCAGATGCGGACGGGAATGTTCGATGTTCGATCTAGTCATTGTTCACAGCGAAGATCCTGACACGGACGGAGCTATCGAAGAGCTCCTCGAGCTGACGCGCGAGCGAGTCGGCGACGCGCCGGTCAAGGGCGGTGTGGTCTTCGCTGGCATCGATCATGATCATAACCAGCTCCTCGGAGCGCTCTGTGACACCTACGAAGGCATCGCCCTGATCGGCTGCACGACCGACGGCGAGGTCTCGTCCGAGCACGGGTTTTGCGAGGACTCGATCGTTCTCCTGCTCTTCATCGGCGATGCCATCTCGGTCGGTGTCGGCCTCGGCAAGGGCGTGTCGCAGGACGTTGAAGCGGCCGCGAGCCGGGCGGTGGAGGCGGCGCGGGTCGGCCTCCTCGGGGAGCCGCGGCTCTGCCTGACGACCCCTGAGAGCCTGACGTGCGACGTGGCCGCGTTGGTCCGTTCGCTGCGCAGCCTCCTCGGCGAGGAGCTGCCGGTGATCGGCGGGACGGCCGGCGATCAGTGGCGCTTCGTCAAGTGCCTGCAGTTCTGCGGCCGTGAGGTGGTCAGCGATGCGGTCCCGGTTCTCCTCGTGGCGGGGGAGATCATCGTCTCCCACGGCGTCGCCAGCGGCTGGACGCTGATCGGCAAGCCAGCTCCGGTGACGGAGGTCGCCGGCAACGTGCTCCTGAGGGTCGGCGAGCAGACCGCCGTGGAATTCTATCGCCACTTCCTGGGGCCCCACCTGATGCCCTCGGGCGAGTACCCGCTGGCGGTCCTGGTCGGCGACCAGTTCTACCTCCGGGCGCCGCAGGAGTTTGATCTCGAGCGCGGCAGCGTCACCTATGCCGGGACGATCCCCGACGGGGCGATGGTCCAGGTGACCACGGCGAAGCGAGACGACGTCATCGCCGCGACGAAGAGCTCCGTGGACCGGGCGATCGCCGGCTACAAGGGCGAGCATCCGCGGGCCGCGTTGGTCGTCTCCTGCGCCGCCCGCAAGCAGCTCTTGGGCACCCGGACGCCGGAGGAGTTCACGCTCCTTCAGGGATCGGCGATCGGCAACCTGCCCTTCTGTGGCTTCTACGCCTACGGCGAGGTGAGCCCGGTCCACGCCGGCGAAGCGCCGCATTTTCACAACGAGACCTTCATTACCCTGCTCTTGGGGACTGACTAGGATTGACCGAAGATCGCATCCGAGCCCTCGAGGCTCAGGTTCGTTCGCTGGAGCGGAAGAACCGGGTTTTGGAGCGCAAGATCGTGCGCTCCGAGGAGACGCGAAAGCTCCTCGAAGAGGGCCGTGCGAAGAGCGAGCTGCACAACCAGGAGGTCATCACCGAGCTCCGCGAGGCCGAGGAGATTGCGCGGCGGGCCAACGAGGAGCTCGAGAAGCGGGTCGAGGAGCGGACCCTCGCGCTCTCCAAGGCGAACGAGGCGCTCTCGGTCGCCAACCATGCGCTCGGTCAGGCGCGGGACGAGGCGATCGCCGGCAACCAAGCGAAGAGCCGCTTTCTCGCCAACATGTCCCACGAGCTGAGGACGCCGCTCAACGCGATCATCGGCTACTCGGAGCTGCTCTCCGAGGAGATCGCCGAGACCTCCGGCGATGCGCACGAGGAGGATCTTCGCCGGGTCGTCGGCGCGGCGCGTCATCTGTTGGCGCTGATCGACGACATCCTCGACCTCTCGAAGATCGAGGCCGGTCAGATGGGCGTTTACATCGAGCTCGTGAACCTGCCGCAGCTCCTCGAGGATGTCGTCGCGACGGTCATGCCGCTGGCGTCGGGTAACGGCAACGAGCTCTTGATCAAGCTCCCAGACGGCGGTTTTGGCGAGGTTCACACCGACCACGTCAAGGTCCGCCAGATCCTCTTCAACCTCCTGAGCAACGCCTCGAAGTTCACCCACGACGGGACCATCACGTTGAGCGCTTTGACGATCGACGGGCGCCTGCAGATCACCATCAAGGACACTGGGATCGGCATCTCCGCCGAGAATCACGCCCGCCTCTTCGACGCCTTCACGCAGGCGGACGAGTCGACGACACGGCGCTATGGCGGTACGGGCCTTGGCCTGACGATCACCAGCGCGTTTTGCAGGATCCTCGGCGGCAGCATCACCTTCGAGAGCGCTCTCGGCGAGGGGACGACCTTCATCGTCTCGCTCCCCCTCGACGTCCGCGACGCGTAGCTCCTGGCCGTAGAGCCATACGCTCGGTCGTGGGCAGATCGAAACGTCCTCCCCGTGAGCGCGCGCGATCGGAGAACGGTCGTGTCTCTCGCGGCGCTCGCCCGCCGCGAGAGAGCGCTCGCCAGGACCTCTCGTCGGCCGTCGGCGATCGAGCTCCTCGGCCCTGCGGCGCTGTCTACTTGCGGTGAGCTTCGCGCCAGGCGGCGAGCCTGTGCTTCGCGTTCGGACGGTAGGTGCCGGGCGCTGCGGGGGGCAGGCCGTAGCGCTCGCGGATCCG
>Ga0316189_10004062_pt1 | contig 14131 bp, 8 predicted proteins | sample LowCovwburrow_MG_FD_204930 | JGI IMG/M metagenome (GOLD analysis project Ga0316189, IMG submission 204930) | Coastal sediment microbial communities from Maine, United States - Lowes Cove worm burrow | ecosystem: Environmental > Aquatic > Marine > Coastal > Sediment | place: USA: Maine...
ACTCGAGCATTTCGCTCCAGCTCGGATCGCAGGTATTCCAGTGGGCGAATGCTCGACTGTCTAAGGCGATCGTGACCGTCGCGGATTCACCTGGATCCAGGCTGACCTTGGCGAAACCCTTCAGCTCTTTTGGAGGGCGAGTGACCGACGGCAGACCGGAGTCGGTATTGGTCGTTGGGGGAGGTGCCACATATACCTGCACCACGTGCGACCCGGTTCGTTCCCCCGTATTGGTAACCGGCACCGACACGGTGATGGTGTCCCCGATCGAGGCCATCGCCTCAGTAAACGTGGTGGCGCTGACCTTCGGCGTGCCAATTTCGAAGGTGGTGTAGGAAAGCCCATGACCAAACGGATAGGCCACGTCGAGCAGTCGGTGCTCATACCAGCGGTAACCAACGAGTACCCCTTCTCCGTACCGCACTACCCCGTTTTCTACCGGAAAGTTGCCGTGTGACGGGTTGTGTTCCTGACGCACCGGGAAGGTGGTTGGGAGCCGGCCCCCGGGTTCGGCTCGCCCAAACAAGATATCGGCGGTGGCCTCGGCGGCCGCTTGACCCCCAAACCAAGCTTGCAAGATGGCGCCAACCTCATCGCGCCAGGGCACATGCACGACACTGCCGGTGTTGAGCACCACGATGGTGTTGTCGTTGACAGCGGCTACGGCACTCACCAGAGCATCTTGGCCGCCCGGCAGGTCGAGCGTGGAACGGTCGGCGCCTTCGGTTTCCCAGTCGTCGTTGGTGCCCACGATCACGATTGCGGCGTCGGCGGCCTGGGCCGCGGCGACAGCTTCGTCGAACGACTCCGGGGGTACAGGCAGGCTCACCCCCAGCTGATACCCGGTGAAGGACTCAGTCTTGGCCGTTGCCTCGACCTCTACTTTGTACTGATGCCCGGCATCGAGGGCGAGTTCGGTGGTGAGCGGTTCGGTACCAGAACCAAAAAACGCCGCCGATCGGGGTTGGGTCCGCCCGAAACCATCAAGCACGACTGTTCCGTCAACCACAACACGCGCCCGAGTATTGGCGACCTGGGTCAACTCGAACACATGCCGACCCGACAAAGGAGGGGTAAACATCGCCACCATCCGGCTGCTAAACGTGTCTTCGGTAGTGATGGGAGGATCAGCGAACAGCAGTTTCGTTTGGTCGATGGTGGTGGTGCCGGCTGGATCGGTCTCGAAGGAATCTCCGGGGAAGTACTCCACTACCAGGTCGGTGCCCCCATCGTGACCGTGCACCAACGAACCCGACAGGGGAGGGGGTGTTTTATCGATCGAGACCCCAGGGTGGTAGGTGATGGTGGCGGCACCGCCGACCGCGTCGGTGATGGCATCGAGAAAACTGGTGCGGTAGTGGGGGCGAAGAGCCGCCGACCCACCCCCCATGATCTGGGTGTGTACGGCGTTTGGACCGATGACGGCCAAGGAAGGAGGGCGCTCCGGTGGGGTGCTGGTGCTGTTCTGGGCACCACTCACATCGAGAGGCAGCAGGCCGTCGTCGTTTTTCAGCAGCACGGTGGCCGACGCTGCGGCATCACGAGCCAACTGTTGGTGATCGGGACGCACCACATTCTGTTCACTCCCCGGCACCGAATCGAGGGCGTCGAGATGGGACAACACCGCAAGTATCCGGATGGCCACTTCATCGACAGCCGCCTCCGCCACCTCGCCCCGTTCGACCGCTTCAGCCAAACGCGAACCATAACCACGGTCGCCGGCTGGCATTTCGATATCGAGACCCCCTTCGATTGCTCGCACCGTATCGAAGGCCGCGAACCAGTCGGTCATTATGATTCCCTCGAAACCCCATTCGCGACGAACCACATCACCGAGGAGATCTCGCCGTTCGGGCACATACTGCCCGTTGAGGCGGTTGTATGAAGTCATGATGCCCAGGGCGCCCCCTTCGGTTACCGCCAACTCAAAGGGCAGCAGGTACAACTCGCGCAAGGTGCGGGGATCGATAACCGAGTCGGTGGTGTAGCGCTCCGTTTCGGCCTCGTTGCCCACGAGGTGCTTCACCGTCACCGCCACGTTTTGTGATTGAACGCCCCGCACATAAGCGGCCGCGAGTTTGCCGGTGAGCAGGGGATCCTCAGAAAAACACTCGAAGTTCCGCCCGGCCAGAGGGGAGCGGTGCAAGTTGACTGTCGGCGCCAGCAGCACCTTGGACTGTTTCGTAATAGCCTCTTCGCCCAAGGCAACACCCACCCGCTCCACCAGGGACGCATCCCACGTCGCCCCTAACGCTGTACCGGTGGGTACACAAAGGGCGATTGCTGGTCCGGTTCCCAACAACGAAGAGCCCCGAGCCCCGTTTGGCCCGTCAGTCACCGGCCAGGCCGGGATTCCCAACCGCTCTACCGAACCGAGCGTGAACATGCCGTCACCAACACTCAAGCCGACTTTTTCGGCCAGAGTCATTGAGGCAACGAGGGTTCTGGCTCGCTCAAGGTCGGTGGCATCGATTTGGGGAGTCATAACGGTCACGCTACCGGTCGCAGTTCCATGAGGCAAAGGAGGCGGCGCTAGGCTACGAGCGTGATTGGCGATTCTCCCGCAAACTCGTCTGGACGCCTACTTTCGGTTGATGGACTGATCAATTTCCGCGACATCGGTGGCGTGGATACCACCGATGGTTTCGCCGTTCGTTCCGGCCTGCTGCTGCGGTCAGCGTCACTTGATTCGATCACTCCCCAGGGGGTGGCCGAGCTGCAGGAGATGGGCGTCCGCCAGGTAGTAGATATCCGGTCGGCGGCCGAGGTCGACCGACACGGGCGCTTTCCCTATGAAGGCACCGGCATCCAATGGTTGCATCTTGATCCTAAAATCGGGCCTCCGGTTGCCGGTGTCGGCGATGATGCGCTTTCGAAGCAAGAGACCGAGTCACAGCGTATTCTCGCCCATCCTGACCCCATGTCGCTGGTGTTTCAGTTCATCATCGACCGGGGCGGCCCCGCTATTGGTGAACTGATTCGTGTTGCCGCCGACCGTGAACGGCTCCCGCTGGTGTTCCACTGCACCTCAGGAAAAGACCGTACTGGTGTGGCAGCGGCCATGATCCAGTTGCTCCTCGGGGTTGGTTTTGATCAGGTGCTGGCCGATTTCCGGCTTTCGGAAATCGTGCTCGACGCTGTACACGACGATATGATCGCCCGATACCCGGAGATGCGCGCCCTTCCGGTGGAGAAGGTGCGGCGCATGGCCCAAGCCGACGATGCATGGTTGAAACAAGCACTCGACCAGGCCGGTGGGCGCACTGGCCCGGCGCTTACCCCGTGGCTCAACCAAAACGGTGTGTCAGCCGACACCATTGCTCAACTGCGCCGGCAACTGATCAGCCCTCGAACCGGATAAACCAGTCACGGCGCTAAGCCAGCCACGACCCTAAAGAGGTATACCGATGCACATCGAACCGTTCGCCGTTGAGGAATGGATGAACGCCTACGAAAACGACTGCCAATGGAATCTGGCCGAGACCTGCGTGGCCTCGCTGACTGTTGGCGGCCTGCTGAAGCTCACCGGGCAAACCGAGTACTTCCAACAGCAGGTTCTTGATCTCCACCTCACCTACGGAGCGATTGAAGGGTCGTCGCGCCTGCGGGCGGCAATCGCGGCCTTGTACGACAGCGTTGACGCTGAGCAGGTGGTGGTGACGCACGGAGCGATCGGCGCCAACCACCTGGCCTATCTGGCCTTGATCGAAGCCGGCGACGAAGTCGTTTCCGTGGTGCCGAGTTATCAGCAGCATTACTCCATTCCAGAGTCGTTGGGGGCCACCGTGCATCGGGTGCCCTTGTACGCCGAGCGAGGTTGGCTACCCGACGAAGACGAACTATTGGCGGCCATTGGGCCGAAAACCAAGCTCGTTACGTTCACCAACCCCAACAATCCAACCGGGTCGGTACTGGGAAATGATCTCCTCACTCGGGTGGTGGCCAAAGCCCAGTCCGTGGGGGCGTATATCTTGGCCGACGAGGTATATCGGGGGATTGGGGGCACCCAGCCTTCGATCGCCGATCTCTACGACCGCGGAATCGCCGTAGGATCGATGTCGAAGGCGTTTTCGTTGGCCGGGTTGCGGCTCGGGTGGCTGGTGGCGCCACCCGAAGTGCGAGCGGCAGTGACCATCCACCGCGACTACACCACGATCAGTGTGGGGATGGTCGATGACCTGCTCGCTGCGATCGCCCTTGAACATGCGCCGCTCATCCTTGACCGCAGCACCCGTATCGCCGCCACCAACCAGCAAATCCTCTCTGATTGGGTGGAAACCCAGCCAGCGTTGACCTACAACCAACCTCGCCCGGTATCGGGTACCACCGCCTTCATCGGGTACGACCCCCAGCAACTGGGTCGTGGCAGAACCGGTTCCTACGACCTGTGTCGTGACCTCCTCACCGCCACCGGAGTGATGCTCACCCCCGGTGGAGCGTTTGGATGGGAGCACCACCTTCGATTCGGGTATGCCAACAGCACCGAGGTCCTCGAAGCGGGTCTCGACCAGGTGGGCCAATACCTGACGACGGCGTAGGGCTCCCTACCAAGGCGCGGTAGCGTTTGGGGTTGAGCACCACCAAAGAGCACCATCATAGGAGGTCTCGCAGTGACGTTCTTACGGGCCGACGGCCCAGACAAGGTTTCGGGGTCGGGCCGGTACACGGCAGATCTGTCGTTCACGGGTATGGCCCACGCCAAATTCCGGTACGCCGAAGTGAGTCGAGGCGTGATCCGCTCCATCGACACCAGCGCGGCGCGAGCGATGCCCGGGGTATACGCCGTGATCACGGCCGAAGACCTTGATGCACGATTTCCCACCCCCATTGCCGACCGCAACCTTTTCGCTCATCAGATGGTGCGTTTCGAGGGCGAGGTGCTGGCGGCTGTGGCCGCGGTTGACCCTGAGACCGCCGAAGCCGCGGCGGCCGCAATCGAAGTAGATATCGAACCACTCACCCCCGTGGTGGATCTCGCCGGCGCCGCTACCGCCGAACCCATCCACGCCGAATGGCGCTCTTACGATGCTCCCGAAGGAATCATCCGCGACGGTAACGTCGCCGCATTTTCTGCGGTAACCAAGGGAGACGTTGAGGCCGGGATCCAGGCCGCACACCTGGTCGTTACCAGCCGTTATGTGGCCGACGCTTCGCACGCGGTACCGATCGAGCCAAGAGCGGTGGTAGCCCAGTGGGAGGGCGACAAGGTGACCGTTTGGACATCATCCCAGGTGCCGTTTGACGCTCGCAACGGGTTGGCCACGGTGTTGGGTATGCCCACCAACCGCGTGCGAGTCGTCGTCCCCCATCTGGGCGGAGGTTTTGGGGGAAAGTGCGGTTTCCACTTTGAAGCCCATGTGGCGGCCCTGGCCCGAGCAGCACAACGGCCCGTGAAGCTGGTGTTCTCCCGATGGGAGGAGTTTATTGCCCCTGACCGTCGCCGCGAAGGAATGATCATCGAAATCACCACCGGCGTGAGTACTGATGGTGAGATCACGGCCCGCCGAGCCACGGTGACCCTCGACAACGGGGCGTACTCTGCCGATGCAGAGTTTTTCGCTCAGCTAGCCGCCATGCACCTGGCTGGACCATACAAACTCCCGGCCGTAGACGTGAAAGCCGAACTCGTATACACCAACCATCAGCCCAGCGGTTCAGTGCGGGCTCCCACCGCACCGCAAGCCTGCTGGGCCTTGGAATCCCACACCGATGAACTTGCGGCTGCGGTGAGCATCGATCCAGTAGAGTTTCGCCGCCGCAACCTCGTCGGCCAAGGTGACGAAGGGCCGGTCGGGCAGATCTACGAGCACATCGCACCGAGCGAGTGCCTCGAACGGGCGGTGACAGCAGCCGAGTTGGCGTGTGTCGACAATCCGTTGGACTCCGACGAAGCCCTTGGTGTGGCCGTCGGCTGGTGGCCAAGTTTCGCGGTACCCGCTGGTGCGTTCATGAAAATGAGCGACGATGGGCGAGTGCAGGTGATCACGGGTGCCCAGGAGTGCGGCACCGGTTCGGTAATGACACTACGCAATATGGCGGCAGAAGTGTTGGGGATCGCCTCCGACGAAGTAGAACTGATCTACCAAGACACTGCCGTGGCGCCGGTGGGGCCAGGGGCCACTGGTTCCCAGACCCTCCTCAACCATGGATGGGCGGTGGAAAACGCCGCTCGGGTCATCGCCGATCAGTTGAAGGAACTGGCGGCCATTGAACTGGAAGCGGCGGCCGCTGACATTGTGCTGGCGAGTGGGGCGGCCTCGGTGCGGGGCACCCCCAGCGTTTCGGTCCCGATTGCCCAATTGGCGGCCACTGCCGCCGAAGGGCGATTGCTGCTGGCCTCGGGGTCAGCGCCGGAACGCGAATACCCAACGGTCAACGCATCGAACTGTGTGGGTGACGCTGGGATGGGTTCCTGGTTGGCTCCCCAGTTTTCGTGTCACGTCGCTCGGGTCCAACTCGACCGTGACACTGGAGTTTGCCGGGTACGGGCCGTATACGCGGCCCACGACTCGGGCCGCATCATCAACCCGATAGGCGCCCACGGCCAGGTCGAAGGGGGCATCGTGATGGGGGTCGGGCAGGCACTGACCGAAGGCACCCAATACGATCAGGAAGGTCGGCAACGCAACCCCGACCTGCTTCACTACAAGCTCACCACTGCCGCCGACGCCCCCCGAATCCACACTGAGTTTGTGGAGATCGACACCCCCAACGCTGGACCTCGAGGGTCGAAGGGGCTGGCCGAAGCCCCCAATGTGGCTACCGCCGGGGCCATCAGCAACGCCCTGGCCCGCTTGATCGGGGCCTCGGTGCGGCAACTGCCCATGACCGCCGAGCGCGTATGGGAACAGATCCAGGCCCACAACCAGGAGGTCGGACAATGACCCTCACCGTGGCCACATCACTGGCCGAAACCCTTCGTTTACTCGCTGACGGGGCCCGGCCCATCGCTGGCGGTACCGATCTGGTGGTGGCGGCCCGATCGGGCAAAGCTCCGTTGCCCCAACATCTGGTGGCCATCGACCGGCTTGATGAGCTCATAGGATGGGTCGAAGTTGACGGTGGGATACGCATCGGGGCCGCAACTTCCCACCAGAAACTGCTGGTCAGCGACATTGTGGCCGACCGATACACCGGGTTGGCCGACGCCGCCGCGCTCATCGGGTCGCCGGCCACCCGCCATCTTGGCACCATTGGCGGCAATATCATGAATGCCTCACCGGCCATGGATACGGGGGCCCCGCTCGTCACCTTGAACGCCGAGATAGAGCTGGAATCGGTGGACGGTCGTCGGCGGGTACCGGTGGCCGACCTTTGGGTAGCTCCCGGGCGAACTGTGGCTGCCGCCAACGAACTGTGCACAGGTGTGGTGCTTCCCGACCCCCTGGCGCACTGGCCCGAAGGGGCACGGCACGGTTCGGCCTATATCCGGCTGGAATACCGGCGGGCGATGGAAATTGCCGTGGTTGGGGCGGCGGCGTCGGTAACGGTCGACCCTAACGATCAAGTCTTGGGGGTCTCGGTGGCATTGAGCGCGGTGGGCCCCACCATCATGGCACTCACTGATTGTGACCTCGCCGGGTTCCCCGCCACCCATGATCCCTCGGGGACAAACAACCCATCAGCCGCCGACGAGGTAAGAACGCTGGCACAAGAGCAGGCGACACCCATTTCGGACCTTCGGGCCAGCGATCGATACCGACGACATTGTGTGGGGGTGTTAGCAGCTCGGGCCTTCGAAGCCGCGGTTGCTCGAGCCCACGGTGACCCGCTGTCCATCCCCGCCAACCGGTCACACGGTGTTGGCGCCGAGACCGGAGCAACCCAATGAACGATGGCACCCGTACCCGATACGACCTCACGGTAAATGGCATCACCTACCAGGTTGAAGCCCCATATTCTCGATCTTTGCTGCGAGCGGTACGCGACGACCTCGGCCTCACTGGCACCAAGGAAGGATGCGACGACAGTGAATGTGGCGCGTGTATGGTGCTGCTCGACGGTCGCCCCGCGAACTCATGCTCATATCTCGCGGCCCAGGCGGCGGGGCGGCAGGTCACTACCGTCGAAGGTCTCCCGGCGTTGGCTACCTCCGACTCTGGGGCCTCTGACGGCGGCCCAGTAGCGATCAGTGCGAAGCTGGCGCCGCTGCAGGAGATGCTTCTTGAAGCGGGAGGAGTGCAGTGCGGATTCTGCACCCCAGGAATGCTGATCTCGGCCACCGCACTCATCACCGAAAATCCGGATCCGACTGAAGACGAAATTCGAATCGCTCTGGGGGGTAATCTGTGCCGCTGTACCGGTTACCAGCGGATCATTGACGCCGTGCAGATGGCAGCCAAACGTTAGCGGAGCCCACCACGAGGGAGGCGGCGGGAACGAGTGACGCTACTGGTTACTGCTGGGACCGAGGGTGTTGAGTAACTGCAGCATAGCCCGGCGGTTCTTGGCCCGGCCCTGGTCACTATCGTTTTCGGCGACGGGTTCGGTTTCGCCCCTTCCGACACTGATGAGTTGTACCTCGTCGACCTCATATGCGGCGTAGAAATCATAGATGGCTTGAGCTCGTTGTTGCGAAAGTTGAAGATTGTATTCCGCCGAACCCAGCGAATCGGTAAAGGCCGAGATCGACATGGTGATGTGGGGGTTCAGTTTCAAAACATCGCCGCAGGCGGCGAGAAAGGGGATGTAATCGGGATGAATCTCGGCGCTTCCAGCGGCGAACAACACGGGTTTGTCGAGCGTCACGGCGTCAGTTCGAGGGTCGGGAGCGTTGGGATGAATCGAGTAACTCTCCACCACCATGCCCTCTCCGAATGTGGCCTCAGTCCGTTGGATCGTGAGTTGTGCTACCGCCTCGGAACGGAAGTTGCCTTCGATATGAACCAAACCATCACGAATGGTGGCCGTGGCAGGCGGAATCGACGAGTCGATATCAACTGACGGTTCGATCCGCAAACTCATCATGTCTCCCTCGGCCGTAGCATCAAGGGTCGGTTGCTCCACCCGAGGAAACAAATCGGGGCCGAGGGGGTCAGTGCCATCGGAGCGTACCGAGTTGTTTGGGTCAGTGCCGGCATCGCCTGCGGCAGAGTCGGTGGTGATAGCTGCCCGGTCATGAAAAGCCAGGGACGCATCATCACGAGGCGGGTTCACATACCCCAACCCAAGGTACGCGCCTGCCCCCAGCACCAGCGTCGTCACGCCGGTTAGAATCAGGTTTCGTTTGCGCTTGACTCGGCGAGGCGGTTGACGGCTCTCCCCGGACATGGGAGGAAGGTCGTGGATGGAGATAGCTGGCATCTGACCGGTTTTGGCGGGGTCGAAAGCCAGTGACGGAGGAGGCGGTTGGTTCGCCGTGGATAAGGGGTGGAGGGAGAGCGAAAAATCGGTGGCCAGCACCACCCGTACTTGGGAAGGCGTCCAGAGTGAATTGGTTGCCGGGTCGAGCAAGCCTTCAGTGTTTAACGTGTCGGCGATCACTCGGGGCGACAGGCCTTGGTTTTGGAGAGCGGTGAGCCGTTGTTTAAGGTCTGAGGGAGGGGGCGGTGGGGTCTCTCGGAGAGGCACGAGGAGGGCTTTCAGCTATGGGGCTTACAGAAGCTCCGAGGCGGGAGGGGTAGGAGTGGTTTCCTTGGCCGCGATGGCTGTTGCTAGCGCGTTGCGGTTTTGCTGGGCCACCTGGGTGGTGGGATGATCAGGTCCATGCATCTGGGTGCGAATGGAAAAGATTAGTTCATAGATACGGAGGGCTTCTTCTAACCCTCCGTTGTCGTCATGGAATTCGGCCAGAACAGCCAACGCTTGCAGGGTGTCTTCATGGCTTGAGCCGTAAAGGTTAGAGATGCTCCGCACCACCTGTTGCTGAAATTGGATCGCTTGCTCAGGGGCATCGCCAGCGGCAAACACCTGGGCCAGAGTCTGTCGGATGTTGACAGTGATTGGATGGTCCGAGCCGAGATGCTTTTCCGCCTGAGCAACAGCGGGAAGGAGAATGTCATGAGCCGCGGTGTGTTGCCCTGCCCTTGAACAGATGCTGCCCACATTCTGTAGGGCTCCAAGGAGCTGTTCCGCGGCCGGTTGCATATCTCGGCGAAGGTGATCAACTAACAGGGGGGCCATTGCCGGAGCGTTGGCCAGTTGCCCCCACTGGGGGAGATGGTTGAAGGTAGCGGCCAGCGCAGCAACGGTGGATTCATGGTCGGGTCCAAACCAGCTGTTGCTGGTCTCGAGTGCGCACTGGTAGATCTGTTGGGATTTCTGAGCCCGGTCGGCTTTTGTTTGGAGGGTGCCGGTGGCGATCAGTAGATCAATCAGTTCAGTGTTCGGGGCGTATCGCCAACGATGCTCACCGACCAAAGAAGCGAGACGGCACGCTGTCGTCCGGTCGTCTGCAGCCACCGCAAATCGCCACAGAGGTAGGATCACTTCAAGAGACGGTGTCGACTGTTGCTCAAGATGAGGAACGATCAATCGAACCCGGGCGACTTCTTCGACGGTGGTTGGTTCTTGGCCCGCAACCAGCGAATCGATGATAGTCGTCTGGTGGGGATCGTCGGGTTTGAGCCAACTGGTGGTGGTGATGTCTCGAACACTCGGCAGGATCGTGGTGGTGCGATGGTGCTCGGTTATCAAACCAAGTTCGGTGAGCGGAACCAGTGTCTCCTGAGACTCCTCGGGGCACACAATGTGGGTCGGCACCGCCGCCGAAGCGCCGCTGCTTAGGAAACGGAGCAAGGCAAGGGCACCGGAATACTCGGGGGTGAGGAGTCCCGAGACCGCAGCAAAGACCGAGGCTAGGGCGCTGTTGGGATTGGCTGGGTCTTGGGTCGTAGCGGCATTGCTAACCCGTTTGGCCAGATCCCCGTACGAAAGAATGAAGAATGTGCGCGCTTTCGCCAGCATCGAAAGAGCGAGGGGGTTGCCGCCAGTGGCTGTGGCGAGATAGTCGACTGCGTCTGCGGCGTTGTGGTTCGAGGCGCCATCGTGCTGGCTGGTTAAATACTCCACCGACTCATCGTGGGTGAACGCGGGAACCATAATCGGGGCGACGCCGAGGTGCTGCCAGAAACCGTGACGGCTGGTGATTATGGTGAGTCCCGCCGGAGCTGTCGGGAGGCACTCGTTGATGGCATCCGGGTGGGGGACACCATCAAGAATCAGGATCCACCGTCCGGGCGAGCAGCTGATCATTTCCGCGGCCTCGATTTCATCGAGCGGCAGAAGTCGGCCGGGTGTGAAGGCTGAACGATCGATCAGCTCACGCTCAGCTAGTTGAGTCGCTAGCCGCTGGAGGCCGACGCTCAAGGTGAACGGTGTGGACGCGTCGAGCGACGCAGACCAGACCGTGTTGGAGTCTTCTTGTGCGAGAAAGCCCGAAGCCAGTTCCGATTTGCCCACACCGAGATACCGCGGGTCGCGTTGGGTGACAACGGCGACGCCACAGGAAACTTTAAGGCGCGTTAACTCATGTTGGCGACCAAAAATGGCCGCCTCGGGTGAGGAAACAGAATAATTTGTGGGCGGGTGCGGCGGAGCAAGGGGAGACGTAAGAAGGGACATCGACACTCCTCCTTCAACTTGGAGAATAACCTAGCTTCAAACAACAGTGTTCCGCAAGCATAGAGTGTCTAGGGCTGATTAACTTTTCGCTCTGGAGCCCGCTCCGGGGCGGAGTCGTTACCGTTTCAGGTCGACGGGGCGAGAGGTCGCCGCATAGAAGTCGTTGCCTTTGTCGTCAACAACGATGAACGCTGGGAAGTCTTCCACTTCGATCCGCCACACGGCTTCCATGCCAAGTTCGGGGAACTCTAACACCTCGACCTTGCGGATGGCGTCTTTGGCTAGGCGGGCGGCCGGGCCGCCGATAGAGCCAAGATAGAAGCCTCCATGGCGCCGACAAGCATCGGTGACCGCCTGAGACCGGTTGCCTTTGGCCAGCATCACCAACGAACCCCCGTTGGCTTGGAAACGATCGACGTATGAATCCATGCGCCCCGCGGTGGTAGGGCCAAACGAGCCCGAGGCATAACCCTCCGGCGTCTTCGCCGGACCGGCGTAATAAATCGGGTGGTCTCGCAGGTATTGGGGAATTGGCTCGCCGGCATCGAGACGCTCATTGATCTTGGCGTGAGCGATATCACGGCCTACCACCAGGGTGCCGCTGAGCGACAATCGAGTCTTCACCGGGTACCGGCTCAATTCAGCCCGGATCTCATCCATGGGCTGGTTGAGGTCTATTCGCACCACATCTCCCGAGAGGTCATCCTGAGCAACTTCGGGCAGATACTTGGCCGGATCGGATTCCAATTGTTCGAGGAATACACCTTCGGCGGTGATCTTGGCCAGCGCTTGGCGGTCGGCGGAACAACTAACCGCTACGGCTACCGGCAGTGATGCTCCGTGGCGGGGGAGGCGGATGACTCGGACATCATGGCAGAAGTACTTGCCTCCGAATTGGGCTCCGATCCCAAACTGGCGGGTGAGTTCAAGGATTTCGGCTTCCATCTCCAGATCGCGGAAGCCGTGGCCGGAAGGTGAACCTTGGGTCGGCAACGAATCCAGATAACGAGTGGAAGCGAGCTTGGCGGTCTCGAGGGCAAACTCGGCCGATGTGCCGCCCACCACCACACCAAGGTGGTACGGGGGGCACGCCGCGGTTCCTAACATCCGGAGTTTCTCATCCAGAAATGCTCGTAGAGAGGACGGATTAAGCAGGGCTTTGGTCTCTTGGAAAAGGTAACTTTTGTTGGCCGAACCGCCCCCCTTCGTCATGAACATGAACTTGTACACCGAGCCCGGGGTGGATTCGATCTTGATCTCGGCCGGGAGATTGGTGCTCGTGTTGCGTTCCTCCCAGAACGAGATCGGCGCCATTTGTGAATATCGCAGGTTGGAGTTCTGGTAGGTGTCGAAAACTCCATGGGCCAGGGGTGACTTGTCGTCGCCTTCCGTGAGCACATATTGCCCCTTCTTGCCTTTGACAATGGCAGTGCCCGTGTCTTGGCAACCCGGTAACACAAACCCTGATGCGATACTGGCGTTACGAAGTAGTTCGGTGGCCACGAACTGATCGTTGGCCGATGCCTCTGGGTCGTCGAGGATATTGCGTAACTGTTGCAGGTGTCCGGGGCGTAAGAGGTGAGAGATATCTCGAATGGCGGCCGCGGCCAAACCTCGAAGTGCCTCATCGGAGACCTTCAGGAAGCGGGTGCCGCCCAGGTCGATCTCTTCCACTCCTTCAGTGCTTAAGAGACGATACGGGGTGGGGTCTTCGGTTAGGGGAAGTAGGTCTGTGAAGTCGAACTCGGCCATGGCTCCTACGTTACCGGCTCTCCTACCCTTACCTCGTAGTAAAGGTTGGCCTTGTCGTTGAAGTCATGGGCCGTAAAGGAACCGAAGCCGGCCTCGGTCACGAGTTGCTCAGCTGCCTGGGCATGGAGGCCTAACGTGCCGAGCCCCATGCCGCCTGGTTCCGACATCGCCGACTGTAAACACGAGGTGAGGGAGAAGCCGTAGAACATGGCCAGGAGGGGGTTGCGCATGTCTTTTCGAAACGAACCGGTGGAACGAATGTCCTTCAGAAGCCAGGTGCCATCATCGGCGATGGTCTGGCGGATGGCGCGAGCGGCTACGTCGGGGAATGCCATATCGTGCATGCAGTCAAAGGTGAGAATGAGGTCAGCGTTGAGATCGGCGGGAAGATCTTCGGCCCCCGCGGCCACGAATTCCACGTTGGTCACCCCTTCCTCGTTGGCTCGCTGTTGGGCGAGGCGAACCGCTGTTGACGAAGGGTCATACCCAATGCACCGGCTCTGTGGGTAGGCGGCAGCAATGGTCACGAGGGTAACGCCAGCCCCGCAGCCCACGTCCACCACGGTGGCCCCTTGTTGTAGCTTTTCGTGTACGCCGTCGAGCGAGGGCAGAATGTCGGACGTGAGCGCGTGCCTTGAGGTGGGCGCCGTCATGCGGGCTAGGCCCTCGGCTCGATCTTCGCCCTGTTGTTCGTAGGTGATGCCGATCCCGCTGCGGAATGATTCAAGGATGGCTTCGACTGTTTCGGGGGAGAAGCCGCCGCGAAATGCCCCGGCGGCGAAACTGATCGATCGTTCCTCGTCAGCCAGGACAGCCG
>Ga0316189_10004063_pt1 | contig 14128 bp, 12 predicted proteins | sample LowCovwburrow_MG_FD_204930 | JGI IMG/M metagenome (GOLD analysis project Ga0316189, IMG submission 204930) | Coastal sediment microbial communities from Maine, United States - Lowes Cove worm burrow | ecosystem: Environmental > Aquatic > Marine > Coastal > Sediment | place: USA: Maine...
GGCTGGCGGACCCCGCAACAAGCCATCAACGACCTAGAATTCGACGCAGTGTTGCACTGACCCCTCGAATCCAAGGTCCAAAAAACCCGGTGACCCCATTTACGAAGCGTGTCAGGTTTAACCCCAGCCGCTTCCAGCCACATCGCGTACAGGACGAGAATACTCCACCACCTGACGGACCACGTCCTCATGGAACTCCTGGGTGTACATACTCGAACTCATCTTGATCTACTCCTTCAGCCAGAGCCGACCACCGAGTCACTTTTCCTGCCCCATTCCATTTCCGCCACTAGCGCAGATGACGTCGTTGCCGTTCGTCCCGAGGATGTAGTCGTCACCCTCGCTCCCGACAATCGTTCTTCAGCCACGAAGCCCGTTTTCCTCTACAAGGTGAAGTTCCTGTCGAGGTGGTCGATTTTGTCGCCGGTCGGGTTGGGGGACCGTGGGTTGGTCCTAGCCCGCCAGTCGGGCTACCCACGCCTCCTCAACGGGCCATTGTGACGCCCAGGTGGCGTCGATGAACCCGTAGCTGGTGGCAGCATCCGGGGTGGCGTAGAGCTCGATCAGGTCCTCCACCACGAAACCACTGTCGCGTAACAGGCGCATCATGGCGCCGTGGCTGATGTGAAATTCCACCCCGTCAGTATCGGGAAAGGCAAACCGGTGCATGTCTTGTTGGGGGCGTTGGAGCTGGGGGAGGGCGGGTCCGTCGGTCTCGTAGTCTTGGACACACAACATGCTCAGCACCGAGTTACCCAAGAAGATCAGGGTGCCTCCCGGGCGTAGGAGTTGGGCGGCAGCCGGTATCCAACGGTATGGGTCGCACCAGATGGCGGCTCCATATTCGCTGATGGCCACGTCGAAACTCGCAGGGCGGAGGGGTGGGTGTTCAGCGTCGGCGAACACGAGGGGGAATTCCACGCCTGAGCTCTCCTGAAGCCGGCGGGCCGTGGCCAATTGGGCGGGAGAGTTGTCGACCCCCACCGCAGAACGAGCGCCAGCGTCAAGGCACCACGCAGACACGTACCCGGTGCCGCACCCTAATTCCACCACGTCTTTGTCGGCCATGTCGCGGAGCAGACCTACCTCTGTTTCAGGCATTCCGAACACCCCCCAGACAGGACGGGCCCGCATCTCGGGCGAGTACATGCGTTGTCCGGCGGCGTCGTAGAATTCAGCGTTGCGGCGATCCCAGTAGGCACGGTTGGCAAGCAGGTGGTTGGTGGCTGGTGATTGGGTCACGGAGTCGCCTTTGGGAGTCGTCTAGGAAGTGACTTCCAGTAGTACTTTTCGGAACTGTTGGACAAGTTCAGTGTCGCCGCGGGTGATAATTCCAGTGGCTGGTCGCCCCCACAACCAGAGGTCGAGCTGGGTAGCCGGGGCGGTGATGATGGCGTTGGCCTGGGCGGCTCGATCGAGGGCAAAACCATCAAGTCGAAAGGTCTGGCCGGTTTCTGGGTTTGCGCCGGTCACCTCACCCAATAGGAGGGTCCACAGGTCGCCGGTGTCGCTGGCTTTCAGTCGCACTGCTCCGCCAGTAGCGTTAAAGCGGGCCCAGGGGGGAGTTTCGCACAGCATCACCTGCACCACTTCGTCAATCCCGTCGGAGGCGAATTCGGCCTCGACTTCCGGGATGGGTTCGTTGACTGCCAGGGCGGCGTCGACATGGTGTACGAAAGACTCGTGGGCTTGCCGACGTCGGGTGAATCCGACGGTGTGGTTCTCCGACCAGCTCCACGCCGGCTCGGAGGGGTCGGCTTCTTCGAGTAGGGTCACCAGTCGGTCGCATGTGGCCCGGAGTTGGGTGGCGAGTACTCGTTCATCATCAGGGGGTGTGGGTGGCGTGTACGAAGCTGGGGTGGCGTCTGGGCGCTGTTCGATGATATGGACCCAGAACCGCTGCACCTCAATAAGATGCCAAGCCAGGGCGGCCAAGGTCCAGGTGCCGCAGGTGGGAACCGGGGTGTCGAGGGGATGCTGGTCGGCCAGGTCGGCTACACCATAGGTGTGTCGTTTGATGGTTTCGAGCCCGAACACTTCGTCCGGCTTGCTCATAATGCCTCCGCGTTACTGATTGTTGGGAGCTCGTCAACAAGAAGATGCGTAGTGGAACCAACTCGACCCTAATCGGCGAAATTCGAAGTTGCACCGGGTTTTCATGCATTCCCCTGAGTCGGTGTCGAGCGTGTTTTGGCTGGTGCTCGAACGGTGGGGTTGGGGAATTCAGCCCTTTGCGGGAAAAGGCGAACAAATGTTCGATTTCTCTGGCATAATTCTCAGCACAGTGTCACAGGCAGCAATTACTGTGAACACCGTTACTCGAAGATTCAGGTTACTGGATCGGAGAACAATGACGACGCCACTTATCCCAAACGAACAGACGACGACGAGAAAAGCGAGAGTAGAACGATGGTAAAGGTATTGGTGGCAACCACCGAAGCACAGGGGAATCGAGGAGACGACTACGCATGGGCGATCGACGGCGAGTTGGCTTATGTGCCGGTGTTGTCTTGTGACGGTGACACATGCGGGTGTCGGCGGGGTTTTGTGGGCATGGCAAGCGGCCAGGCCATCACGACTGCATTGGTGGTCGACAGGCCCGACATCTCTCGCACCCAGTTGGCTACTGCGCTGGCCGATTCGTTGGAGCGGCAACGTGAACAGCGCAACCAGCGCCTGGGTATTGACGTCAACGACAAAGCTGCCGCCAAGGAGGACTTTCGCGAGATCTTTCAGGCCCTTCTGGCCACGACCGACCACTTCGCTGCCGGCTCGGTCTTGGAGCGCGACGGGCAGATGCTGCGGCGGCGAGCAAAAACTGAGCCTTTCCCGGCCCCGTTTGGCATCACCCCGAGCTAGTCGGTGTATAACTGCCTAGATGCGAGCAAACAGTGTGTTTCTGGATTTGATCGATCTGGCGAGCGGTGGTCGAGGTGCTGGGGTTTGGAGAGGAGCCCCAGCACCGGAAACCTCGGGCCGCACCTACGGCGGCCAATTCCTGGCCCAAGGTTTGGCCGCGGCCTACCAGACGGTGGAACCCGGGCGACGAGTGCATTCCCTGCACGCCTATTTTGTTGCTGGCGGAGATGTGACCCAACCCACCGACTACACCGTAAACACGGTGCGTGATGGACGCTCGTTTTCGCTGCGTTCAGTGAGCGGTTCGCAGGGCGATCGGGAAGTTTTCATGATGTCCGCCTCGTTCCAGGTGCCAGAGCCAGGGCTTACCTACCAGCCCGACCTCTCACTACGACTGGCGAGTGGAGCCTCGGTGCCAAATCCGGCCGATACTGAACTTGACTACAACCAGTTTGGTTACCTCCATCCCGATCTCGACCCGGACGGTGACTGGTCGGGCGATCTTCGCCCGATGGAAATTCGTTACATCAATCCGCCGCCCCAGCCCAGCGAGTCGGCGGGTGGGCCACTTCCGGCGACTAACGAACCCCAGCTGACCTGGCAGCGGATGCGATCAGGGATGCCAGCAGGCACGGTCGACGAGGAAACATGGATGCCCGATGACCCGGCGGTTCATGATTGTGCCGTGGCGTATCTGTCGGACTCCACACTCATTGATCACATCCTGTTGCCTCACGGGTTTCGTTGGCAAGACGCTCGTTTGACCGGCACCAGCCTCGATCACGCCATGTGGTTCTATGGCGACCGTACGGCCCGAGCCGACCAGTGGTTGTTGTGTCGTCAGTCGGTTGAAGCTACCGGTTCGTCTCGGGGGTTAGCGACGGGCCGAATCTATTCAGCGAGCGGCGAACTGGTGGCTTCTTGCCAGCAGGAAGGGCTGATGCGTTGGCGGTTCGACTGACTCGCCGACTGCCCTACTGAAAGGCCAGAATCGCGGATGCCACCATAAGGACGATGGTGATCGTGATCACACCCACGATCGCCAACAACCAGCGGGCGTCGGCGTCGGCTGATCGGACACTTTCCACCAGGGCGATGCTGGTGTGGTCCTGAGGCATGACGGTGGTGGCGGCCGCTTCTTCGGCCACCGATTGGGAGTTGGTTGTACTCTCAGCGTCGGAGGGCTCGTTGACTGGTTCGTTGTTGACTTTCGGTTCGCCGGCGCTGGCGTCGGCGGCCTGGCGTTCGGCCTCGGTGATTTCCACGGTTTCTGAGGTAACGAGGCTCGACATGACTGAACTTGCATCTCGGCTGGTGCGGGACTGGGTTTCAGCGAGCCCTACGCTGCGCCGCAACGCGGTGACGAACGCCGCGCCGTTCGAGGGGCGAAGGCGCGGGTCGGGATCCATTGACCGCATGATCAGGCCGGAAATCGAATCGGGTAAGGTTTCTAGCGGCTCGGTGAAAGCAGCTTCGCTATCGGCGCCTGCCACCGAGCGGGAGGGCGGTGGGTAACCAGCGATGAGGGCCCACATGATCGCTCCAAGCCCAAATACATCGGAGGTCGGCGCGGCCGGGGCCCCAGAAATAACTTCGGGAGCGAGATAACTTGAGTGTTCAAGCGTTAAGGAGTTGGACGGTTGGGTATCGAACCGCAGGCTTTGCTCAAACCGACTGACACGGGGCATGAGGTAGTCGGTGAGCTCGATCGCCCCGGGGCGTAGAGCACGGTGGGCGATCCGTGACCCGTGAAGCTCGGCCACGGTTACCGCAACCAGTTCCAGCAGGAATGCCCCATGACGCCAGGCCACCGGGCCGTGTTCGGCCATGAACCGAGCCATCGAACCCCGGGCATAGTAGGGACTAATGGTGTAGGGGTGTCCGTCGCTGGTGGCGCCAGCGTCGAGAATCGGGACGATCGCAGCGTGGCCAGCGAGGCGGGAGGCAATTTTCTGATGCTGGTTGAACGCTCGGAAACCTTCGGAGTGGCGACTCCCGGTGAACAAGCGGACCGTAACCTGTCGATGAGTCGAGGATTGATAGGCCCGAAATTCGCTGGTGTCACTCGATTCCAGATCGGTGACCATGTTGAGTTGTTCGAGGTTTTGAATCTGCGGCAGATGAATGTCGCTGGCCAAAAGGTCTCTGGGGTCGGGTTTAATAGAAACGCCGATACTCTCACTGATCGCCACGATGGTCCTCTCGCCGTTTGCGGTTGCCGGTCCGCCACTTCCGCGTCGCGAGATAATGAGTAGTCAACACCCCGCTACCTCCATTTTGGCGTAAAAAAGGGTGTCGCGTGTGTCAGAACCCCAAAAATTTACCTAAGGTCTGAACGACCTATTACTTGTTGTGCCGCTCGCCTCGCCGGGCGACGAGGAGCGAAACGTGAGCGAGGCCGGCAACGACCAGCCAAAAACGACCAACATTCTGCGCGTCGGATTGCGTCATACCTATGAGTTGGTGCGAGTTCATCCGGTCCCATTTGTCTTGGCCATCGTGGGGGCCGCCCTCTTTGCTGGAGCCACTGTCGCTGCCACCGAAGTGTTAGGAATCGTGGTCGATCGGGTGGTGCGTCCCGCCTATAACCCCGAAGCTGGCGGAGGGTTGCATATTGGGTTGGCGGCCGGAGCGGTGGTGCTGGTGGCCGTGATTCGTTCCGCCGGGGTTTGGGCCCGACGGTACTGTGCCGGGTACACCACCGAGTTAGCTCGACGCCGGCTGCGGCTTTTGTTGGCCGAACGGTATCTGAAGCAACCGATGGGCTGGTATAGCGATCAGCCGACTGGGCGTCTGTTGGCCCATGTCGACAGTGACACCATGGTGGCAACTGAGGCCATCAATCCCTTGCCGTATTCGGTTGGTGTGGCGTTCCTGGGAATATTTGGGGCGGGAGCGCTGGTGGCTACTGATTGGGTGATGGCCGTACTGGCGATCGGAATGTTCCCGGTACTGGTGGGGATTAACCGATGGCTTTCTTCAGTGATCGAGCGTCCGGCCGCTGAAGTGCAAGAAGCGGTCGGGCGGGTATCTTCGATCGCTCACGAGAGCTTCGACGGAAGCCTGATTGTGAAGGTGCTCGGGCTGGCCCAAGCAGAGGAAGAACGATTTGGCGAGGCCAATGATGATCTCTGCCGTAAGCGGGTGCGGTTCGGTTATCGGCTCGCCACCTATGATGTGTTGAACGATACGGTCCCACAGTTGGGCACTCTGGCGGTTGTGGTCGTGGGGGCGTTCCGGGTGTCACAAGGGGCGATTACGGCCGGCGACGTGGTGCAGGTGGCAACCCTGTTTGCGCTGCTGGTGGCCCCCATGCAGGTGCTCGGCTATTTCCTTTCTGCGTTGGCTCCCGCCGTCGCTGCCCGGCGACGGATCGACGGGGCATTAGGAGGGGCCGCGGCGATAAGTGCTCGGGGTGCCAGTGCGGTGATGCCCCCTGTCTCCGATGCCCTCCCTGCACACGGGACCAAAGCCGGCATGTTGGCGGAACCCTCGGTGAAGAGTAGGGGGACAGCGGCCTTGGTCGCGCAAAATCTCAGCTACCGCTATGGGCACACCGATTCCGATACTGACACCCTGAGAGGGATAGATCTGACCGTGAACGCAGGGGAGATGGTGGCGCTGGTTGGTTCAACCGGCTCGGGGAAATCCACGCTGATGCTGCTGTTGGCGGGTCTGTATCCCCCAGCCACGGGGACCGTGGAGTTAGCCGGGAACACTATCAGCGGGTTGTCCGAAATCGAACTCGCCGATCGACGGGCGTTGGTGTTCCAGGAGTCTTTTTTGTTTGCGGATACCCTCCGTCGAAACCTCGACCCTTACAACCGTTATTCAGATGAGTCCGTGTGGGCGGCCCTAAGGATGGCCGCCGCCGATTTCGTTGCCGAGCTCCCCCAACAGTTGGAGACAGTGGTGGGGGAACGAGGCGTCACACTTTCGGGTGGGCAACGCCAGCGGGTGGCGCTGGCTCGGGCATTGTTGCGAGAGCCACAGTTGTTACTGCTCGACGACGCTACCTCGGCGGTTGACTCGGTGGTCGAACAACGAATCTTGCGGCGGGTGAGGGAACAGAATCGTGCCACCACCGTGATCGTGGCCCAGCGGCTGTCTACGATTCGGTTGGCTGACCGGGTGGCGTATCTGGTGGACGGTGTCATTGAAGCCACCGGTTCCCACGATGAACTGATGCGCATCGACACCTACCGAACCCTCGCCCAAGCCTATGAGGAGCAAAGCGACGATTTGGCCGCCTATGAGGAGCAAAGCGACGAGCAGGAGGCCGCCAGTGACCGCTGACATGGCCCATTTCGACGATGGTGCGGAGCCTTTTGACGCCGAGAGAGTAGACGGAGCTATTCGGGTGTTGCGGCGCGGGTTGGCTGCGTCGCCTGATTTGCGGCGTGGGTTGCCGGTAACTGTGGCGATGGGGTTTGCGGCAACCATTGGGTCTCTGGTGCTGCCCATGCTGGTAGAGCGGATGATCAATGATGGCTTTGCCGCTGATGGCGGCATCCGCACCGGGTTTTTTGTTTCGATGACCATGGCCGGTTTGGGGGTGGTGGTGGCAGCTGCTGGGGTGGGGTGGGTCACCCGACGCCGTCTTACCTTTCGAGCCCAACAAGCTATTGCTCAACTGCGCCAGGATGCGTTTGCCAAGGTGCATAACTTGTCGGTGGCCGATCACAACGAAACCCGGAGGGGAGTATTGGTTTCGAGGATCACCAGTGATAGCGAAACCCTGGCTCGGTTTACCCAGTGGGGGTTATTGGCCTGGAGTATTCATCCCGTGTTGATTCTGGGATTTTTCGTCATTGTGGCCTTCTACTCATGGGTGATTGCCGTGGTCTGGGTGATCTGCTTTGTGCCGACCATACCGGCGTTGCGCTGGCTGCAACGCCGACAGTTGGCGGCCCTCGACGAGCAGCGATCTCATATTGGTGAGATGTATGGTTTGTATTCAGAGGCGGTGTCGGGGGCGGGCCCGGTACGGGTGTATGGTCTGCATCGATGGATGGCGGGTTCTATCACCGAAAAGGTTGAGTCGGTTCGCCGTTCGACGGTGCGCGCTGCCTTCTACTTCGCTTCGACTTATGCCGCCGGAGATGTGGCTTCAGCCTTGGCGGTGGCGGCCACCCTGGTGGTGAGCCTTACCAGGCCGGAGTTGGTGGGGCTCAACGAGGGGCAGCTTGTGGCGGTGTTGATCATGGCTACCATGTTGCAGCGTCCCATCGGGGAATTGGGCGAGACCCTAGATCAGACCCAGCACGCGATCGCTGGGTGGCGAAAGATCTTGAACCTTATCGACTACGAAGTTGATGTGAAGGAGCCCCACAACGGGGTACCGATGGATTCGGGGCCCCTAGCCATCGAGGCTGAAGGGGTGAGTTTCCACTATCGCGATGGCGAACCTGTGCTCCGCGACCTCGACGTTTCCATCCCGGCCGGAACGAATGTGGCCATTGTCGGGGAGACAGGGTCGGGGAAGACGACGTTCGCCAAGCTGTTGTGCCGATTGGCCGACCCGGTTGCCGGAGCAATAAAACTGCGCGCTAATGACGGTCAGTGGGTAGACCTGCGCGAGATGGCCCCTGAAGCCCGCCACGCCTCAGTGCGAATGGTGCCCCAGGATGGGTTCTTGTTCGATGGGACGATAGCCGCCAACGTGAAACGAGGATCAGAAGGGAGTTCCGACGATGACGTTGTCGGTGCGTTCACCCGTTTGGGCCTATCCCCGTGGCTTCACAAATGGCCGGACGGCATCCACTATCAGGTGGGTCAGCGGGGAGAGAATCTGTCGGTGGGGGAACGCCAGTTGGTGGCCCTAGCTCGGGCGGCGTTGGCCGACCCTGGGCTGCTGGTGCTGGACGAAGCAACATCAGCCGTGGATCCGGAAACTGATCGGGCACTCACCTCGGCGTTGCAACGACTGGCCGAAGGCCGCACGATGGTGGCTATCGCACATCGGTTGAGCACCGCCGAACAAGCGGACCTGATTCTGGTCTTCGATGGGGGAAGACTGGTGGAACAAGGTGCTCACGAGACGTTGGTTCGGGGTGACGGTTTGTATGCTCGGATGTATCGTGCGTGGGTCGGTAACACGAGACAGGTTTAGGGCCAGTTTCTTGCCCGCTTGTTGTACTCGACTCGCCATCAGCCGCTAGCATCGCGGCGTCAACTCGTCAAGGAGAATTCATCGTGAGCAAGTCACCTGTCAGAGTAGCTGTGACCGGGGCCGCCGGGCAGATTGGCTATAGCCTGCTGTTCCGGATCGCCTCGGGAGGAATGCTTGGTCCTGATCAGCCGGTCATCCTGCAGATGTTGGAAATCACTCCGGCGTTGTCGGCCCTTGAGGGTGTGGCGATGGAACTCGACGATTGTGCCTTCCCCCTTCTGCACGGGATGGTTCGCACCGACAAGGCCGAGGAAGCCTTCGGCGACGCTGATTACGCACTGCTGGTAGGGGCCATGCCTCGCAAACAAGGTATGGAGCGGGCCGACTTGCTCGAAGCCAACGGAGGCATCTTCGGCCCACAAGGCACCGCCATCAACGCTGCGGCTTCCCGCGACGTGAAGGTGCTCGTGGTAGGTAACCCGGCCAACACCAACGCCCTGATCGCCATGAGTCATGCCCCGGATCTCGATCCTAGCCAGTTCAACGCCATGACTCGCCTCGACCACAACCGGGCCATGAGCCAACTGGGTGCCAAGGTGGGTCGCCCGATCACCGATATTAAGAAGATGACGATCTGGGGCAACCATTCCACCACCCAGTATCCCGATCTCTTCCATTGTGAGGTCGACGGACAGAATGCTGCGGCCATGGTGAACGACCAGGATTGGTTGGAAAACACCTTCATCCCCACCGTCGCCAAGCGCGGAGCAGCCATCATCGAGGCCCGCGGGGCGTCGTCGGCCGCTTCAGCTGCCAATGCCGCCATCGACCATATGCGGGACTGGGCTCTCGGCACAGCCGAGGGTGACTGGACTTCGATGTCGGTGCCGTCTGACGGCTCCTATGGGGTGCCCGAGGGCATCATTTCCAGCTTCCCCTGCACCGTAAAAGACGGGGCATACTCGGTGGTCCAAGGCCTCGAAATCAATGACTTCAGCCAGTCCAAGATCGACGCGTCGGTAGCGGAACTGACCTCCGAGCGCGACGCGGTGGCGGAACTCGGTTTGATCTAAACCTCACTCCATACCGAACAGATAGTTATTTCAGAAAGCGGCTGGTGGTATTGTCTGCCAGTCGCTTTCCGTTGGTCTGGCGTTGGGGACAGTAGTACACGGTGTAGGCCCGATAGGTTACTGAGCGGATTGATTCGGCACAGTCCACGCAGGGTTCCCCCTCACGGTTATGAACCTTTGACGGGCGGTCGGCGCTTTTCCCGATGTCGGTCAGGGTGCGTTCGTGGACGGTGGCTCGTTCGACCACTTCACCGATGGCGAGGTGGAGCTGGCCGATCTCATCGGGCGAAAGTTTCGCGGCGTTGGCAAACGGCGAGAGGGCGGCCTCATACAGGATCTCGTTGGTGAGTAGGCGACCAAGGCCGGCCAATACTCGTTGATCTCGGAGCACTCCATGGATCCTCCGGGAATGGGACGAAAGGAGTGCGCCGAGCGTGGCCTGGTCGAGGTCGTGGGCTTCGGGGCCGAGATGGCCAAGGGGGTTATGAGGATTCTCGTTGTCGCTGAGGTGGGGAGTGGATACGGCCCAAACCCCCGCCTTGCGTTCCGAACCGGCTTCGGTCAGGAGCCAGGCCTCGTCGGCCACAGAGGCATCTTCACCGGTTCCGTCGCTGCCAGCAAAGACCCATCGAGCCAGCCCCTGGCGGGGTTTCTTGGTGCGTTTGGGATCGGGCCGTAGGCGACCCCCTTGCATCAGGTGCACGACATGACTGGTGTCGTTCCCGAAATCGAAGATCAGGTACTTGCCGCGCCGTCGAATTCCTCGTAACGGGTAGCCGACTGCTCCGTCGGCCGGCGGGTCGAACGTTTTGAGGGTCGCGAAGTTGAGGAGTTCGAAGGACTCCAGCGGTCGCCCCACCAAGCTGGCGGCCATTCGTTCGGCGTGGGCTTGAATCTCTGGCATCTCAGGCACGGTGGAGTCCTTCCGTTGCCCGCCAGGCTAGCTCACCAGAAAGTTCGTTTCCTCACGAAGTTGTGCGAGTTCGTCGTCGACGGCCGCCAAGTACTGCTGATGACCGAGCAGGGCGTTGGGGTCGCCGGCTATCGAGAGGAGGCCGTCGAGAAATGCTCGCTGGGCTCCCGTTTGGCCCTGAGCGATGCGGCACGCGAGTGACCAGGGCAACGTCAGCATCACGTTGGCATGGCCCGGACCCCGAGCCATTTTCACCTGTTCGGGCCCCAACACCAGGTGGTGGGTCTGTTCGTCGGCTTCACCAGGACAATTGGTTACCTGATAGGCCACCACAAACGGTTTCGAGCTGGGTGTCATCGACGTGAGAATGGCGTTGGCCGCCACAATCCACTGATCGCTGAGGTAGTCCACTTTGGCCATGATCGTTCTTATCCTTTGGCCTTTTGGAGCAGGCCAATCATCGTGTTCTTGGCTTCTAGTTCGGCTTCTAGTGGTTGGATTACAAGGTTTTGGGCAATGTCGGCTACTGAACGTTCGGCATTGCGTCGCACCGCTCGGGCTCGTCGTCGAGCTCCCAGTGCCGCGAACTGTTTGGAGATCATGGCCAGCAGCAATCCCAGAAACACGCCGCCTGCCAGCATGGTGGTGGGAAGTGGTATCCGGTAGCGGTCCCAATCGGGGTAATAGGCCATGGGGGGTTCGGGTAGCCGCAACCAGGCATTGGCGGCGAGTAGGGTGAGCCAGATCACTCCGGCCAAGACGATGAGGGCCAACACCAGTTGAAGGCCGTTGACAACTCGCCACCACAAAGGGGTGCTGCCCTGACTGTCGCGGGCTGCTCCCGATACGGCCTGTTCAAGTTGGTCGGCTAGATGGTTGGGGTCGGGGGTGGCCTTGTCTCGAATCAGATCGGGCCAGGGGGCATCGAGATTTTCGGTGGCCTGGTGAAGCACGTCGCGCACCGCAGCCTCTGAGCGGGTGCGCTGGATTCCGCTGGGGGCTGGAATACTTGAGCGCCCGGTAGATCCTTCGTTCAGCCGGAGTTTTCGGAGCGGGTGCGGTCGCAGGGCGCGCACCCAGCGGATATAAGGCCACCCAAGGCGGGCCGATGCGTCGCGGCGATGGCCGGCGGCGACCGCTTCGGTCACCACATCCAGGCCAGCGGCGTCCACCAGGTGGCGAGCCAGTTGTTGTTGGAGTTTGTTCGGCACCTTCGCCGTTCCGGTTTCTTCACCGATCTCCTCCAGCAGTTCGGTGGCGACTGTCGTGATGTCGCTGGACAATCGAGCCATCATGGCCCGCTTCTTGTCGACCGTCTTTTCGAGCAGCGTGATGACATCGGGTAAGCCGTCTCCGGTAACGGTGGAGACCGGCAGGACCGGTAAGGTGTCGATCCCGTCGGCTTCGATAAGACGCGAGAGGTCGCGACGGCAGGCGTCCACCTCTTGGGCCGAGAGTTGGTCGCTCTTGTTGAGGACCATTGCCATCACCCCCTCGTAGTTGTTGAGTTGCCGGAGGTATTGGTGGAGGGCGAGGTCGGCGTACTTCTCATGGTCGGTCACCCACAAGAGGAGGTCAGCGTGACTGGCGATTCGCTCCATCTCTTCCCGGTTTGCGGACTCTACCGAATCATGGTCGGGCACATCGAGCAGCACGAGTCCGCTGAGTTTTTCGGCCTGGGGGTGATTATCAGCGACGGTGTGACGGTTCTGGACCTCCAGCCAGTCGAGCAAGGCGGAAGGGTCATCACCAGGCCAGTACAGGGCCAACGTCGAAGAGGTGGTGGGACGACGAATGCCAGCCACCGCCGCATCGGTGTGCGCCACCGCGTTGGCTAACGATGATTTGCCTCCGCCCGTGGCCCCCAACAAGGCCACGAGGGTGTGCTCAGATCCGTGCTCCAGGCGTCCTTCAACCTTGTGTAGGGTTGCCTGGGCGAAGGCCACAGTCTCGATCGAGGCTCGACCATCGGCCACGGCGATGGCGGTGGCCAAATGCTCGGTGCGTTCAGTCAGGCTGGAGTGCCGGATTTTGATCATCGGCCCGTTCCTGATCGTGCCGTGGCGAATGATTTGAGGGCTGCGTCGAGGTTTTCGAGGGCCTGAGGTGCGGCCGCAGTTTGGTTGAGCTTGTCGGCAAACCGGGCCGCTTCGTCTTCGAGTACGGTGTTCATCCGGACCTCCAGCAGATCCCGGGCTTCGGTTGCCAGTTCCCGCACTGCTTGGTCGCCGAATATGGCGTTGAGTAGAGCCTGCGACAGGCTGGCAGTGCCGGCGCCAATCGCTACCTCGCCGCCACTCAGGCCCGCAGTTTGGCTAAAGAGCACGATCATGAGGGCAAGGCCGACACTATTAACACCGAGCGCCAATACTCGTGCCACCGTTCGTTTGGAGCCGCCTTTTTCTCGAACAAGCCCCATCACATCGTCTTGCCATGCCCGCACCTGTTCTTCCAGTCGAGGAGCGAGTTGTGGGGTGGAACGCTCCAGCGACCGGTCACTGGCCAGAATCTGATTGCCGCCGGGGAGGTTCTTCCACGTTGATGTGGTCATCAGGGCGGCACGATCGGCATAATCCACCACCAGTTGGGCGATGGTGGAGGTGATCTCGCCCTTCACGTCCTGTTGGGCACCGACCTTGCCGGTGGCGAAGCGTACGATACGGTCGCGCATCCAGCTGATACGGGTTTGTACCGCCCGCATCAATTCGGCGGTGCCGATGAGTTCTTGCCACCGCTCCAGCACCTCGCCCCGCAGGAGATTGCCGGTGGCGAGGTCGGTGCGGAGGTCGCTTCGGGCCGCGGCGTATACCTCGTCGACCACGCCCATGAGTTCGTGTACAGCTTGTTGTTGTTCGCGGCCCGCGTTGAGTACCAGGCGGGTGCGTTCCTGCACCGAGTGGAGGGCCCCAGCTAGGGTGTGGGCGACGACCGCGTGGCGCTTTTCGGCGTCGTCAGCCAGTTGGCGCAACATAGCCGGCAAATGGCCTAAGGCCTCCACTGGGATTTGGCCGTTGATGAGCTCCGCGGTTTCGACGGGATAGATGGCGACATCGGCCAGCGCTTCATTTTTGAGCATGTCGCTCATGTGGGCCACAATTTCGTTGGTGGCCCCGGGCGGGATCCGGTTGATGATCACGGCCAGTGAGGCACCTCGCGTTTGGGCGCGACGCA
>Ga0316189_10004064_pt1 | contig 14127 bp, 9 predicted proteins | sample LowCovwburrow_MG_FD_204930 | JGI IMG/M metagenome (GOLD analysis project Ga0316189, IMG submission 204930) | Coastal sediment microbial communities from Maine, United States - Lowes Cove worm burrow | ecosystem: Environmental > Aquatic > Marine > Coastal > Sediment | place: USA: Maine...
CTTCGGGCCTGCAGGTCGGTCGTCGGCGCTCATCATGCCGGTCCATCTTAGATATTGCATCTCACAACGTGAACCGATGCCGATCAACAGGTCTGTATCTTGCCATAACTCCCAGGCGGCTGAAGAAGAGACTCCAAGCTCATGATCTTCCGATACAACACCTCTGCCGCTGCGAAACGCTGTTACCGGGGCATCAAGTATTTCGGCCAGGGCCAACACTTCAGCACTGGCGTGCTGAGCCCCGCCACCACACATAATCATGGGCCGTTTCGATGCAGAGATCAGCTTGCCTGCCGCCTCAATAGCTTCCTGGTCAATTTCCGGACTGGTTGGCATTTCCGGGATTTCCGGCATACTGACCATCGAGTCGCTTGCCATGGTGTCCCAGCACATTTCTACGGCGACAGGACCGGGTTTTCCTGATTGCATCTGACGAAACGCCTCATCAATAAGCGATGGGGCATCTTCTGGTCGGTCCGCCCGGTCTGCCCATTTAATAAAACTGCGAAGCGTTGCCAGTTGATCCGGTAATTCATGCAAATGGCCTCGACCTTTGCCAAGAAAATTTGAGGGAACATTGCCGGTAAGGCACATGACGGGCGCTGACCCGGCAACGGCCGTGCACAGTGCGGCTCCCGTATTCAATACGCCGGGTCCTGGTACAACCGTATAAACACCAGGGCGGCCCGACGCCTTGGCGTAGCCGTAAGCCATGTAAGCGGCACCCTGCTCGTGTCGGCTGGTGATCACATTGAGCTGATTTCCAGATCGCTGCAGAGCGTCCATGATCGGGTAAGTCTGTACTCCCGGCAGACAAAAGACGGTGTCTACCCCGTGGCGTATCACCGCCTGAATCATGGCATCACCGCCAGTCATACGTTCGTTCATTGATTTGACCTCCTGATCGGGAATTTAGGGGTGGCTTTGGAGAGCCCCAAACATGAAACCGTAAACGCTTAATGCGTCTCCATAGTATCACTTAAATCTATCAGAAATCTGTTGGAAAGCATCATCGTTAGCTACAGGCCCGATTGTCGCAATTGTCGGGGGACCACTGAATAGTCTTTGTGCCGTGTTGAGCAACATCTGATTGTCCACAGACTCGATTTTCTCGATCGTCTCGGAGATGGGTATGTCCTTGCCAAATACCATCACGTGGCGGGCAATTTGCTCGCACCTGGACGAAGTGCTTTCCTGTGACATCAAAATGCTCGCTTTAAGTTGGATCTTGGCACGGGCAATTTCTTTCTCGCTCATGCTTTCACAGACTTTGGCAATCTCGTCGAGAATCAACGGAACCATCTTCGGTGCCTCTTCCTTGCCCGTCGCCGCATAAATACCGCTCAAACCGGAATCTGAGTAGGACGAGACAAATGAATAGATCGAATAGACAAGACCACGTTTTTCGCGAATCTCCTGAAACAGCCGTGAGGACATTCCCCCCCCAAACAGTGTGGAGAGGATTGAGGCTCCGTAAAAATCAGGATCAAGGTAGGATATGCCGTTGAAACCAAGTAGGAAATGAACCTGCTCAATATCTCGCTTCTGGACAAAATTGCCGCCACTGTAGTTTGGATGTATCCGATCATGGGGTTGATGGCTGGATAAGGAATCGAACGTCTTTTCAACCTGCTTGACGAATTTGTCGTGATCTACGTTGCCGGAGGCAGCGACCACAATGCGGGGCGGGGAATAATTATGGCGCATGTAGTCGATAATCGACTCGCGCTTCATGTTCTGAACAAGGTTCTCCAAGCCCAAAATCGGACGACCCATGGCTTGGTCCGGGAAGGCTGTTTCCTGAAAATAGTCAAATATGATGTCGTCAGGGGTATCGTTGGCCTGATGAATTTCTTGAATGATCACCGCGCGTTCGCGCTCCAGTTCTTCTGGATCCAAGGTTGAGTGCTGAATAATGTCGGCAATCAGATCTACCGCCAGTTCAACATCATCCTTGAGGACTTTGGCAAAGTATGCCGTGTGCTCTCGCGACGTATAGGCATTGATTTGCCCGCCAACGGCTTCAATTTCTTCCGATATGGCATAGGCGCTGCGACGTTTGGTGCCTTTAAACGCCATATGTTCCAGGACGTGGGATACTCCGTTGATAAGCGGGTGTTCATCTCGTGTGCCGACATCAATCCAGGCGCCAACAGAAACGGTTTCAACGGTACTCATCGGGTCACTTATCACCCGCATCCCGTTACTAAATGTGGTGAGCTTACTGTTCACGAAGGGTTGCCCTTCACCCTCAGGGTGTCTTCGATATAAGACTTTACCTGAGCCAGATCATTATCAAGAACGGTGTACTCTTCGTCCCGCTCCAGCAGGTCTGCAAGCCTGTTTGGCAGTTGTGGACGAATCGAGACGGCCTGCTCAACCGCATCAGGGAATTTGGCCGGATGGGCAGTGGCCAATGAAATCATAGGAATGCTGGGGTTCTTTCGAACTTCACGTTGAGCCAAAATGCCTAGAATAGAGTGTGGATCAAGCAGTTCTCCGGTTTCCTTATGAAATGCCTGAATGCCTTCGCGGGTTTGATCATCATCGAATCGGGCCGCATCAAACAACACGCGGGCGCGGGCCAGTTGATCGGCAGAGACGTCAAATTTGCCAGATTTGCGGAAACCCTCCATTGTTTTAGCAACCTGTTTGCCATCGCGATCACACAGATCAAACAACAGGCGCTCAAAATTCGAGGAAATCTGAATATCCATGCTGGGGCTGATGGTTGGGCCAACACCGTTCATTTCCATCGTTCCGGAATTGAAGAATCGGGTCAGGATATCATTGCTATTGGAGCCAACGACCAGTTGTTCTATTGGTAAGCCCATTTGCTGGGCTGCGTAACCAGCGAAAACATTGCCGAAATTCCCGGTAGGGACAGAAAAGGCCACACGGGTATCTGGCGCCCCGGCATTAACGGCAGCCCAGAAATAATAAGCGATTTGTGCCATGATCCGGGCCCAGTTGATCGAGTTGACTGCGCTTAATTTGTACTGGCCCCGAAACGCCGTATCGTTGAACAGGGCCTTCAGCATATCCTGACAGTCATCAAACGTACCGCGCACAGCAATATTATGGACATTATGAGAGGTTACGGTTGTCATTTGTCGCCGTTGCACTTCCGAAACCCGGCCATCAGGGAAAGTGATAAAGATATCAATGGTATCTCGGTCCCGGCAGGCCTCAATGGCAGCAGAGCCGGTATCACCAGAAGTTGCTCCGACTATGGTAATTCGTTCTCCGCGTTGCTTCAGTACATGATCAAACATCCGCCCGAGGAACTGAAGGGCCATGTCTTTAAAGGCCAAAGTGGGTCCGTGGAACAACTCCAGCAGCCACTCATTTTCGCCAACCTTTTTCATGGGCGCAACATCGCCGTGATCGAACCCGCTGTAGGCCTCTTTAATAATGTCAGAAAGCTGGGATTTGGTGACGCACTCGCCGACAAACGGCAACATCACCTGCAAGGCAACATCTGTATAAGGCAACCCTTGCATCGAACGAATCTGCTCAGGGGAGAATTGAGGCCACGATTCCGGCAGGTAAAGACCTCCATCCCTAGCCAGGCCGGCAAGCAGGACATCATCAAATTCAAGAATGGGCGCTTCGCCACGGGTACTTATATATCGCAAGAGAGTAGCCTTTTTTAGTATGTCATATGTGAAACGAGCACAGATTATCCGGCAAGTCTGGGCATAACAAGCGAGTTAGCTCCTGAAACGAATTTCAGCACTTTTTAAAATTAATCAGCCTCTGAATGGTTCAGATCAAAGAATGTCATTAGTATAATTACCTATTACTTGATCTTTATCAAAGCCGAGGTAGATACCGGGTGTTAACAACCCTCCCTATGACCTTGTAAAATGCTCTAAATTGCTCACGGAGGCAAAGTATTATGAAGACACTATCATTGATGGCATCAGCACTATCTGTTGCCGGTCTTGCAATTCTCGGAACTTCAGGAGGGGTGTTGGCTGCTGAACCTACTCTTTCTGAGGCTGATTTCGAAGAATCAAAGACCTTGTACTTCCAACGGTGTGCCGGTTGTCACGGTGTGCTTCGGAAAGGCGCGACAGGTAAAGGCCTGGAGCCAAAAAATACTATGAAATTGGGCCAAAAGCGTCTTGAGAAGATCATCACGCTGGGTACCGAAGGTGGCATGAACAACTTCGATGATTTGTTCTCCAAAAAACAAATCGCGAATCTGGCTACCTATATCCAAATGGAAGTTCCTCCTCCTGCTGAACTCGGCCTTGCCGAAATGAAGAAGCGTTGGAAGACCTACGTTAAGCCTGCTGACTATCCAAAGAAGCCTATGCATAGCCGCAATTGGGAAAACTTCTTTATGGTCATCCTTCGTGACGCCGGTAAAATTGGCGTTATTGATGGTGACACAAAAGAGATCGTTACCAAGATCAACACCGGTTACGCTATTCACGTGATGAAAGAGTCATCTGATGGGCGTTTCTGGTATACCCAAGGCCGTGACGGTTTGATGTCAAAAATTGACGTCTGGATGGATCCGCCACAAGTTGTGGCTACTGCACAGGTCGCTTCTGATGCCCGTGACGTTGCTGTGTCTCACTACGGTAAGTGGAAAGACAAGTATGTTATCGGTGGCGGTTACTGGCCTCCTCACTTTGTTATCCTCGACGCAGAGACCATGGAGCCTCTTAAAGTTGTCTCCACACGTGGTGTGAATATTGATGGTGAATATGTGAACGAAGCACGCGTTGCTGCGATCTACAACACACCAAATGCACCAACGTGGATGGTTGCTGTTAAGGAACTCGGCCAAATGTGGCAGGTTGACTATTCTGACCTGGATAACCTGCGTATTGATATGATCAACACACACAAGTTCCTCCACGATGGTTTCTTTGATCCAACACAGAAGTACTTCCAGATTGCTGCTAACGCATCAAACCGGATGGAATTCATCGATACGGAAACCCGTAAGGCTGTTGGTTCACTTGAAACAGGCAAAATGCCTCACCCGGGACCTGGTGCTAACTGGGTTGATCCAAAGTGTGGACCAGTTGCTGGTACAACTCACCTCGGTGAAGGTAAGGTAACGGTTTGGGGTAACGATCCAAAGGGTCGCCCGGATATGGCTTGGAAGATTTGCTACTCTGTCGAATCAGATGGCCCGGGTCTGTTTATCCGTACACATCCAAACTCTGATGTTGTTGTCTTTGACCAAACCAAACACCCTGACCCTGAAGTACAACAGGCCATCCAGGTGCTGGACAAGAAGACCGGCAAAATCGTCAAGACCATTCAGGTTACTGATATGGACAAGGCACTTGCTACCCACATCGAATTTAACGCTGACGGATCCGAGTTCTGGGTATCTGTCTGGGTTCGTGGCGGCAAGGTGAACTGGCTCAAGGGCGAACTCGTTGTCTATGACACGAAGACTCTCGAAGAGAAGACCCGTGTAAAAGGTCTGGAAACACCGACTGGTAAGTTCAACGTTTCCAACCGCATGCACCACAGAACATAAATTGATCTGAATGCAGTAGATAGCATAGAGGCAGGGACCAATGGTTTCTGCCTCTTGTTACCTGAACCGTAAATTCTGTTCCCTTGGGAACACTCTAATATTTGTTATTACATATATATTCATTCATTCTGTTATTTACCTCACTATAATCAGGTGAGTAAGGGAGAGGGAAATGGTTTCGAGTTTCATTAATTGGTTTTGGAAACCAACCAGTAAATTCGCATGGGGTGCCATCCTTATTGTTGGTGGTCTTCTCGGAGTCATCTTCTGGGGTGGCTTTCATACGGCGATGGAGGCAACAAACACCCAGATATTCTGTATCTCGTGCCATGAAATGGAACAAAATGTTTATGAGGAATATAAACAGACCATTCACTATACGAACCGTACCGGCGTTCGGGCAACCTGTTCTGATTGCCACGTTCCTGATCCCTGGATTCATAAGATAATCAGAAAAATTCAAGCCTCGAATGAGGTTCTGCATAAGGTTATGGGTACTATTGATACCCCTGAAAAATTTGAAGACAAGCGTTTGACTCTGGCAAAAAACGTATGGAAATCAATGAAACATACGGACTCACGTGAGTGCAGAAACTGTCACTCATGGGAAGCGATGTCAGATACCAAACAAAAACTCCGTGCTGGCAAGCGACATAAGGAGGCTCGGACTGACGGCATGACGTGTATTGATTGCCACAAGGGTATTGCCCACCGCGCGGTTCACGTTTTGCTGGACGAAGACGAAGATCCTTATGATGGAAAGCCGGATGCACGCCGTCTTCCGTACAAATCTGAAGTTGCCAAAGAAAGGGCGGCTCGGGAAGCCGCACAGAAGATCGCTGATGAAAAAGCCGCTGCCTTAAAAGCAGAAGCCGACAAATTGGCTGCAGAGAAAGCGGCCGCTGATAAGGCTGCTGCGGATAAGCTTGCCGCTGAGCAACCTGCTGCGAACGCCGCCGCTAGTGGGGGAGACACAACAGATTGGTCTTCCGTTCCAGCCGTTGATATTACGACGTTTTATCCGGGGCAATCGTCAATTGAGTGGGTCTTCAACGGTAAAGATCATGGCGGTGCACGTGCCGTTCGTCGGGCAAATGACCGTTGCGCTGAGTGTCATAAAGGCGAAGAAGCCGATATGGGGGCCAAGATCGTCACTGGCGAAAAAGCTGAAACAACCCCAATCCCTGGCAAACGTGGCAGTATTGCCGTTAAGGTCCGGGCAACTCATGACGAAACAAACCTGTCCATGAACTTCCAATGGCCGGATGTGGCCCATACGCCAGCCCCGTTTGTCGATGGCGGCAAAATGGACCCGGAGAATCAGGTCAAGCTGGCCGTAATGTTTGACGATGGCAAAGTAGAAATGGCCGGTTTTGTGGGATGTTGGGCAACTTGTCATCACGACTCAAACTATATGCCGGATCAACCCAAACCAGACGCATTGCCGGGGGCCGTTGGTGACCGGATTGATGTCAGTAAAGGCGTTACCAAGTACATCCCGGAAAGCCGCACTGAGTTTGAATACAAAGGGAGAAACAAAAAGCCTCGTGGTGCTTGGGACAAGCTGCTTGAGCCTGGCGAGATGGATGCCAAGAAAGCCGAAGGTGTAATGATGGACCTGCTGCGTTATTCAAGCAGTGGCAAAGTCGAGAGTGGATCCGTTATGGAGCAACGTGTATTGGCTGAGACCACCGATTCTACTGCAATCGGCACCCTGAAAGACGGAGTCTGGAACGTCACTTTGACCCGTCCGCTTAAATCCGATAAACCCGGAGGAGTGTCAATTGAGCCCGGCCAGATTTATACAATAGGCTTTGCCATTCACGACGACTTTACTTCTGCCCGCTTCCATCATGTGTCTCTGGAATATAAACTGGGTCTGGATAATGCGGAAGCTGAGATCAATGTTATCAAGAAGTAACATAACGACTGTCAAGTACACACTCGCCGCTATCATGATGATAGGGGTGAGTGCGCCTTCTTTTGCGGCGTCTCCTATGCTTGAAGTGACACCGAAACAGGAAAAGCTGTGTGCCAAAGCAGATAAACGCTACCAGGAGCTATTCCCGGATGCCAAAGACCTAGACGGAGTGGTCACCGTTAAGCTCTATAAATATAATTACTGTCCCCGCAACGTGACCGTCAAAGTCGGAACGACGGTTCGCTGGGTGAATGTTGATAAGCGGACCAGCCACAGTGTCTGGCTAAAAGAAGCAGGTGAGGCCGAATCTGAGCGGTTTTTCCCCGATGAAATGTGGAGCTTCAAATTTCTGGCTACCGGTGATTACCCATACTTGTGTGGCCCTCACTGGGAAAGTGATGACATGACAGGCTTTGTGAGAGTCGTCGATTAGGCAATCCGCAAACTAAAACATGTGATCAAAGACAAGCGTCTGGTTACGCCAACTGGCAAGTTCAACGTCTACAATACCCGCGAAGACGTATACTAAGTCAAAAGTTCACTCCCGGACCTTCCGGTCCGACATATCATCTGCGAAACTCACAAGGGAACTTGTACCGTTTCGCAGATTTTTTTTGTGTCTGAGGAAAACAGCCATCTGAGGCACGAATTGGCTCGACCTTTGGCAGGTAATACGGGACAATTCGGAAAGACGGAAACAGAATAATTTGGGGAAGTACATATGGCAAGCACGCCCTTGGAGCCGATTACGCATATTGCCGATGGTATCGGTATCGACAAGGTTTCACTGTTTGTAGGAGACCAGATCGGTGCCAGCAATGATGCACTGTTACGCCAACACAGTATCGTCAATGTGCTCAACTGTGCAGTAAACTGCGATATTAATTATGTTGATCAGACTCTCGACAAGACCAAGGGTGGGGTCAATCGGCCGTTTGGATTTGCGCCGGTTCGTACAGCCAAGGTGGGAATGATAGATGGAGAGGGGAATGACCCTATGCTGATGTTCGCCGCCGTTCATGTGTTGCACGGGATGTTGCACCAGACCTTTCCAGAAAAGAAAAGTTACACGCTTAAACAACCGGGCAATATTCTGGTCCACTGTCGCGGCGGGCGAAGTCGATCGGTTGCTGTCATTGCCCTGTATTTGAGCCATATGTTCCCCGAACGATGGTCCAACCTGAATGATATCATTGATGAAATCCGATACAAACGGGGCATCCCCGAGGAAGAATTTGCGTTGGTACCAACCGCAGGAATTCTCCATAATGCATCAAAGGTTTACGAGATGTTTCAAGACGGTAAGGCTTTATTTGGCCCTTGACCTGTTTATGCTTTGCATGAAAGGATGGAATAATGCCTGAGAGTAGACAGGTAACGTAATTAACAACCGTAATTAGGGAGCTAGTCATGAAAATTCACTTGTCGCGTATTGTGACCACATTGATGGTCAGTGTTGTTTCCCTTGGGATTCTTTCGATTTCACCCGCCTCAGCGGCCATGAAGCCAACGCCAGAGATGGAGGCGTGGCTTAAAGCGTCCAAGCTTGGTGCTCATAACATGGATGAAAATTGGGACGAAATTGTCGCTGCTGCCAAGAAAGAAGGCGAGGTTGTTGTCTATACGTCGTCTGGCCGGATTGCCAAACTGGTCAAACCGTTCAACGCCATCTACCCAGAAATTAAGTTGACGGTTCACGACCTTGGTTCAGTTAAATCGGTTGAAAAAACCATCCGTGAGCAAGATGCCAATATCTTCAACGCGGACATCGTGACCACCGGTAACTCTGGTCAGGTGATCCACGGGATGGTCAATAAAAATTATCTCGTCAATTATGTGCCACAGGCCTACATGGACCGTATCCCCGAGGTGTACCGGGAGCCTTTGCTGGTCCGTGTCAATGAGGCGATGGTCGTCCTGTATAACAAGGAGGCATACCCCTCTGCGGCCCCCATCAAGAACCTTTGGGAGTTGACTGAGGCCAAATACAAAGGCCGTGTCGGCATTAAAAACCCGATGTCTTCTGGCTCGACGCTGATGGGTGTAATGACCTTGATCCAGCATGCCGATGAAATGGCCGCTGCGTACAAGCGTTATGCCGGGAAGCCGATCAAGCTCAGCGAAGGCGTCGATGATGCCGGTCAAGAATTCTGGGCCCGGATGCTGGCCAATGATCTGGTGATTTTCAAATCCGGATCAAAACTGGCTGGGGCTTCTGGCAAAAAAGGCCAGAAGAAACCGCTGATTGCGATAGCCAACATGACCTATATTGCGCGGAATGAATCAAAAGGGTACGTTAATGTAATCCTGGAGGATGTTGATCCGGTTGCCAAGTTGGTTTATCCGACATTCACGGCAATCGCCCGCCGGGCCCCCCATCCAAATGCCGCCAAATTGTTTACGGCTTATCTGCTCGGCAGTACCAAACTGTCAAAAAACAGCAAACTTGATAAGCCTTATATGGAAGGGGCGAGCATGGACCTGTTGCTGGGTCTCGCGCCCTATTTTGATCCGGGTACAGCCAGCCCGCGCAGTGATGTCCCAATGCCAGTTGGCGGAGAAATCTGGAATACCATGAAGGGCTGGGATGTTGACCCTGACTTTATGTGGAATCAGGGACCCAAAATGCGTGACTTCTGGATTGTGCATTCGAGTAAATAGTCTAGATGGAGAAAATTGAACTAACGGGGATCCAGAAGTTCTATGGCAAAGAACCTGCCGTTCGACATCTGGATCTCACCGTAGAGCCGGGCACGTTTTTGACAATACTAGGCCCGTCCGGCTGTGGAAAAACAACAACCTTGCGCGCTATTGCCGGACTGGAAGAGCCAGACACCGGTGAAATCAGGTTGGGGGACCGGGTTGTCTTCTCGCGTGATCAAGGCATCATCGTACCACCCGAGAACCGCAATCTGGGTTTGATCTTCCAGAGTTATGCCCTGTGGCCCCACATGACGGTGGAGCGCAATATCACGCTGGCGTTAAAAGAGCAAAAACTGACCTCAAGCAAGGTGTTGTCGCGTCTGGAAAATGCGCTGGATATGGTTCAGTTGAGTGAATACCGTCACCGCTACCCTTCAGAACTCTCAGGAGGCCAGCAGCAACGCGTCGCAGTTGCCAGACTGATTGCCCTGCGCTCTCAGTTTCTGTTAATGGATGAGCCGTTATCGAACCTGGATGCCAAGTTGCGTACCGAAATGCGCGCAGAATTGAAACGCCTGCACCGTGATCTGGAAGCAACGACTGTTTACGTAACTCATGATCAAATTGAGGCGCTAACCCTTTCTGACATGGTCGTTGTGATGAATGAAGGGCTGGTGATGCAACAGGGCACGCCCTATGACATCTATCACCATCCCAGCAATATGTTTATGGCAGAGTTCATTGGTGATCCAAAAATCAATAAATTTACCGGTGACGTTAAAGAAAACGCCGGAAAGTTAGTGCTGGATTGCGGAGACTTTAAGTTCGAAATCCCTGAACAATTGACACCAAAAACATCGAATCTTATTGCCACCGTGCGACCAGAAACGATCAAGATTTCCAATGAGGAACAGGAAGGTTGGATCAAGATTGAACTGGAGTCTGTCCAGCCAACCGGCGCAACCACGATCATGCAGGCGCACTCTGAGAACACGGCATTAACATTGTTGCAACCTGAGTTTATTCGCATGGATGCGGGTGATCTATTGTGGATTGATGTTGATGCGCATACCGTCAATTTTTTCGATCCTGAAACAGAACAAAACCTGCTGCCCTGAGGTCGAAGGAAAACCAATGGCCACACCCCAGACAAATATAGCAAAACCACCCCTCCTTTCCGGGCGAAATTTGTATTATCAGTTTTACCGGTTGAGCAATAAACCTGAACTGATTTTGGGTGTTCTCTGTCTGGGAATTCTGGGAATTCTCGTCCTGATCCCGCTGTTTGAAATTATCAAGGATTCACTGACCTACCAGCCCTACGACACGGCTTATCGACCTGAGGCAGTAGTCGGCACCTTCACCCTGTTCCATCTGGAGCGGGTGTTCACCGGACCGCTCTCATACGCCCTCCTTTACAAGCCTTTGATGAACAGTATTGCCATCGGGTTTTTTGTAACGTTGATAGGGGTAGGTGTTGGCACCGGATTGGCGTGGCTGCTGGTGCGGACCAATATCAAATACAAGGGCGTGTTTGGGGCTCTCATTGTCATTCCTTATATGATGCCCTCGTGGGTGTTGGCCTTGGCTTGGCTCAGCCTGTTCAAGAATGACAGGATTGGCGGAAGTGAAGGGATGTTTACCAGCCTGTTCGGCGCACAACCGCCTGATTGGGTATCATATGGCTTTTTCCCAATCGTGATTTGTCTGTCGCTGCACTATTACGCTTATGGTTATCTGTTGATGTCGGGGGCTCTGGCGACAGTTGATTCAGAACTGGAAGAAGCTGGCGCAATATGCGGTATGAATCGCCGCCAACGGTTCTGGCGGATTACCCTTCCTTTGTTACTGCCGGCTCTCGGCTCGGCAATCGTGATGACGTTTATTCGAATTCTCGGGACCTTTGGAACACCGGCCTTGCTTGGCCTTCCGGTTCGTTTCTTTACATTCTCAACCCAGATTTATGCCTCCCTGAATGCTCGAAACAGCGGTGACGCTTACGTTCTGGCGCTGGTTCTGATTGTCATGGCAATCACCTTCATCTGGACCAATAACAGGATTATCGGAATACGTAAAAGTTTCGTAACCTTGACGGGGAAGGGGTTTCGACAGCGAGAAATCGATCTCGGTGTCTGGGTTTGGCCGGCAACTCTTCTGGTTGCATCCTTTGTTGTTATGTCTGTTGCCTTGCCAATGTTAATTCTTCTCTGGGAATCGCTGATCATCACACCGGGTTCGTATACTTTGGAAGGGCTTACCTCGCACTTCTGGTTTGGTGAAGGTGATCCGGATATTGCCTACGGTGAGCCGGGCATTATCCATTCTCCCGGTATCCTGACCTCTTTATGGAACAGCATTAAACTCGGTGTCTGTGCCGCCTTGATCAATGGCCTGATGGGCCTGTTGATTGGGTATGCAGCAGTTCGTGGTCGCGGAACGTTATTGTCAAAGTGGCTCGAAGGCGTTGCCTTTGCCCCTTACATCTTCCCATCCATCGCCCTTGGGGCCATTTATATCGGTATGTTCTCAACCTCGTATGGCCCGGTTCCGGCGCTGTATGGAACGTTTACCATTCTGGTGATGATCACCGTAGTGAAAAACCTGCCGTTTACCTCACGCACCGGCATTGCCGCAATGTTGCAAATCGATAAATCCCTGGAAGAAACGGCCCGTGTGCAAGGTATTGGATGGTTTCGGCGAATGGCCCAGATCATCATTCCGATGTCGACCAGCGGCCTGGTCGCAGGGATGCTGTTGACGTTTATTACGGCGATGAGAGAGTTATCGCTGATCATTCTGTTGTTATCGCCGACCAATATGGTGCTGACCGGCCTGATCTTTAATTACAATGAACAGGACATGACCCAGCACTCTGGTGCCGTCACCCTGTTGCTGGTGATGATTATTGTTGGGGCCAACCTGCTGGTTCGAGTGCTGTCAGGCGGACAAGGGCTCTCCAGTCTGAAGAGTGGATAACTGACGAAGAGAGGTTATTTCCCGGAATAACGCTCTAAAAGATGGTTCTTGAAGACCGTCGCATCGAGAGTTTTGCCGGTGACTTTTTTCAACAGTTGGTCCGCCGGGATTAATGCCCCGCTACAGTGCACGTTCTTTCCAAGCCATGCCATCAGCGGCGCAAAATTGCCGTTTGATATTTGTGGCAGGATTGTCGTGTCTTCAGATTTAGCCGCCGCAAACAATTGTGCAGCAGATATCGCGCCAAGAGAATATGTCGGGAAATACGCCCAAGCCCCATCGTACCAGTGGACATCCTGAAGACAGCCCAAGGTGTCAGTCGGAGGAACAATTCCCAGCAGCGATTTCATGCCGTCATTCCACGCACCGGGCAGATCGCTCAATTGCAATCTGTCTTCAAGCATGGCTTTCTCAAGTCGGTAACGTAGAATGATATGGGCCGGGTAGGTGACTTCATCGGCGTCGACCCGAATGAAATCCGGTTTTACACGCGTATAAATCCGGTGGAGATTGTCGACTTCCCACGCGGGGCCGGAGCCACCAAATGTGGCGCGGATAATCGGTGCAGCAAACTCCAGAAACTCGCGGGACCGACACACCTGCATTTCAACCAGCAGGGATTGGCTCTCATGAATGCTCATACCCAAAGACCCGCCGACCGGCTGATGTTGCCATTCTTTTGGCAAGCCCCGGTCATACATCGCATGTCCGGTTTCATGCAGAACCCCCATCAGGGCTGAGGTAAAATCTCCTTCATCGTAACGAGTGGTGATCCGGATATCCTCTGTTGTCCCGCCGCAGAAGGGATGCAGCGATACGTCCAGGCGTCCATTGTCAAAATCAAAGCCGATGGCTTCCATCATTTTAACGCCAAGCTGGCGTTGTTTATTGATTGGAAAGGGCCCCTCGGGCAGGATCGGTTGGGGGCCTGATTTCTGCTGCTCGACGACATGACCGAGAAACTCAGGCAGAAAGCTTTCCAGCACAGCGAACTGATGATCAACATCATCACATGATAAGCCCGGTTCAAAATCACCAAGTAAGGCATCATAAATCCCGACGCCCAGTTTTGCTG
>Ga0316189_10004065_pt1 | contig 14125 bp, 11 predicted proteins | sample LowCovwburrow_MG_FD_204930 | JGI IMG/M metagenome (GOLD analysis project Ga0316189, IMG submission 204930) | Coastal sediment microbial communities from Maine, United States - Lowes Cove worm burrow | ecosystem: Environmental > Aquatic > Marine > Coastal > Sediment | place: USA: Maine...
AATTGAGCGCCGTGCGTTCCCCGGACAGGATCGGGCGCGCCTCACCACTCAGTTCGCACACCAGCTGGCCGGACGCCAGCATGTCACCATCAGCGGCCGACCACACAAGCTCGATGTCCGGGTCAAGCTGCCGGAACACCTCGTCGAACCAGGCGGCACCACACAACACTGCCGACTCACGAACGATCAGGCGGGCACGGACCCTGGCGCCAGGCGGAACCAGGGCTGCGGTCAGATCGCCGCTACCCAGATCTTCGGCCAGGGCCTGGCGCACCTGCGCAATCACACGCTGTGAATCAGGTCCGCGCATTGCTCAGCCTATCCCCAGCAGCTCGACCTCGAACACCAGGGTGGCATTCGGCGGAATCACACCACCGGCGCCCTGTGCACCATAACCAAGCTGTGGCGGAATGGTGAGCTTGCGCTTGCCGCCAACCTTCATGCCGGCCACGCCTTCGTCCCATCCACGAATCACCATGCCGCGGCCCAGGGAAAACTCAAACGGCTGGTTGCGATCGACACTGGAGTCGAACTTCGCGCCATCGGTCAACCAGCCCGTGTAGTGCACGGAGACCTGCTGCCCTGCCTCGGCCAGTGCGCCATCACCCTCGATCAGTTCTTCGTACTTCAGACCGGAATCGGTCGTCATCTCCGCCATGCTTGTCTCCCCATTCGTTGTAATCAAGCAAATTAAAAGCGCCGGCACTAGGCCGGCGCGACAATTGTATAGGAGGGCAGACAGATCAGGCAGGTTTCGGTGTTGTATCCGTATCTCGCAGGGCACCCAACATCGCGTTCAGGGCACGATCCATCAACGGCTTATTCAGGTCGCCCAGCATCCGGGCCCGCTCCGCACGGAATAGAACGGCAATATCATTGAGCGTCTTCTCGGCTACTTTCATGCCCTTTCGGTTGACGAAAATACAGGTGCTGGAAACCTCGCTGCGCCAGGAAAGTTTTCCACGCACCCAGGCATCATCATCCTGCCACTCAAGCCATTGCCCGACAGCAAGCGCCTTCGCTTTGGCATAGCAAGCGTCTTCAATCATCTCGGCCTCAGGCTCGCTCGCAAGCAACACGCCATCAGGCACCACGTCGTCGAGAGACTTTGTCTCCACCACGTCGCTCTCGCCACGCAAGGCCGCAATGTGACAGGCCTGCAGTTCTTTGAACAACTGTCCGGCACGATGCTGGTCAAATGAGATATTGTTGAGGCCGTCACGCAGCTTCTTCAACAGGTCCGGGATCGCCTTGAGCAGACGTTGACGCTCAGCGGGATCCACTTTCGGCTGCACACTCCAGATCAATTCATCGACCGCTTCGCAGGAATGCTTCCAGGCGGCACTTTCCTCACCTTCACGCAGATTGGCCAGCAACATCACATCGTGCCAGCCTTCGCGCAGAATATTGACCACCGCAGTCGGCAGATCCGGTTGTGCCACGCGGAAGTCATTCAGGACCTCGGCCACCCGACGACGTGCAATCAGCAGCTGTTCCTGCCCCCGGGTAACCTGGTTGATACGTTCCTCGGCAACCTCGGCGCCGCGGGCCTCGCGCTCGATAAAGTTCGAAAACTCATCGTAAACCTGTGCGAACAACCCCACGTCATTGCTGAAGTCACTCAGAATGCGGGTGACCGCGGATTCGATCCGCCCATACAGCGACTTGGGTGAACGATCACCTTCGTCCACCCAGGCCATGCCCGCACGCGCCAGCGTATTCAGCAGACGGCGCGCAGGATGCTGCTTGTTACTGAAGAAGGTACGATCGATCACGGCGACCTTGAGCATCGGAATCTGCAGGCGGCCAATCAGCGCCTTCATGGCATCCGGCACATTGCGGTCGTCCAGAATAAAGTCAAACAGCATGCCGATAACATCGATGACATCCTGATCGAGCTGCTCGAGCCGCCTCGATGGCGCCTCGGTCGAGCCCATTTCCAGCTGACGCCCCAGATTGATCAGCATCTCACCCTGCAGTTGCTGTATCTCACCCGGGCTCACGGGCGCCTCGGCAGACACCTCGTGTTGCAGGTAATGCAGGGCATCCACAAGTTCCTGCGACTCGACCGAAGGCAGATGGGCAGCCCGGGCCGCGTCACCACATCCGGGCAAACGCCCCGAGTACAGATTGACCGATCCCGTTCCACGCCGCGTCGAAAGCAACTGCCCAAGCATGCCAAGAATCTGTTCCTGGCTGACCTCTTCGGCCACAGCCTGCGCATTGGCCACGCCATCTGGGCCATCGGCGGACGGCGACTGCTGACGGGCGCGCTGGACCGACGGTGCGACCGGGTTGCGACGTACCCGCTGAACGATCTTCGGCAGTATGCCTGCCGCCACCAGGGTATCGTTCAGTTCGTCATAGAGCCCGCCGACATATCCCATCACATAGCGGTCAAACAGCTTGAACACCACCAGCCGAACGCCCAGGTCGCCAGCCCATTGATGCATTGCCGTACGGAAGCCTTCGGCCAGACTGAACGGCCCGACCGGATTCTGCCGGGTAGTCAGATCGGGGATACCCGCAAGTTGGGCAAAGCGCATGTTCAGCGCAAACAATTCACGGTGATAGCGATTTTCGGCCTTTGAAACCATGCCACCGACGGCAAGGTTTTCTTCGAGCTCTTCGTCTTCAACCAGACTGAGCTCATCATTCCCGAGTGCGCCAAGCTCGACGTCAGCGGCAACCCCGGGCGATGGCAGCGGCTGCAACCAGAACGATTCGTATTGGCTCAGTTGATTCTTGAGAAAGGTCTGTTCAATGGAATCGCGCAATTTGCGCAATTCGCGCATGGCATCGAAATACCGAGTCTGCAGAACGTCACTGGCGGACTTGTCGGCGAGCTGATAGAGCTCATCGTCCACATGTTCGAACAACTCCTGCATCAGGCGCGGCAGCGTCTCTGCAACATGCGAACGGCAGCTATTGACCAGCTCATGCACCCTGGCATCAGCCACCCTGCGGCGGGCGCCGCCAAGATTCTGGTCAAACGAAATCACATTGTCGCGTGACATTTAATACAACCCCTGACTATAAAGTCTGCGGACCTTCACACTCACCATATCGGCACTCATTAACAAATTATGTAGCATCCGCTGTCCTCGGCGTGACAACGGTCACGCTTCCACCGTCTCCGGAAACTCCTTTCGCCGAACCGGTGACCCCAATCACACGATCCAGGGATTCTTTCACCCATTCGATCCGGTCGCGCATACTGATATCCCTCAGCGGATATTAGCGGCTGAAATCGGTAATTCATGACCCGCTCATACCTTCCGATGATAAGTTATCGCCAGGCCCCGACTTTGCTGACGCATTATGACCCTCCGTGATCGAGAATTCATGACCTCGCAGCTGCCCCGGCTGGACCAGTTCGATTTCCATCCCCGCCTGGCAGATGTGACAGGTACGGCGCTGGTAATGTTCACTTCTCCAGACTGTGGCGCCTGCCGGCAATTGCGCCGGGTGCTCGGGGAGGTGGCCGTACAACAGCCTGACTGGCAGCTGTTCGAGGTCGATGTCCAAGCTGACCCCGGCCTGGCCTATGAATTCGAAGTCTTTCATTTACCTACCATTTTTCTATTTCAGGATGGCGAATTCCATTGCCAGCTCGGGGCGGAGGCGCGCACGGAATCGATCATATCGACCACCCGTGCGGCGCTGCAACGGCCGGCGCAGGAGGCACCATGAAGGGTACTGGCAAGCTGTGGCTACCCGGATTGGCGCACAAACCATCGAACAATTCCGATGAGCGTCCCGGCAAGGGTGAGGTGGACCTGCTGGTAATCCACAATATCAGCCTGCCACCGGGTGAATTCGGGGGGCTTTATATTGAGGATCTGTTTCTCAATCGGCTGGACCCTCAACTCCACCCCTACTTCGCCGAAATTATCCATCTCGAGGTCTCGTCGCATCTTCTGATCCGGCGCGACGGATCCGCGCTGCAGTTCGTCGCCCTGGACAGGCGAGCCTGGCACGCGGGCCTGTCGAGTTTCTGCGGCCGCGAAAACTGCAACGACTTCTCGATCGGCATCGAACTGGAAGGCACTGACGACGACCCATTTACAGAGGCCCAATACGGCCGACTTTGTAAGCTGACCGCAGAAATACAGGCCCTCTTTCCTGCGATCCACGAAGAGCGCATCGTGGGTCACTCGGACATCGCACCCGGGCGCAAAACGGACCCGGGACCGAATTTCGACTGGGCCCACTACCGTGGGCTGCTGGCTGGCAACGAGGCCGAAAGAGAGAATATTAGCGAAAGTTAAAGTAGAATCCGGGGACACCGTCTGGCGCTGACGCGGCCGGGGAGAACCGGACAGTGCGCGCGAGATCTCTTACCGATGAGGTCAATCGATCGATGACATTTCTGACCGTCCTGTTGGCATTATTCATAGAGCGTGTGCTGCAACAACATCGGCCTCAGCGTCAGCACCGTTGGTTCGACAGCTATTGCCGGCGCCTGGCCGGTGCGTCGTTTGCGCAATGGATGATGACATCCGCCTGGGGCGCCATTCTGGCGCTGCTCCCCCCCTTGCTGCTGATCGCCTGGTTGCAGGTATTTTTTGGCGAGCTCGGAGATCTGTTTGCTTTCGCGTTCGGTGTTGCCGTGCTGCTGTACAGCCTGGGCCCGCAAGACCTGGGTGACGAAGCGGAGTCCTTCATTGACGCGCGCGACGCGGGTGAACTCGAACGCGCCAATACGGTCGCACAGGAATTCTGTCCCGGCCAGGTACCCGACAGGGAGCCACAGCGTTCCTTTGCCGTCGCGCGCGCCATTGTCATCCTGGCCGCACGCCGTCTCATAGCCCCGATTTTCTGGTTTGTGGCCTTTGGTGCCGTCGGCGCAGCAGCCTACCGCGCGATCCAACTGCTCGCAGAACGCCTGCAGCGGGAAGAATGTCCGCAAGAAATGAAGCATTACAGTGACGAAATGCGCCATATCGCCGACTGGGCGCCGGCGCGCATCACGGCTGCCGGTTACGCGATAGCCGGAAATTTCGACGCCGTCGCCCATGCATGGCGCAGCTTCGACTACACGCCCTCCGATGGTCCACTGGGTGAATCAGAACGCCTGCTGGCCAACACCGGCCTGGCTGCGCTTGACACCTTCCCGGAGGACGCCGGGGAACTGACTGACCTTGCCGAGGAGAATCTTGACCCCCACCTGGTCCCGCCGGTGGTAGAGGATGCCCTGGCACTAGTCTGGCGCAGCCTCGCCATGTGGGTGACCGTGATTGCGGGCGGCAGCCTGGTGGCGGCGCTGGCTTGAGACGGAAAACAGCTGCTGCTTTTCTGTCACTTTGTCTGCTGGCCTCCGGCAGCCATGCCCAGAGCGCACGCGACGACCTCGACAGAATCGTAACCCTGCCACAGGTGGCGCAGCGTATCGTGACGCTTGCGCCACACGCTACGGAATTGGTATCAGCCGCCGGCGCGGGCGATAAGTTGGTCGGCATCGCCGGCGGCGTTGCCTTGTCCGATGAAATGAGCGGTCTCCCACGCGTCGCCGGCCGTGGGGCGCTCGACCGTGAAGCCCTGCTGGCTTTGCAGCCAGACCTGGTAATCGGCTGGCAATCCGGCAACCGGGCGAGCGATCTGGACTGGGTCGGCTCGACGGGGATCGCCCTTTACCGCAGCGAACCAGGCTCGCTGCAGGACATCGCAGAAACGCTGCGTGATATCGGAAGCCTGAGCGGAACCTCCGCACAGGCGGAGGTGGCGGCCAGAAGGTTCGAACAGGCAATCGATACACCGTGTACCAAGCTGCCGCCGCAAAACGTCTATGTGCTGGTGTGGAACCGTCCAGCCATGACCGTTGGCGGCCGGCATTGGATCAACTCAATACTGCGTGCGGCCGGTTACCGCAACGTATTCGGACATATCGACCGCGGCGTCTTCAATATCGCCCCTGAGGCCGAGTTCGGCTATGCGGGGTTGCCGAAAATCTCGCTTATCCGCGACTTCAGCAGCGATGAAGCAGATCAGCTGGCGGGACTGCTGTCCCGCCCGGGTCCCAGGCTGGGCGAAGCCGCACGACTGCTTTGTGCACAACGCCTGCAACAAGCTTCGACCATAGGGAACCCCTGAACAAGTCATGACCCTCGATCTCGGCGCTTACCACCGGTTTCTTCGGCCCAGACTTATTCAGCGATTCCTTAGCGCGTTAAGCGCACAAACCCGGATAGGGCCGCGCACAGCTTGTATGGACCTGCCCCGCGCGAAGATCAGCGCCAGCGACCGCCGCCCTGGCCTCCGCGATTGCCGCCGTAGTTGCCACCCTGCGTGGCGCTGCGACCACTGTTTCCGCCTGCCGGAGCCTGCCACTGACCGGGGCTCATACCCTGCCCCCGGCCACCACCTCTGCCGGGCCCACTGGCTGCACCTGTATACCCCGGGCCCTGTCCACGGCTCTGGCCTTGACCTTGACCCTGGCCATAACCCCTGCCCGGGCCATAGGCACCACTAGCGTAGCCCGGACCCTGACCACGGCTCTGACCCTGGCCCCTGCCGGGACCATAGGCAGCACCGCCATATCCCGGACCCTGGCCGCGATTCTGCCCTTGACCTCGCCCCTGGCCCTGGCCTTGCCCCTGGCCATAGCGATACTGATGCCTGTACTGGTGCTGCATCTGCTTACCGGCCTGACCGCCACCCCGGCCCTGCATGTTGCCTGGCTGCATCTGTTGCTGACCCATCACTTGGGTGGCCACCGGGTCGGCCGCCAAACCGGCCTGACTACCCACGAGCAGGACGGTAAATACACCGAATGACATTGGGATAAACAATTTCATGGCTTCCTCCTTCGACCAAGTCGGTCCCATGCAACCATGCTTTCACCCGGGGACGGTTCAGGCAATGCGAAACAGCAATAGTTGCGGAACATAGCAACACCGCTGGACGGACCCTACCGATGCAAACTACCGACTATGGGAATTTGACCGGTGGCGGACGTTTGTCCAGGCCGGTGCTCTTTTCAACAATATCGCACGCCGCGTCGATGCCACTGTTGCGCGCCTCATCGATCATCTGCTGCTCAGCTACCGATGCGCCCTTATCCTGGCGCACATATAGGGTCTGTGTGGGGTAGGCGTACTCGACGCCAAGACGGTTTGCCAGACGCAGGCAGTCGAGCAGGAAGCGGTGGCGTTCACGCAGTTCCGTGCCCCAGTCCGGCGTTTCCCAGAAGACATAGACCAGCACCTCCAGTGCAGAATCCCCCAAGCCGTTGAGGTACACATGGTAGTAGTCCTTGCGCATATAGGGATGCTGGCGGACGATCTCACGTATGCCTTCACAGAAGGCCTCGATACGATCCGGCGGCGTGTCATAGGCGATAGTGAATTTGGTCGACAGGCGCCGGAAGCGGCGCTCACCCATATTGTCCACATCGGCGGTGATGAACTTTGAATTCGGCACGGTCACCACGGAATTGTAAAAGGTACGGATACGCGTGCTGCGAAACCCCAGCCGCTCCACCGAACCCTCCTGGTCACCGATTTTGATCCAGTCGCCGACGGTAAAGGTGCGGTCGAGCAGCACGGTGATGGAGCCGAACAGGTTCTGCACCATGTCCTTGGCAGCCAGGGCGAATGCCAGGCCCCCGAGGCCGAGACCGGCGATCAGGCCGGTGACATCGATATTGAGGTTGTCGGCGATAAAGATCAGACCGACGACGGTCACGAAGATCTTCAGGGTGCGGGTAATCAGCGGCGCCAGTACATCGTCGATTTTGTTGACCGTCTGCTTTGCCCGATGCTCCAGCCAGGCCGAAACCAGGTCGACCAGCCGATAGGCAGTCCAGACACCCGCCGCGCTGGCAAGAAACTTCACCGCCAGAAGCAGGACCAGCAGGGCCCGCTCGGGCAGGCCCAACAGATTCACGCCAATCCACCACACAGCCGCCATGGCGAGTATGCCCAGCGGCCTCAGGGTGCGGTCGGATACATCGAGAAAAGCACCATGCCCGGTGCGCTCGCGCCAGCCACGCATAAACAGCCGCAGCAACAGGCTCACCAGACCATCGAGAACAACGCCGGCGGCGGCGATCACCAGCAAGGCCAGCCAACGCCAGTTCTCCAGCAGGAAGGGGCGCTGTTTGAGACTTTGCGGAAGATAGGTCCGCAGACGCAGGTGCAAGGGCAGGTGCGCGCTGTCCTGCTCGTCACCCACCACACGGGCCTTGCCGGCCAGTTCGTCGTGAATAGCGGGCAGGCCCTTCACCGTCTGGCTGTCAAACAGCCAGCGGCCGTCAGGCTGCGCAGCTATGCGGACGGTCCCGTTCTTGTACTCCGCGAACACCCAGGGCTTGCCTTCCCTCCGGGCCGGGACCTTTTTCAAGTCCACCAGACGGGTGCGATCCATGATATCCAGCAACATCCAGGCGAGATCAGCACCCCGCTCACTGCGCACCAGGGCGTTGACCTCACTCAGATCCAGGGTGGAAATCGCGGTCGAGACGCGTTCGGGATCACCACGTTTGATATCGTTCATGGCGCCCAGAAAGGTATCCATGGTTGCGCGCGGTGAGGCCAGTCGCTCAGGCACCGGTTCCGATTCAACGGCGGCATTGGCGTTGGCCACCGGCTCTGCCACAGACAAGGGCATGGCAAGCGCCGACAACAGGATGAGCAGTGGTATCAAAGACAGGTTTGAAAAACGCAACATGGGAAAACTCGGTACGGCCGTTGGCCAGGATTCAGTCGATGATTCTAAATCAATACGAGGGGAGGTTCGGAAACGCTCAGTCTCCCGGTGGCGGTGCGGCCACCTGAGTCTGCGGCACATAGTCACGCAATAACCCGGCCAGCACCTCACTGGCATCCGCGTCGCCGTGAATCAGGCGCACCTGCTCCGGCCTGTTTGTCATATTTAGAACGAAATTGATCAGCCCCTGCTGATCGGCGTGCGCCGAGTAACCGGAGATGGTGTGCACGCGCGCGCGGATATCAAAGCGCTCTCCATCCAGCTCCACGTAGCCGCCACGTGGACCAAAGCGCTGGATATCGCGACCCGGCGTACCCTGCGCCTGATAACCGACAAACAGGATGTCGTGTTTTGGATCACCCAACATGGCCTTGAGATAGTTCACCACCCGGCCACCGGCGCACATGCCACCGGCGGCCAGGACGACCACCGGGCGACCGGTCTTGGCCAGGTAGTGCACGGCACGCAGATGATCGTCGTGGCTGTCGACAGTGGTCAACTGATCGAAATCCAGCGGGTGCCTGCCGGATGCTACCCGCGTCCTGGCCTCTTCGTCCCAGAACGGGCGCAGCTCGCGGTACAGCTCGGTGAAGGTCGCCGCCATGGGAGAATCGAGCACGATCTCCAGATCATCCCAGGGCAGGCCCTGCGCAGCATCGGCACCCTGATTGCGATGCAGGATGTCTTCCAGCTCGTATAACAGCTCCTGCGTACGCCCGATACTGAACGCCGGGATGAGCACCGTGCCCCGATCACGCAAGGCCTCACGGATCACACCCTCCAGTACCTGCTGGCGTGCTTCACGGCCTTCATGATTGCGGTCACCGTAAGTACTCTCCATGACCAGCAGGTCGCAACCCTCGGGCTGGTCGGGTGGAGCGAGCAGAGGGGTTTCATCCGCGCCCAGGTCACCGGAGAAAATGACGTGCCGCGCCTCATCACCCTCGCCACAACGGCAATCCACCCAGGCCGAGCCCAGGATATGACCGGCGCGCCGGAAGCGCATCGCCAACGGCGTATCACCGACCACATCGATCGCGCGCCACTCCCCGTAAGGCACAGGCCGGATCATCTGTTTCAATCTTTGCATGACACGCCGGATCAGCGACTTGTTGCGGGTCACGCCGATCTTGAGCGCATCCTTCAGGACAACCGGCAGCAGTATGGCCGAGGGCTGTGAACAGTAGATGGGTCCGGAAAACCCCGCGGCCAGCAGATAGGGGATGCGACCGACGTGATCGATATGTACATGGGTGACGATCAGGGCACGCAAATGATCGACGGGGAATTCGATCGCCAGATTGCGCGCATTGGCCCCCTTACCCGAGTTCTCCGCCCCCTGGAACAGGCCGCAGTCGATCAGGATTGCATCCCGGTCGCTGACCCGCAGTTCATGGCAGGATCCGGTGACGCCGCCTACCGCACCATGATGAAGAATTTCCATATCGTCTTGCGTCATCTGGCATCGTCCGAAAGTCAATTTTCACCACGAAGGCCACAAAGAACTGCAGTGGCTGTTGGCGCTGATTGCTTAACTGACTGTCGGTTCTTTCATATGACCGACCATCGAGATAGCCATCCTGTTCGACTTCGTGTCCTTTGTGACCTTCGTGGTTAGAAATCCAAAGGCCAACAGATATCAGGCAAAGCGCCGCGTCTCACCCTCACCGACGATGTTGTCGACGCAGCGGCCACACAGTTCAGGGTGCTCTGCATTGGTTCCAACATCCTCACGGTGGTGCCAACAACGTGGACACTTGGCCTGCTCGCTGGCCCAGGCAGCCACCTTGAGGCCTTTCAGCTCGGTGTCCATCGCCTGAGGTGATGCGTCTGCCATGGCTGAAACGCTGACCTCAGAGGTAATCAGCACAAACCGCGACTCATCCCCAAGCTGCTGCACTATCGACAAGAGCTTTTCATCGCAATACAGCTCCACTTCGGCATCCAGTGAAGAACCGATCACCCCTTCTTTACGCATCAGTTCGAGCTGTTTGGCGACGGCGGTCTTGACGCTGATCAGCTGCGCCCAGGCCTCACCATCCAGCGGTCCCTGCTGCTGTGGAAACAATCCCTCGTACCAGGTCTCCACGAATACGGACTCGGAACGCTCACCAGGCATAAAGCCCCAGATCTCATCGGCGGTAAAGCTCAGCACCGGCGCCATCCAGCGCGCCATGGCCTCGACGATGTGGAACATCGCGGTCTGGCAGGAGCGCCGCGGCAGGCTGTCGGCCTGGGTGGTGTACTGCCGGTCCTTGATCACATCGAGGTAGAACCCCCCCATATCCGCGACACAGAAGTTGAGCAGTTTCTGGTAGATCAGATGGAAGTTAAATTCATCGTAGGCCTGTGTGATCTCCTGCTGGAGCTCATGTGCGCGACCGACCGCCCACTGGTCGAGTGCGATCATATCGTCCGCCGAAACCATGTCGCGTGCCGGATCGAACCCTTCCAGGTTGGCCAGCAGGAAACGCGTGGTATTGCGGATGCGACGATACGCATCGGCGGTGCGTTTGAGGATCTCATCCGATACTGACATCTCAGCACGATAGTCCGTCGCCGCAACCCACAGGCGAATGATATCTGCACCCAGGGTCTTCATCACGGTCTGTGGTGCAACCACATTGCCCATCGACTTGGACATCTTCTTGCCTTCGGCATCCACCGTGAATCCATGCGTCAGTACGCCCTTGTAGGGTGCACAGCCATTCATGGCCACCGAGGTCAGCAGCGAGGACTGGAACCAGCCGCGGTGCTGATCCGATCCCTCGAGATACAGATCGGCCGGCAATACCAGCTCTTCACGCGGTTCGAGAACGCAGGCATGCGTCACGCCGGAATCGAACCAGACATCCAGGGTGTCGGGTACCTTGTCGTAGTTTGCGGCGTCCGCACCCAGCAGATCACCGGGCTCAAGATCAAACCAGGCCTGGATTCCCTCTTTCTCGACCTTCTGAGCCACCTGCTCGATCAAGCCGGCGGTGTCCGGGTGCAGCTCACCGGACTCTTTGTGTACAAAGAAGGCGATCGGCACACCCCAGGTGCGCTGACGTGAGACACACCAGTCCGGGCGGTTCTCGACCATACCCTCGATGCGGGCCCGCCCCCAATCGGGCGTCCATACGACCTTCTTGATCTCGGCCATCGCGGTATCACGCAGGCCTTTCTGCTCCATCGAGATGAACCACTGCGGTGTGGCGCGGAAGATGATCGGCGACTTGTGACGCCAGCAGACGGGGTAGCTGTGATTGAAACGCGACACCTTGAGCAAGGCAGCGTGCTCTACCAGCACGTCGATGACGTGCTCGTTGGCCTTGAACACGTGCTCCCCCTCAAACAAAGGGGTACCGGGCAGGAAACAGCCGTTGCCGCCCACCGGGTTGTCGACCGGCAGGCCATAACGCTGGCCGACGATGTAGTCCTCCAGGCCATGTCCCGGTGCCGTGTGCACTGCCCCGGTGCCAGCCTCCAGGGTGACATGATCGCCAAGTACGATCGGTACCTGACGGTGATAAAAAGGATGCTGCAGCAGTTGGCGTTCGAACACCGCGCCGCTGGCGCGCCCTACCACCTGGTAGTCGTCGATGTTCCAGCGCGGCATACTCTGCCCGAGCATGCCTTCGGCCAGCACGAGGCGGCGATCGCCGGCCTGCACCAGGACGTAATCGAGGTTGGGATTGAGCGCGACCCCCTGGTTGGCAGGCAGGGTCCAGGGCGTGGTGGTCCAGATAACCACCCCGATCTCCCCGCTGCCCGGTCCTTCGGCTGTCGGGGTGAAACAGGCTTCGAAAGCGGCCTGGTCGACCGCCAGGAAGCGCACGTCAATGGCAAAGGACTCCTTGTCCTTGTACTCCACCTCGGCCTCCGCCAGCGCAGACCCGCAATCGGTGCACCAATGCACCGGCTTGGACCCCTTGCTGATATGGCCCTGCTCGGCGATTCGGCCAAGCGAGCGGATGATGTCCGCCTCCTGGGCGAAATCCATGGTCAGATACGGATTGTCCCAGTCACCCAGCACCCCGAGGCGCTTGAAGTCGACCCGCTGCTTGTCCACCTGGGTCATGGCGTATTCACGACAGGCCTGGCGGAACTCTCCCGCGCTCACCTTGCGGCCCGGCTTGCCGACCTTCTTCTCGACCTGCAGCTCGATCGGCAGACCATGACAGTCCCAACCAGGCACATAGGGGGCATCAAAGCCGGCCAGGGTGCGGCTTTTGACAATGATGTCCTTGAGCACCTTGTTTACCGCGTGGCCGATATGGATCTCGCCATTGGCATAGGGGGGCCCGTCGTGCAGGACAAACCGCTCTCTTCCTGCACAGGCAATGCGGATCTTCTGGTAAAGGTCTTCGGCCTCCCAGCGCTTCAGTATTTCCGGTTCGCGATTGGCCAGGTTGGCCTTCATCGGGAACTTGGTTTTGGGAAGATTCAGGGTGTCCTTGTAATTGTTGCTCACGGACTCAGACTCGGTAAGAGAAAAATTTCGGTTGAATGGCCACGGCTCCCTTGCGGGGTACCCTAGCCGGATTGTCGGTGTTCCAGCGCGTCCAGGCGATGGATTTCGCGCGCACGCTGCACGTCCCGGCGGATCTGCTCACGCAATGCGTCGAACGACTCAAACTTGTGTTCATCACGAATACGCTCGACGAAATCCACCTCGACCTGCCGACCGTACACCTCATCCGCGAAATCGAACAGATGTACTTCGAGCAGAAAGCGGTTGTCACCCGCGAGGGTTGGCCGGTTGCCAATATTGGCCACACCCGGCAGTGGCTCGTCCGAGAGTCCCCGTACCTGCACCGCGAATACGCCGCGCAAGGGGGTAGAGCGTCTCAGCAGAGCGACATTCATGGTCGGAAAACCGATCGTACGTCCACGCTTGTGGCCATGCGCCACGCGGCCGCAGATCCGGTATCGCCGCCCCAGGCAACGCTCTGCATGCGCCAGATCACCTTGCTGCAGCGCCTCGCGCACCCGTGTGCTGCTGATACGAAAGCCCTCGTCTGCGACGGTATCCAGGCTTTCCACGCCAAAGCCGTGCTCGCCGCCCATCGCCCGCAGCATTGAGAAGTCCCCGACGCGGCCTTTGCCAAAGCGGAAGTCGTCACCGACATACAGGTGTTCGATACCCAGCCGGTCTACCAGGATCTCGCGGATAAAGGCCTGTGCATCGACATTGGCGAAATCATCGTTGAACCGTATCAGCAGAACACGATCTATGCCGGAACAGGCGATGGCCTCGAGCTTCTCGCGCAGCCGGGTCAATCTTGGCGGCGCCTGTTCGGGCCGGAAAAACTCCATCGGCTGCGGCTCAAAGGTAATAACCAGCGAGGGCAGGCCGGTAGCCCGTGCACGTTCGGTAAGCGCACTCAGAACCGCCTGGTGGCCCAGGTGCACACCGTCGAAGTTCCCAATG
>Ga0316189_10004067_pt1 | contig 14123 bp, 9 predicted proteins | sample LowCovwburrow_MG_FD_204930 | JGI IMG/M metagenome (GOLD analysis project Ga0316189, IMG submission 204930) | Coastal sediment microbial communities from Maine, United States - Lowes Cove worm burrow | ecosystem: Environmental > Aquatic > Marine > Coastal > Sediment | place: USA: Maine...
GAAACTGTGATCCGATCGACGTCGTCTGCCTCAACCCCGAGCGGGCTGCAAACCAGCCGCCCCCGAAGAGCGCGTAACACGCAAGGCGACAACTATCCTGAGATATACCGCAACGAAGACGTCCTCAGGGCGTGCTATTCGTCGTCGTCCGTGTCCAGCTCGCCATCCTCGCCGAGCTGAACAGCCCAATCCTCGATCACAGACTGTCCGCCCTCATGCTCCCCCCCAGTGCTCTCGATCTTGGCGAACTCCTTACGCACCTTCTCGAGACCGCGCTTGAGACGCCATCGGAATGCAGAAAGAGAGATCCCAATGATCTCTGCAGCCTCGGGCCCGCTGAACCCCTCGATGTAGTACAGCTCGATGGCCTGCTGGTTATCGAGCGGAACCCTCCTCAGCGCGGCTGCGACGAGCGCGCGAACCTTCAGCTTCTCCATGACGTACGTGACCGATCCCCCGAGATCGTTCAACGAGGATACCGACGGGTCGAAGTCCTTTCGCCGCGAACGCTTCTTGTACTCAGCGAGCGTCCTCCTGTAGGCGATCCCGAAGACGTAGCTCCTGAAGACCCCTTCTCCACGGTAGTTCCCGAAGAGCAGAGCGTTCGTGGTCTCGCTCAACACGTCCTGGCAGTCGTCACCGAGCCGCTTTCGGAAGAAACGTTGAAGAGGATCACTGTACCGCTTGGCAAGAATCCCACCGGCCAACCTGGACCTCCTCACCTCGGGAGTGTCGAGGTGTTCACCACGATGCTGAATCCACAGCTCGTACAGTTCGTTGTCGCTGAGCTCATCGAGGCGCTTGCGTGAGGTCATCGGATCACCGCTGCCGGGATCTATACACCACAACTCCTCGTCCGGCGGAGAACGCCTGAAGAACAGAGTTCTGACCGCCCCGCTTCGTCGCACACGAGCACGGAGCCTGCTGAAGACCTGGGCGTCTGAACAGCCCCCGTCGTTCGGCGACGACAGGCAGGGGACCGACAGGGGCCAGCTGATGGTGCTTGAGACCGCCGCGGTGGAATGAGGATCGCTGTCGTGAAGTTCTCCCGGTTGCGGTATCCGCGGGCGCATAGGGCCATCGCCTGCGCTCGAGGTCCCAGAACATCGGCCCGAGCTCTTCACGGACGACATTCGCCAGCCGCTCGAAACCCCGCCGCATGTCCTGAGGTTCGGTCGAGACGAAAATCCTGACCGCCTGGGCGCTCATCGTCGCCCCTCCACAGACCCGCAGCAGCCCCGCCAGCGCATCAACTCTCGACCCGCCCGCGGATCCGGCTCCGTACATCCCCCAGCTCGATCTCGATGACGCCAACCTCACCGACCAGCGCCGCCGCGACCTCTCGCGTCACCTCCACGAAGTCACCGCTCGCGCGCTCCTCTACTACCTGCTCGCGCGCTCCTCTACTACCTGCTCGCGCGCTCCTCTACTACCTGCTCGCTCGCCCGCTCCCCTTCGCCGCGTGGCGTCGAGCGCGAAAACGTTCTTGACGAGGCACGGGTGATGGGTAGAAATGAGGCGTGGACAAGCCTGAAGCCGCGCGGCAGCTCCTCACAGCCTTGGATTGAGGACGCAACGAAGGAGCTGTCCTCCCAGCAGCACGGGGCGCGCAAGGCGCACCTTCCTCGGGGCAACTTTTTTCTTGCGAGCCGGGGATCAAAACTCCTTCGGCAGTTACTACCCACCTAGAGTCTCCCCGCTGATGGCCCATGCAAGCATGCCGACACTGTCTCCCTCAACCTCCCAATGGACCCCTCTTCGTGCATCCTATCGACCCTCCGCCAGCCTCCGATCGCGCCCACCTCGATCGCTGGCACGCCGGCGACAAGGCCTCGGGCCGAGAACTCTTCCGTCGTCACTACGATGGCATCTCACGCTTCTTTAGAAACAAGGTGAAGGAGCGCGATTACGAAGATCTCGTGCAGGCGACGTTCTTGGGCTGCCTCGCAAACGTCTCGTCATTCCGCGGCAAGTCGAGCTTTCGCACCTACCTCTTCGGGATCGCGCAAAACAAGCTAAGCAATTACTACCGGACGCTCGCGAGCAAACATCAAGGGACGATCATCAACCTCGGCTCATGCTCCGCCGTCGACCTCGGCATTGGCCCATCACGGATGATCGCCCGGCGGCAGGAGGAGCGCCTCCTCCTCGCCGCCCTATGCAGGTTACCGCTCCAGCAACAGCTCGTCGTCGAGCTCTTCTACTGGGAAGAGATGAAGGCTCGAGAGATCGCCGAGATCCTCGAGGAGCCCGAGCCGACCATACGCCGACGGCTCCAGCGAGCGCGTGAGCAGCTGCGAAGGCAGCTAGAGACCAGCAATGCAGCGCCTGAGATCGTTGAGAGCACCATCTCCAACTTCGATCAATGGAAGTACCGCCTCAAGCGCCGCCTTCCCCGTCCATCCTCATCAGAGACACGTCGCGAGTCCAAAGCTCGCCGCACTGATGAGTAGAGCGTCCCCCTCCCCGTGACAGACTCAAAAGACCCGTCAGATCCATCCTCGTCGACCGAGGGCGGCTCTGTACCCCCCGACCCTCAAGGGACGCCGCGAGCGGACCCCGATCGATCCGACAGCGGCTCGTCCGGGCGCCGGCGACTCGAGGCCGATCTCTTCGGAGAACCTCCCGAGAAGATCCGCCGAGCACCGGAGATGAACTCCGAGACCCCACCAGATCCCTTCGCGTCGACCGAAATCGGCTCTGAGCGCTCTGAAGAGGGGCGAAGGACCAGCCCCGATCGCTTCGACGACGACTCGTTTGAGCGCGAGCGGCTCGAGGCCCGGATCTTTGGCGATGATCCCAAGAAGATCGGCCGCTTTCCGATCGTTCGCAGGCTCGGCGGAGGCGGCCAAGGGAAGGTCTATGAGGCCTACGACGAGAAGCTCGATCGAAAGGCCGCGATCAAGGTCGTCGTCCAGCGGTCTCGAGTCGAGGATCGCGCTTATGAGCGAATGTGTCAGGAGGCCCAAGCCCTCGCGAAGCTCGATCACCCGCACGTAGTCAGGATCTATGAGGCCAACGAGTACGAGGGCGAACTCTTTCTGGTGATGGAATACCTCGGCGGGAGCAACCTCGCGGACTGGCTCCAGCACCGCGAGCGCTCGGTCGATGAGATCCTCTATGTCTTCCTCCAGGCCGCGGAGGGGCTCCACGCCGCTCATCAGGCGGGGCTCATCCACCGCGACGTTAAGCCCGCGAATGTGATGGTCGACTCCGACCCCGATCGGGCGCACGAGGTCCGCGTACGGGTGGTCGACTTCGGCTTGGTGAAGCCGACGAGCGGGGCAACACCCGACGACGGAGCACCCGACAGCGCCAGGCAAAGCGCCTTCGGCACGCTCACCGTGCCTGGGCCCGGCCCCGGCCCGGGATCCCGGGGGTATCGGTCACCCGAGCAACTGCACCGACGAACAGAACTCACTCCGGCCACGGACCAGTTCAGCTTCGCGGTCAGCCTCTACCAGGCCCTCCACGGCACACGCCCCTTCCTGGAGAACACGGAGCAGAACATCCGCGAGACGATCTCCAGGGGGACGTGGCAGACCACACCGACACGCTCCGTCCCTCGTTGGCTCGACGCGCTCGTCAAGCGCGCCCTCCAGCCAGACCCCCGCAACCGCTTTGCGGACATGGAGGCGATGGTCCAGGCCATCCGCCGGCGCTGGAAGCTTGGCGAGCAGATTATGCGGGGCGCGCGATGGCCCCTAGTCGGGGTCCTGACGGGGTACCTGTTCTCCTTGGTCATACCGTCGTCGCCAGCCTCACCGTGGAAGCTCTGCGTCGAGACTCGGAAGGCGCGACAGGTACAGCTAGTCTCGTCGATCCCGGCGGAGTCGAAGCTTGAGGAGAACCTCAAGAGCTATGCAAGCGCCCTCGCCAAGGCGGAGGAGTCTGCCTGCGACCTCCCTGCCGAGCACGCTGAGAAGTCCCCAAGGCGACAATGCCTAGCTCGCCTCCGTGACGAGTACGTCGCCTACACAACAGCGCTCCGCACGACAACCGAGCCGCCAGCGACGATCGCCGAGTACATCTCCACGACCAGCGGACACGACGGTGTCGCAGCTCTCCGCGCCCCTTCCGTCTGTGCGGCCCCAGGAGCGGAGCTTACAGCCCCCGTCGCCGGCGAAATGACGCAGGCCGCGCTCGACACCTACCGCGGACTGATCCAGCTCAAGGCAGCGACGAACACCGGCGTCTTCCGCCTCGACGAGGCGGACGCGCTCGTCGACAGCGCGCGGGAGAGCGGCTCTCCAGGCTTGCTCGCCGAGGCGTTCTACGAGCGCGGTCGGCTCAATTACTTCTATCGCTACGGTCAGGAGGCCTACGACGACTTCTCCGAGGCGGCCAAGCACGCGCAAGCGGCGAGCCTCTCAGCGCTCGAGATCGACACGTACATCTTCACCGCGATGGCGATCTACATCGCGGACCGCCCGCCCGAGCTCGCGGCCATCCGGCTCGCCGACGCCAAGGCGCTCCTCTCGACGATGCCCGAGCCCCGGCGAGCGGAGTGGAGCGCCTCGATCGACCTCATCGAGGGCCGTATCGCAAAGCAAGCGGGCAACCTCGATCACGCGCAGGAGTGCTTCGAGCGGGCCAAGAAGTCCTATCATGCGGGTTCCGTCGCCGCCGAGCTAGTCAACCTCAACCTCGCTGGGGTCCTTCGGGAGCGCGGGCATCTGGCTGAGGCCGAGGCGCTCCTCGAGGGGCTCCTCAAGCCGGAGCTGTTGGAGCAGCTCCCGAGCATCGCCCGGGGCAACATCCGCCTGACCCAGGCGCGAGGCCTCCGAAGGTCGCTGGGCACTGTCGGACTGGGTGAGCGCCCAACGCTCGTCGAGCGGGCTCGCACGGCCCTCGAGGCGGCCCGCGCAGACTTCCGCGCGGCGTTTCGCGATGGCAGCGTCTGGGAGGCGAGGGTTGACTATGAGCTCGCCCGCCTCAGCTTCAAGCTCGGGGCAAACGCCGAGGCAGACGAGCTGCTCCGCAGAGTTCGCGCCCTCCATGCCAGCCTCCCTCCGTCTCGGCTCCCTCGGCGCGATGCCGCCAAGGCCCTGATGCGGTTCGCACTCACTCGGGTAACCCTCGCCCCAGAGAACGATGACGCGGCAGCTGACGCCGCAGTAGGGGAAGCCCTGGATCTCCTGGAAGAGGCTGCCGAGCTGCTCCAACGCCTGCCTCTGGATCGGCGTACAGATCTTGTGGAGGTATACGAGTACCGAGGAGATCTTCTGAAGTACCTCGGACGTACCACTGATGCAGCCTTTGCGTACGAGCTGGCGATCCAGCGCCTCTCTCAAACCCCGTCTCACTCAGCCACGAAGCTGGCCTCGCTTCGCGCGCATCGGGATGAACTCACCAGCGATCAGTGATCTGACCGACCTCGTGGCAGGTCGCCTAGCGCGGCGCTGCCGCGTTGTTCGGCCTTGATACATGACTTGAATCTTGGTCAGCATCGACCGGATGTCCACTCCGAAGGACACCCCCCATCCCATATGTAACCCCGTTTACGGTAACATCGGTCAGTCTGCCTCGCAACACGACCGAAATACGATCCCCCAAACGCGTGCTCTGTCGGGTATACGTAGCCCCACGATCGCGGACCGCGCTACTGAGCGTCGATACTGCCCCAACAAACCCAGAGAGAGTCTCCATGGCAACGCATAAGCTCGAATTCTTCTGTTTTTACGATCACTCGGAGAAGGAGCTCATCATCGACATCATCGGTGACGAGCTCAAGAGCCTAGTCCGCCTCATGCCGACCGAGGTCAACGTTGAGCATGCCGGTACGATCCACACCCGACGCATCTTCGAGGTGTATGTCCCGGCGCTCGCGCAAGGCAGCACGACCAAAAAGGCCAACTACTCCATCAACTTCAAACAGCGCGACAACGTTTCCACCCGGCATTTCTCGCTGGTCCGACGGACGCGTCCGCTAAACGCCAGCGAGCCAGCGAATGGGGTTCGCTGGCCCGCGCGCGACACCGAGGGTAAGCTGAAGGCGTGGGACGGCGATGCTGGCTACGACACACCGATCGACACCTATCATGGCGGGTCCTACCAAGTTCCCTCGGTGCTCGACTTCTACGTTGACTTTGCGCCTGACGACGAGCTCGCGAGGAGCTACGGCTATCAGCTCAACCTCCTCTCCCTGGGAGCGGCGTTCCAAGGCAAGAGAAAGCCCCCCATCATTGATTTTCCTGAAGGTGGAGACGATGACAACGGACACGACAACCCAGGGCTCCCGATCGGCGCATGGCCGGACCCGACGACCGACGCCAGCCCATCAGCGCCCGCTCCGACAAGTGACCCACGGCCGGACAACGTCGCCTCCAGGCCCACCCATGAGGGCATCACGGTCAACATTACGACCGCCAACATTACCGTGTACTCCAGCGCTGCGGGCACCGACCTCTAGACCCACGAGGACGACAAAGCGACCCCCCCCCAGCGCAAGACTACCTTCGGCTAGCCACGAGACGACGCGACGATGCGACGATGCGACGAGTAAAGCCCATATGTACGCGATATGTCCGCTCCTTTGACGAGGAGCTGCGCGCCTTTGTCACGAAGGATCGGCAGGGAACCCCGCGAGTGATACAATTCATCGACGGGGCGCCTCGGCACCCGGGGGTGCACAGCTCCCCCTCCGTGTCGACCTCTTCACAGCTACCGTTACGGCTCGCAGAGCTGCTCAACCCGGTCCTGAAGAGAAATGGGGCTGAGCCGCTCCAGGGGGTCGCTCGCAAGCTCGCTCAACCCCAGGTCGCGCTGCTCTCGTTCCCTAAGGCGAGCCCGCTCTCGCTCGCGTACGCCGGCGGGGCGCACTCGCCAGGCCTTCGGACAGCCCACCTGGTCCAGGCTGTCGACGGCCTCCCCCTAGACAGCCGTGGGCTCACCATCAACATGACCAAAGGCGGGCGCATCCTCGCGATCCGCATCGAGCTGTCCGAGCAGGTCTACGTCCCGGCTCTTCCCGAGGAGACGATCAAGACCATTGAACCCTCTTTGTTGGTGCAACCTCTGAGCCACCGCACCCTGCACGTTGACGGCTCAAAGTTCATCGACGCACTCGAGGCGCTGGCTCTCCCTCAAGATAGCGCTCTTGAGCAGCTCGTCGAGCTGCTCAAAAGCCAGGTCTGCAGCGCGCGCTTCCTCTACCGCAGCGTCCCAGCCGAAGAGCGCCGGGCCAACGACCCGACCCATTTTCTCGCCCTCGACCTCGATCTCGCCTCTGCTGACTCGAGCTCCAGGGTCCAAGCGACGCTCGACCTCTCCTCCGGGCGCCTCATCGCCGTCGTCCCTCGCCACGCCAACTTGGTCGAGGGGAACGTCTGGGACCTCGACCCTGTGTCCGCCGGCGATCTATCGTTGTATCCGGACGGCACCGATATGTGGAGCCATGACCACGTCGCCGCCTACAACAACGCTCTCAGCAAGCAGACTTTCGAAGAGGGCAAGTACGTCGAGGTTAAAGAGCTGAAGCTAGACAAGTACGTAAAAGATGGTGATCCAGCTACTGCAACGGTGAACGAGCCCATCTTTGACACGAGTGGCCCAGAGGAGCAGCGGTCCGAGACGATTCTTGAATTCCTCAAATTCAGCGCCTACTATCACGGCAATCGAGTCTTCCAGAAGATCGTTCGCCTGACAGGGTTGGAGGACTACTTCTCGGGCGAATACCGAACGCTCAACTTCCCTGTAGAGCTGACGCTCTCATACGAAAGTGATGGTCCCAACGCCCAGGCGTGGTTAGGTGTAGACGACAAAGGCCATATCGAGTTCGGACCATCCGTCGAGGGGGTAGGGCCTGGGACGCTCATCACAAACTGTGCAGCCGACTGTCGGGTTCACTGGCATGAAGTCGCGCACCTCGCCCTCAAGATTCACACGGGCACGCCGTACCTCCTCGACTGTGTGCACAGCATCGGCGATAGCCTCGCGGTTCTCCACTGCGATCCGCTGCTTGGCGAAAAGGCGCGCATTGAGGAGAATATTCGCTACGCCTACGCTCCGTTTCGACCCGTTAATTCCTCCCGCCGGCACGACCTAAAGAGCATCTGGTACGACCCCAAGAACCACCCAGAGGACCTCGATGGCCACCGTTACCTACACGAGCAGCTCCTCACGAGCTGTCACTTCAGGCTCTACTGCGCACTCGGAGGTGACTCGCCCTACCGTCGCGATCGGGTCCGCGCCTCCGACCGAGTGATGCGCATGCTCCTCATCGCGGTCTCCACACTCGGCGAGGCGGTCCTTATTGATGATATTGAAGGTGTTTCCGACGCGATCATCTGGTGGACCGAGGCCTGCATCACCGCAGACACCAACAGCCCGCTCCTCTTCCCCGCAGATTACCCTCGCGCCAGCGCCGACAAGCTGATCCGCTGGGCGTTCGAGTCTCAGGGCGGCCTTTCGATCGCAGAGGAGACCGCGGTGTCGCTGCGCCCGGTTCAGCAGCCGTTGAAGCGCTACGGCTATGATGAGCGCTCATGGCTCGGCGGCGGGGCGTTCCTCTCGGAGACTGACTCGCCCTGCGTCACCTGGCCCCAAGTCGAGGTCGACTCTTCGCAACTAAGCGACAGCCTCGCCCCGCTCTTCGTCGACGTCTACTCCTTCGGTGCGGAGGCGGCCGACGCCGTCTACTTCGACATCTACGAGTCCGAACCGATCATCGGTCTGTACTGGTCGCGGGATGAGCTCAAACTCGTCGCGAGCACACACAGGATGACAATCAGGCCAAACGTCAAGGCGGCCAACATCGCCATCGGTCTCAGGCCGGACGCCGAAAAATTCCTCTATGTCGTCGCTCAATGCAAAGGAGACCCGCCCGCGCTGGCCAAGGGGGACCCGCTCCCGCTCGCCGCGGTGGTCGATGATAATGTGGCGATGCGCTGTATCGTCACGGTCGACGGCCGAGATGCCATAGACTCCCAATCGCTCAGCAATAAGCTCAACGACGCTGGGGCTAAGGTCTTCAATTACTCAGGCAAACTGCTCAAGACCCGTCAAATGACACTCAGGGCCCAAGGTAGCGACTCGTCGGAGTGGACGGTGACGTGGGGTGAAGGTGTCGAGGAGATCAAGTCGAAGGACTCCGCCCCAATCGTCCTCACGACGACGAAAGTTCCGTCTGGGGTAGATACCATCGACATTCACGTCGTCGTCCTCATCGACCCCGCCCCCCCCGACAGCGACCCCCCCGACCCCGACCGGTTGATGTTCTACGGCGGGATGACCTTCCGACTCTTGCTCACCTGAGCTGTGACGCCCTGTGTCCGGTCATGATCGCGACGCGGAACCCGAGGTCGTCGAGTGAGCGCTCTTCGCTGCGACACCAGAGGCGACTCGCACAGAGTAGAGACTCTCGGCGACCGTGCCAGCTACCGCCGCGGATCGCTCGTGGAGCCCGAGAACTCTCGGTGAGGAGGACGCGCCGGAGGTCGTTAACAGCAGGCGGTGGGGCGCGGGTCGAGCTTAGATCCGCGCGCCACCGATCCCTGCACCACTCCCAGACGTTACCCGCCTGATCTAGGGCGCCGTAGGGTCCACGCCCGCGAGGTAGCGCGGCGACGACGGCTGGCCGGCCCGCTCGGCTCTTGGCGTAGTGGGCGAGCTGTGGTGTGGGCATGGTGTTCCCCCACGGATAGCAGCGACCGTCCTCGCCGCGCGCCGCGACCTCCCACTGCGCCTCGCTCGGAAGATCAAACGCGAACTGGCTGTTGTCGCGGAGCCAGCGGCAGAAGGCGAGCGCGTCGTGCCAGCTGACCATCACGACCGGCTGCTGAGGATCCGCGAGGCGAACGTCGCGCCACGAGTCAGGCTCCCGGCGCTTCGTCGCGCGGACAAAGATCCGGTACTGGTGGTTCGTGACGGGGGTCTCGGCGATCCAGAACGGGTCCAGCTCGACCCGATGCACGGGGCTGAAATGACCCCGCACGACATCACTGCCGACCGTATAGACACCGCCCGGGACGCTCCGCAGGCGGATGCCCGTCCGAGGCTCCTCGAGCACACCGTCGCGCGCGTCGACGGGCCCCGGCGAGCGCCTCACCGATCGTCGGAGGGCATCGGCCAGGGCATCGACCTCCCAGCCATCGCGCATGTCGAGCTTGCCCAGGACCTGCCGTGGCCCGTCGATCTCTAGCCGCTGTGCTCCTGGCGCCAGGACGGTGAAAAACCCTCGCTGGCGGCTGATCGTACGCAGACGCGCCCACTCGAGGGCGTGTCGATCGTCCCAGGGGAGCAAGTCGCGGACGACCAGGACGATCGAGCGCGCCGCCTCGCGCAGCGACGCGCTATCCAGCTCGCTCAACGAGGGTGAGATGTCGCCGTCAGGCCACACGCGCAGCCCCTCCCGCAGACGGAGCAGACGGAGCAGCTCCGCGGCCGCATCGGTCGCGTCCGCCGAGGCGACCACCGCCACGTCGTAGGGTCGCCCGTGATCCCGCTGTGCGGACCAACGCGCCACGTATTGAGCTGCGAGCCCGCGGGTGTCCAGGTCGTCGGCGAAGCGCTCAACGAGCAGCTCGATCGCCGGCAGAAGCCGCGGAAGCCTGCGATCTTCGATGAGCTGGAGCACCGCGCGGACGCGCGGGCCGTCCTCTGCCGCCGCATCGGTGAAGAAGCGGAGGAACGGCTCGGGGTCGCACTCGGCCCCGAGGATCAGCTCGCGGAGGAGCCCCCAGCTCGCCGGGTCGAGCAGATCCAAACGATCGAGGAGCGCCCCAACCAGAGCATCAAAGGTCCCCGGGAGCGAGAGCCCCCCGGCGAGCACCACCACCTCGCGCCAGCGCGCTTCGTCAGAGCGTTGGGCGAGCTCCAGCAGCGCCGGAGCGCCGAGCCGCGCGAGATGACTCGCAGCCAGGTACTCCTGAACCCCGAGGTGAAAGAAGCCGAAGCGATCAGGGCTCGACTCGTCGAGCACCCCGGCGCCCTCGTGAAGCCAGCTCAGCACATCGACTGTGACGAGGTGATCGAGGCCGAGCTCCTCAAGGCTGTCCTCGAGCTCGGCGAGGATGATCTCCCGCCCGAGCTGATCTCCCTCCGCCGAGGCGCCCCGTCGGTGTACACCGTACGCCAGCGGACGAAGGAGGGCGAGCGCCTGCTCGACGCTGAGCGGCGGCTCGTCCGCTCCTCGCCTTGCACCAGGCGAGCCCGTGAGGAGCACGCGGAGCCAGGTGTCGTAGACCTCGACGCGGCTCGCCGGCAGCGAGCGACCACGGAAGTGCAGCGTACACAGCAAGGTGACGATGAAGGGCGAGGCATACATCGCTCGCCGATGGACGGTGAAGCGTGGGTCGTCGAGCGCCGCCGCGAGCTGGGCCGCGTGTGCGTCTGCCTCATCGGCTCCGAGCAGACCGTGCGCCGAGACTCGCGCGAACCACAGCCTGATCAGCTCGTCCGCCTGCGGCCGTGAGAGTGGACGCAGCGAGAGGTGCGCGAAGCCCTTGAGCCGTTTGAGTGCCGCACCTGCGGGGAGACAAGCGCGGCGGCAGGTCAGCAGGACGCGAGCTGACGGGAGACCTTCGAGTTCCTCCGCGAGCCGACCGCAGAACGCAGCGCGATCGCGCGGATCCGAGATCTCATCGAGGCTGTCGAGGAGGAGGAGGAGCTGACCATGCTCTAAGATTTCCTCGATGACAGCGGTGTCGAGGGCAGCCCGCGTGTCGGTGCAGCTCGCCGCGAGAAGAGCTTCAGAGATGAAGGCTCGCAACCCTCCGCCCCGTACTAAGCGGCGCCAGTCGTGAAGACGCACGACGATCGGCAGCGTATGCGCGACGAGCCCGCGTACGCGCGGCGTCTGGGGACCCCCGTCGTAGCCCTCGCAGGCCTGACGGGCTCGGTCACCGACGACCTCGGCGAGGTGCTGCAGCAGCATGGTCTTACCGCTCCCAGGCTCACCGACGAGCAGCGCGTGGCGCCTGCCTGCCCGTCCCAGGGCGTGAAAAAGGCCGTCTACCGAGAAGGTGCGCTCATCCTCAAGCTTGGGGCCCTGCACCGCCTTCATCTCCGCGCTGAGTGACCGCATCGCGAGATGGACAGGGACGTAGAGGGCGCGACCTCTGAGCTGCCGATCGATCCCAACTGCGCTGGCCGGGCAGGGCCAGCGAAGAGCCTGCAGCCACTCGAGGTACCGGCGCAGCCGCGGCGACGGGCTCCAAGGCTCCTCGATCGCGCCTAAGTTCGCGCTCCAGAGGGCCTCGACAGCCTCGATTTCCGCGCTCTTCTGCGGCCGCTCCTCGCGGAGGCTCGCGAAGAGCGGCGGACCGATGAGCCCGCGATGGCTGGCGCGCTCGATCAACGCAGCGACAAGCTCGACCTGCGAGGCCCGCTCGCCGGGGAGAACATTGGCGACGACGCAGAGCTCAGAGTCGTGAGCGATCCAACGCCTCAGCTCCCCCGACGTGAAGAGGGACTCCAGGAGCTGACTGAGCGCCTTCTTCGCCGAGGTCATAAGCCCTGAGTGTCTCTAGAATCGGCTCCTCACGCTACATACACTCCGAGAGCGCGTCAGCAGACGGGCTCCCGACACCCACGGCCACTTCCGCCTCACGGGCCTCCTCCCCTGGGTGATCCAGCTCCGCGCGCTCGATGACGATCACAACGGAGCTTCGTCGCCGCTCGATCTCACGCGCGGTCGCCGCTGCCAGAGGCTGACGACCTCGCATCATCGCCGGCTGAACCGATCGCGCCCGGTCCCCGACGATCGAGCGTCGCAGAAGCGGGCGACAGGCACGCGGTATGCGCGTGTTGACCTCAGCACGGCGCCCGCACCCTCCAACGATGCACAGCGCGGTTGTCGCGCCCATAACTGTTATCACAGGTCAAGCTCCAAGGGCCGGACCTAGCTGTTGCCCTGCTCAGCCAGGGCATTTACAAACAGTTGTGCTGTGATCGTTCCGCTCCCCCTTGCTGCAAGAGCGGCGAGCTGAAACGATCGAGGCACATCAATCTCTGCCCGTGAAGCCAAGCGCCGATACAGCGTCGCCGAGAAGATGGGCACAAGCTCATCATCGAGCGCGCCCTCGAACCCGATAGCATACTCAACATGGGGGCATACTGCCTCGGCCAGCGCCCGCGAGTGACATGTGGCGAAGACCACCAAGAGAGGACGCCTTGGAAGAGCTTCAAGCAACTCCGCGATTCTCTTCGGTGGTACGGCCGTTTCGTCACCGAGCTCGTCCTTGAGAATGAGGTTCCCCGACCGATCACCATGCCCGCAGAAATGGATAATGAAGGGGTCCTGGTCGTCCATTTCGTTGAGGACCGTGATGAACGTGATCGCCGGACAGATTCGGGCCTCATAGTGTTCACGCAGGCATGAACGCTGGAGGGCATCCTGGATCGCCCGGAGTTCCTCCTCGAGCCGGAGGCGTTGGTTCTGCGCTGCCGCGTTGGCCGTGCACAGCAAGATAATCCTCCGCGGAGGGTCTGTAGACTCAGAGACAGCAGGCGGAGTCGAGATTGCGGACGGCTGGACCCGCAGGGAGTAGCCCCAGCTCGCTGCAACAGCGGTGACCTCGCCCCTCTTGGCTGGTGCCGCACAGACGAGCGCCTCAAAGAGTTCGGGTCGGACGAGCCCGCGTCTATCGAGTAGCCCTGCAACCTCGAAGGCAACGGAGCTGCGGCTTCCTGCCTCAGGGAGGTCGTGGGCGAGCGGCTGTCCGTATGTGAGGGTGACGAAGCGGAGTAGCTCGGAGGCATCGAAGAGCTCGCAGAGCAGGTCGAAGAGTGCCTTCTCGGGTCGCGGCGCGGACATCTCTTGGTTGAGGATACCACCGTCGACTTGCTGCAGGGGAGCGAGCTCGACGACGCACTGAACGTCATGGCCCGGACCCCCAGTACAAACGCCACGAGGGGCACCTACTCCGAGTCTACCTCGTCCGGCCCATGGCCCTCGGCCGCAGCCCGGCGCTCCTGCCTCTTCGCCCGAACCCAGTCCTCCTGGATCAGCTTGCACACTACCCAGATCATCGACGCGTCGTAGTGCTCCACCAGGTGATCAACGACAACTAATTTTGCCGGTCGGCGCCAACTAGTCTTGCCGGTCCGAGCCAGCCGAAAGCGCATGTGGCGCTTGGGGACGAAAGAGCCCCTACATGGTCACGGATGAGCAAGTAAGGCTG
>Ga0316189_10004070_pt1 | contig 14122 bp, 9 predicted proteins | sample LowCovwburrow_MG_FD_204930 | JGI IMG/M metagenome (GOLD analysis project Ga0316189, IMG submission 204930) | Coastal sediment microbial communities from Maine, United States - Lowes Cove worm burrow | ecosystem: Environmental > Aquatic > Marine > Coastal > Sediment | place: USA: Maine...
TCCGCATTGAGCCGGTCGGCCAGAATGTCGTCGCGCTCAGACATCGGTTAGATGACGCCCGCAGCTTCAGTGAGCAGATAGCTGGCAAAGATCAGTACAATCGCACCGACAATGCCCAACACGCCGACTTCGGCCCATTCCGCCTTGCCTTGACGGGCCTCGTTGAATTTGGCAAACCCGAGATAGGCGATCCACAGGAACCCGAGCACGGCGATCGCCAGCCCCAGTACAAGCCCGCCATCCTTGATGTAACCCGAAATGAGTGCGATCCAGTCACCGGCTGCAGGCGCGGTACTGGGTGCTACCGGGGTTGGCAACGCCGCCCACACGGATTGACCTGCCGACATCGCCAACAGCCCGACTGCCGTTACGATCTGTTTTACTGTCTTCTTCATCATTACTTTCTCTCCGAGGTAACGGGGCTGCCCCCTGCTATGAATACCGGGGACGCCCCCGAACCCCTGCCGTAACGGCTGATGGCCACTACCGCAGATAAAAACCCAAAACCATGAGGACGATGCTGGCGCGCAACGTGCTCCAAACTACGTCGAACAGAACGACTTGCCCGCTCTGCCAGGCACGGAAGGTACCCAGCGTTACCCAGATGACCCATACGAAGGCGAGTACCAGGACGACCGACGCGATGCCCGTCAGCAGGGTTGCCGGCGTAAAACCGGAGCCCGCCTGAAATGCTGTGTTCTGTGCTGCCGTCATGACCGATCATCACCGGCGATAGTCGCCCCGCAACGGCGGGAAAGTCCTGGGCTCTGCACGCGGGGTATCACTGTGCTCCTGGATTCCGAGCCGAATACGATGGAGATCCTGGCGTAGCCATTCATACTGAAATCGAACGCGGGCATCCGGATTGGCTTGTGCCGAGGCCTCCGTTATCAGTGGCTGGATCGCCTGGAGCTCGTGAATGACTCTAGCCAGTGCCGCCCGCTCTCCGCCTGAGTCAGCAATGGCAAACTGAACCGGCAGCGCAGTGCCGAGCAGACCGAGAATCAGTACTTGGGTAATTCGCATCGATGTCCTCCCCGTATTGCGCATGAGGCGCATGGTGGGAAATCCGGAGAGGACTAGCTATGGAAAATTAATTCAAACTGTTGCTTGGTTTCTTATCGAACTACTACAAACTATCTGTAACACAAACTATCTGTAATGGCTCAGGCTCAACCTGACTGACAGTGTCAGAAGTAGTCGAGACTTGAACTCCCAGTTTCCCGTTAGCGGACCTTCGATTTCTCGGTGTCGGGCACATGCTAGTGACCCACCTCTGCCAGTCAGGTCGCGTCCAGTTAACGACCGGTCTGTAACAGGAACGGACTGTTGTGACGGCAATCCTCGCCGTCGCAAACGGCGATGAACAGAAGTTGACGGCGTTCTCGGCGACCGTCTGCTGCTCGGCCGAAGCCGTCGTTCATGAATCAACCAGGATCCGACCGCAATGGATCGGTTACCGGTCACTGGGCGGAAATTCGATCGAACGGCGGATTTCTGAGCTTCTGACCGGCAGGAAACGACACACTGCCGTCATTCGACCACTCACCTCCGAATGACCGTTCTGTAACAGGAACGGACTGTCGCGAGGGCAACCCTCTCCGCCGCATCGGCGATCAACACAAGTTGACGGCATACTCGGCGAGCGTCTGCTGCCCGGTTCCAAAGCTGCCGCTGGGACTTTGAGCCAACAACGTCTCCTATGGGCTCCTCACCGGACATAGGTCAGGAAATCTCGCCGAACGGCGGCTTTATGAGCTCCTGACCGGCAGGACCCGACACTGAACTGCCGGTCAAGCAGTCCGAGGCTCATCGGCTGGTTTCAGAGTGAAGCGGTCGCACAGGGCGCCTGGCCACTGGCAAAAGGTCGGCCGGAGCGGCCGGTGGAGATTCAACCCGGTAGTGACCGCAATGGGTTGGTCACCCGACATAAGCCAGGGAATCTCCACGAACGGCTGCTTTTTGATTTCCTGACTGGCAGAACACGACCCGAAACGGCCCTTAAGCGAATACTGATGAACACTGTCAGGTTTCTCTGCCTCGGGCCAGAATCAACGACTGTTACCGACACTGAACTGCCGGTCAAGCAGTCCGAGGTTCATCGGCTGGTTTCAGAGTGAAGCGGTCGCACAGGGCGCCTGGCCACTGGCAACAGGTCGGCCGAAGCTGCCGGTGGAGATTCAATCCGGCTGCTTCCGCAATGAATTGGTTACCGGACGTAAGCCAGGAAATAACACCGAACGGCATTTCAGATTGCCTATCCGGTAGGAAACGAAGCCAATCGATTCTCTGTGATGGCTGAGGCTTAGCGGAATCCAAGACGCAGCAGGTATTCCGGATTGAGTACTGCTACCTTCCCGAAAAAAGGTCGAGAACAGGCCGGGCACGAAGCCCCAGAGCAAAACTTCCTAGGCATCTTACCAAGTGTAGCCCGCGGTCAGCAGGTACTCGTAGTCATTTTTCTCGGCGGTGTCCGCCGGGGAGTTGTCCCTGTCAAAGTTGATTTGAGCCGTTGCCTGTATACGGTCGAAAATGGGGATACGCAAACCGGTTTGCGATTTGAACAGGTAGTCAGTGCTGTCTTCGAGGCTCCAGTTCAGGCTGTGGTTGTGGAAAGCTTGCACTTTCCAATTTGGAAACACGACGTGATCACTGCGCAACGCCCAGCGGGCCGCCGCGAATTCGTTGTCTTCGCTTTCATCAAAGTTTTCCCAGATATAGGACGGGCCGGCCTCAATAGACAGGTTGGTACGGTCGTTCTCGAAGACCTGATAGCCGGCGCCGACGGACGTCGTGGTGCGCAGATCCAGGTCGGCAAACTTGTCATGCTCAAAGCCCAAGCCGGCATAGAAGTACCACTTGTCTTCAAAAAAGTGATCGTACTTGCCGCCTAACGCCGCCTGTTGCTTGGTTGTGTCACCGTTGCTTTCTTCCAGGTTGCCGCTGCCCGCTAAGGTCACGCGGTCGTTCACCCAGCGAAATATGGATTCTGCGTCTACATGGTAGGTGTCCTGATCGGTGTTACCCCGGTCCAGATCGAGCCCGGCGTTGACGTGGCCCGTGATGCGCAGCCGGGGCACTTCCGGATGATTGATCGCCGCGATACGGATCATGGGGATAGTTAGACCCTCTTCTGCACTATCCGCGGCAATACGCAACTGCGCGCTTTCAGTAGCGGACAGGGTGCCCGTCAGCTCGGTGGCGTCGTCGAGCACAATTCTGGCCGTCCTGGCGCTTGTGATACCACTGACCTGGGCCCACTCGATTTCCAGCGTGCCGGCGTATCCGGTATCCAAGCGTAGCTTGTCATCGGTCTTGCTGAGTATGCGTCCGCTGAGGCGATCACCATTCTGCATCGTCACTTGATCCGCAGACACGGCAGAAAAGAATGCCAGGCAGACGGCCAAGATCGTAATACGATGTAACAGCAAATCCATGATCATCCCCCAGTTAAGAAAATCGAAAATCACGTCAATATCGGTAGGGTGTCCGCCGCCTTGAAATACGCGTCGGCGCAATCAACGGCAGTCATCGCGCCTACCCTTCTAGGTCCGCAGGGATTGTAGGAAACCCACGCCGGACAGCAGTCCTGTTTATCCTGCAACCCTGAGTCAACTCAGCAATTCTTACCGCCGAGAGGTTGAATCCAGACAGGAGTATCCGCAGACCCTCACAATGCCGTTGTTGTAATCAACCGAACACGCCTCACACGATCCCACCGCATGCTGCCGGAAGGACAGCGCTTTGATTACCCTCCGCCCTCACTCAGCTGAATCCAATCTCAGCGCCTCACCCGTGAACACCCCGACAATGGCGCATATTCAACTGGGGGCTCTTCTTTTTGGATAATTGGCTCCTCCACCGGCCGACCCTTCATCGCCCGGGCCTTTTCGACGGCCGAGAGACAGGGGTTGGCGTCTCCCCAGCTGGTTTGAGTCCAGATAAACATCAGATAGGCAGGATTGATCAGACCTGCCAAGGCACCGACACTGGCAGCCACCGTCCTACTGCGTGGCAACACAGTCACAGAGACCTTGGGGTCTGCCATGGTGCCTCTCACTCTGACCGGGTTGGTCAGGCTGATCAGGCTTGCCCGCTTCGGCCTGGGCGCAAAGACGAAGTTAAGCTCTTCGCTTTCCAGATTCAGGGCGCCGGTTGCCGCGATGGTAATCCGCTGGGTGTCCATCAACAGGCTGTCACTGCGGGCCACGCCATCCTCGATGTCGACGTTCGCAACCAGGCAATTGAGCTTGGTGACGTTCGCTGCGTGCCAGCTCGGCGACAGCATAGTGGTCACGAGGTCAGAACCCCAAAGGTCGAGCCGGCGACTGCCGATACGCCCGTCTTCTGCCACGATGATCAGCTGGCCGTCTGCATCACCCAGAAACTCACGACGCGTGCGTCCGTCGCCAGACAGCCGCAGTGTGACGTCCAGCAGACCCTCCACGATCTCCGCAACACCGGCCTGTTTCAGCAACAGACCATGATTGACATTATCCGCGGTCAATTCCATATCGATCGAGGGAATGTCCTTCGAAGCATCGATGGTGACATCACCCTTGACCAGGGCACCGTCCCAGCTCTGCACACGAAACGGTGCCAGCCTGAACACACCGTCTTTGAGTGAGGCCCTGAATTTGAGATCGCCTAGATCCCCCGCCTCAGTGCGCAGACGCTTGCTGCGGAACACCATCTCGGCATCATGCGCCCGCATGCGCTCAATCGGCAGATCATAATCGGGGATCACATGCTTCCGTTTTTCGGACGACCTTTCCGTCTCATTGACGGGGAGCAGCTCGCGTAGATAGATCTGATCCGAATGCAGGTCGGCCACCACTTTGGGCCGCTTGCCGCCAAGGTAGGCAGACATCTTGCCGCCGATATCGCTTCTTCCGGACCGGATCTCAATATCATCGATCAGAATCCGGTCGGGCTGGTCTGCAAAACGCCCCGCGAACGAGTAAGGACCCTCCATCGGCAGGATAAGGTCCAACAGGGGCAGCAGGGTGTCGATCTCTGCACCATCGAGCCTGAAACGGATGTCGAATCCGCTTCCCTCCAGCGGGCGCTGAACGCTGCCGCTGGCCTTGAAGTCGATGTCACCTGCCTGGAAGTCCATCGCCAGATCACGCCAGGGACCGGCAGGCCGCTTGAGCAGATCGGCGAGTGGTTCAGCCTGCAGGTTCACATCCATGGGCTTGCCACCCAGCTCGGCCTTGGCAGTGATCTTCAGGGAATCACCCGGGCGTGCAGAGGCATCCAGGCCGGTCAACTCGAAGGCAAAGTTGCTGTCGAGCATCTCGGTTTGATGTCGGATCTTGCCCTTGGGCAGCCGTGCCTGCAGATGCAGATTTGCATGTCCCACCAGGCGGCTTAGGCTCAGTCCCTGCCTTTCCAGGCGAGCCAGGCGCTGACCCCACGGCAACTGCGCGCGGGCATCGAGTTGAGTACCGTCGACCGTCGCACGGATGGACTCCAGACTGAGTTCCTGGCCACGGGTCCTGGCCGTCAAAAGGACGCCTTGCACATCAACATCCAGACCTTCAAGCGTACGCACCCTGATCTCGGCGTCCAGGCCCATCTTAGATAGCCCGCCGAGTTCGAGCGGTCGGTCCAGATCGGCCTTGCCGGAGCCCTGCCCGGGATCTGCCGCAGACAGGTCATCAAGCCGGAGCCGACTGGATTCGAGCCTGGCGACCACCCGGGGGCCTGCATCGACTCGATGGACAGCGATACGACCATTGATATTACTCGCCCCCAGCCGGGCCTTCAGATCATCGACCCGGTGACTTCCCGCCTGATCACGATAGCGGCCGCTCAGCGAATAGGCGCCCCGCAACGGCAGTAGCGCATAGAGGTCACTACCGCTGAGTGCGTAGCTGATATCGAAGCCGTCTGCCTCCAGCGGACGTTCCACGCTACCGCCCGCATCCAGACGCATGCCATCGCCGCGCAATTCAAAGGCCAGTTGCTGCCAGGGTCCGCTCGGCCTTTGCGCCAGCTCGGCCAGCGATTCACCCTTGAGCGACATGCTGATCGCTTGTCGGTTGATCATTCCTTCGGCCTGCAAGGTGACCGGCATACCCGGTTGTATCGACGCCTCCAGACTCGACAGCGAAATGCTTAACGGACGATCCATCACCTTGCCTAAATACAGGGTTCGCGCCTCACTGCCCTTGGCACGAAGGTCCAGCTCGGTATGCTTGAGCAGCGTACGCACACTGAGTCCGGCGGGTTCCAGGGCCTCGATGCGCTCCCCCCAGGGCAGCGTCGCATTCGCTTTGACGTCGGCGCCCATCAGGGTCGCCGTCGATGATTCAAGCCTGATCTCTTTTTCGTTTGCATATAGCCCGAGTGCAATATCCTTCACCGGCTCAGACAGACCCGTTAGCTGGTCAACCTGAACCTGGATATCCAGATCCACTACCGAGAAGAACGTCGGATCCAGCGGATTATCCAGAAACTCGTCAAGGGTCGAGCCCTCAGTCTCCGGTAACTCTCTGTCCGGCGATGACTCATCAAGGCCCATATCGTCGACATCCAGTCGTTGCGATGCCAAGTTGATCTTTATTGCAGGGCGTGCAGCGTCGATATCCCAATCAAGACTGCCGTGCAGATCGCTGCCGCCGATACTGGCACTGAACTCATCGACCTTCAGATAGTCATCGAGGTTGAAGCCCAGATGCGCATCCATCTCGTAGGATTCCGCGTCCGGCAGATCCAAGCCAGACAGTTTCTCCAAGTCATCCAGGTCTGGTCCTTCGAGATGCAACTGGTAATCACCACGGTCCCAATCGCCGGGCACTCCGAAGCGTCCCTCCAGACTCACTGACAGATTTCCTATCTCGCCAACCAGGGTCGTTTTCCAGGAACCCTCTGCAGAAGCGTCATCCAGGGCCTCGGCTTGCAGCGAAAGCCTCAACGGGACGGTATTGATCGTGGTCTGTGCCTCAAGCTCGAGCGGCTCATCTGGCACCTTACGCGCCCTCACATAAGCCAGGTTCAGGCTCCGCGCTGGCAGCCCCGGAGCCAGATAACCCACCTCAGAATCGTGCAGTGACACCGATTCGATCGCGGGCACCGGCCCCTGTTCTGTAGGCTCTGGGAAGGTGAAATTATTTTCCCCCTCTTGTGTCACTTCCAGCAGCAGATCGACGCCGTGCAACTCGAGTGACAAGATCTCCAATTCTTGATTGAGCAGCGGCAGAAGACTGACCCGGATGTCGAATTTTTCGACATTGGCCAGGTAGGGCCGACTGGCCCAGGCCGGGTTCGAAATCTTGACACCAGCGACCACAAGGCGCGGCCTCAGCGAGGGTTCCAGTGTCAGCGGACCTTGCAGGATTACTTCGCGCCCAAGGGCATTGGAGATCTGGCGCTCTATGTGCGGCCGGAAGTAGTCGACATCAACGAAGAAAAGCAGCGCCACAAGCGCGACCAGCACAACGCCGACACCGCTCAACAGCGACAGCAGGATCTTCAGAAATTTGCGCATAGGCATGCCGTTGAATAGAACAGCGCTCGGCATTTCCGCCTACCGGTAGGTGGTCAGGACGATAATCTCGTCGTCTTCGTTCAATTGCAGGCGCTCGTCGCGCCCGGGATTGAGCTGCACGCCGCCGCCTGGTTTGCCGTCCTGTCCCGCCCGGCGAATGCCGATGGCGATCTCCCCGCGGGCGTCGGCGACCCGTTGCAGGTCTGCGAAGCTGAAGGCCCATTCCCCTGAGTCGGGGGTTTGGGATTCTTTGAAGTTCTCAGCCAATTCGTACTCCGCGATGCGGCGAAAGAGGATCTCGCTGCCGCCGGAACTGAACAGCCCGTCGAACACCGCCTGCAACTCGCGACGCAAGGCGACACGCGCCATCATGCGGCTGATAATGAGCGGCGTGACGATGACCTCCCCGCGCCGGTTTTCGAACAGGGCAGCATTGTCCGGATCGGTCAGCTCGACCAGCACCGCGGGTGCCTTTTCTGCACCCTCCGTCAGCTCACGGAGCAGGAGATAGCCCAGGATGGTACGTGCGTCGGACTCGGCTTCGGACTTGAGCCGTTCGCTTGGCAACAGGACCAGGTTGTCGTAACTGACCGGATTAACGCTTTCCAGGTAGGCAGGTACGGTGTAGTCAAACTCCAGCTGACGGATCTCGAGATGCTCCGTGGAAAGCGCCTCGGCCTTGATGCGTTTTTCGCGCTTGGCGGCCGAGACCTGAGACACGATATCGATGGTGAACCCCTCGTCGGGGTAGGCGGCGAACTCCTCCAGCAGGGCCGGGACCCGATGGTTCCAGCCCAGCACCAGCACCCGGCGCCGGGCCCGTACCCGACTCGCCGGAGCCCCTCGCTCCCGCAGCTCGGGTGCGGCACCAATGGTCTCGGGTAGCGCCGCGTCCGCGTAGCTTGGGGCCAAGACTGCAATGCGGTCGCTTGCCTCCAGCCGCAGGTCGCCGGGCGGATTGAGCAGCACCTCGAAATCATCTCCTCGGGGGCGCACGACTCCAAGCAGCACGCCATCGGGGAAAGCATGGGCCAGCTGCCCGAAGGAGACGCCTGCGAGTTGAGGCCCCTCGCGGACATAGATCTGGCTGCCGCTAACGTCTGACACGAACTCGGCGTAGACATGGGAAAGCCCCGGGTGGCGCACGTTCTGCACGATCAGGCGGCTGATCACCTCGTCTCCCGCAACAATCTCCATCGGGCCTGGATAGAGGGCGCGCAGGGTCCCCGCATGGCGCATCTCCTGGAGCTCCGCCACCACCAGGGGCGGTTCCCCGGGCGGCATCTCCTCCAGCGCCGCACCCATGGTCATCAGGGCCTTCACCGTGCGCGTGTCCGCATCGAGCGTGCTGCTCGCGGTGGTGTCGGCAGCCGGGATCAGGATGGCGCCGGCATGGGCGAAATCGACCCGTTCCAGGCCGTCGAGACGCAACGGCGAGCCGCTGCGCAGGATGATCTGCCGGGCGCTCCAGTGGTCGCCGAGCTGGCGCTCGATGTGCTGCCCAAGACTGGCATCCGCCCGCTCGGCCAACAAGGCCACGCGCAGGCGCCGAGTCCCCCGTTGCTGTAGGAAACGCGCCACGCGGCCCTGAGAGACCAGGATCTCCTCCACGATCGTCAGCGTGCGGCTGGTCCATCCCAGGAGGACGAAGTGCGCGTCGAGGGCGACCGGCGTCAGCCCCTGCTCCAGGCGGTCCATGGTCTCGGCTAGCCATTGCACAAGAATGGCGATCAGCGCCCCCATGAACAGGACGTAGCCGAGGACGGTCACCGCCGTCGATATCGTGGCCTTGGCGACGCCCTGGTCATCACCCAGATAGCCTGGGTCGGTGAGGCGCAGGAAGGCCCACCAGATGGCATCTGCGGCGGACTCGAAGCCGGGCGCGAGCGCGCGCGCCAGAAGCCCCGCGACGACCGAGACCAGCACGACGAGAGTCACCATGATGGCCAGGCGCGCGCCGGCCCCGCGAATCACGGTCTGTTCAATCCGGAACAGGGCCCAGTTCTTCAGTCGTGAGAACATCGGTTTACCTCCAAGGGGTAGCCGGGTCTATTTGACGTCACCGGACGGCACCTGCCCACCACCGACGACCTCGACCTTCAGAGGCGCCAGGGTGTCCATGTGCAGATCCCGCTGCGGGAAGGCGATGGTGATGCCCGCCTCGGCGAACCGGCGATGAATTTCCCGGTGCATGTCGGTCATCACGGGCAAACGGTCCTCAAGCGTTCCGACGAAGACACGGAAGCCAAGATTCAGGCTGCTGTTGGCAAACTGGTCGAACACCACGCCAGGCGGGGGCTCCTCCAACACCCGCTCATCCTCGCGCGCCAGCTCGAGCAGGATCTCCATCGCCCGGTCAACATCGCTACCATAGGCGATACCCACGTTGATCAGGATTCGGGTCCTGGCATCGGACAAGGTCCAGTTCAACAGGCGTCCGGTGATCAGTTCCTTGTTTGGGATCAGGAGCTGCTTTTGCTCGAAGTCACGGATGGTCGTGGCGCGGATGCGGATGCGCTCGACCCTGCCCGAGGCGTCACCGACCGTAATGAGGTCACCGACCCGCACCGGCCGTTCGAACAGGATGATCAGACCGCTGATGAAATTGGCCACGATCTCCTGCAGACCGAAGCCGATACCCACACCCAGGGCGGCAACCAGCCACTGCAGTTTCGACCATTCGACACCAATGGTGGCCGATATCAGGACGGCACCGACGATCACGATCAGATAGTTGGTCAAGGTCGTGGCGGTATAGCGGCCGGCTGCGGTCATTTCGGTGGTCTGGAGCAGGATGATCTCCAGCACCGCCGGCAGCTGCTTCATCAGAACGACGGTCGCGATTGCATACACCAACGCCAGACCAATATCGGCCAGCGTGATCGGGATCATCTGCTCCTCGCCGTCGACCACCCCGGCATGGTGCCAGACGGTCACGTCGTCAAGGACCCGCAGCGCCGGGAAGATGTCGAACCAGACCAGCCACAGGCCGATGACGCCCAGGAACACGAACACCGTATTGAGCAGTTTCTTGCTGGTCTCACTCAGGGCGACCAGATCGACCTCGGGTTCTTCCGTCTCCATGGATGCCGCCTGGTCATGGGCGTGTTCATGGCCCCCTTCCTGCTCGTGCCTGGCCGCCAACCGCGCCCGGCGCTCTTCGACTGCCGCCTCATAGGCAATGCGGTGCTGGACAATCAACAACCAACGCCGCGCAAGCTCCCAGAGCAGCCAAGCGCTGATCAGCACCCAGACGCTCGTCAGTAGCTTGTCGAACAAGGTGCCCGCCGCATGCAGATAGCCCAACACGGCAATCACCCCGAGCGCCAGCGGTGCGGCAATTAGCGCCAAATACCCCAACCAGTGCAGACGCTGAGGATTGCGTCGTGTTTCGACGCCCGAGGGTGGCGCAAATATGCCCTTTGCGGGATGCAGCAGGCGGTAGAAGGCGAACGACAGGGAGACGGCCAAAACGAGGAAAGCGATCCTTCCGATCGCCCAGCCTCCGTTCAGCGGATCCAGGCTAATAGCGACCGCGGCCACCAATGTGGCTGGCAGGAAGATCCAGGTCAGCCTATCCAGCTCAGACCGCAGCAGCTGTACGCGGGCTGCCGGCCAGCGGTAGTGTGCCTCTGCCAGCCCCTGCTCGATACAGGCCATACGGAAGAAGCGGACGAAAAACATCACCACCGCGACGAGCACGAGGGCTCCACCCACCGCGAGCGAGAATCTGGTGCCTTCACTGGAGACCTTGAGCTGCCAGCCGGTCACCGACATCAGCAGCGGCAGGCCGGCCGCCGCCACCAGCGTCAACCCGAATGCTTGCAGCGTGTAGGAGAACCGGTCGATCCTGGGTTTGCCCACCGAGGCACTCAGCGCAGGGATCGCGGCGATGATGCGCTTGCGCCACCGTAGCAGGGCACCGAGCACCAGTACCAGCAGCGCGAAGACCGGCCTATGCGTCACCTGGTGGAGCAGCGATTGCCCGACCTCCCGCCACCCTGTAGGCGACAGTATGCGCCATACCTGTTCCGGCGATGCACCTAGGCCCGCAAACTCGGCCGGCGAACTGCTCCGCACCCACAACAGGTGCACGCCCATGAACTCTTCGAAGTCCTTCACCTGATCGAACAGACGCTGCTGGGCCGATTCCAGTTCGCCGAGTTTGCGCAGATAAAGGTCATCGGAGTCGATGGCCTTCTCCAGCAATCCCTGACGCTCCCTTGCCAGGGTTCTGAGCTCATTATCCAACTGGGTGGAAATATCCAGAGCTTCTACGGTCGCAAGCGAGGCGATGTAGGCGCCCAGATCGCGCAGCCGTCGCTGCTCCTGACGGTGATTCAAGCGGCGAACACCGATCCTGGCGGCTGTTTTTTCTCGCTTTTCCACCTCGTGACGATAGGTCCTCAGGTCGGGTAACAGATAGCGCTGTTGCAACAGCATCTGCCCCAGCTCCCGGCTCAGACCACCAATGTCGATGGTCTCCTTCGCACTCTTGAAGTCCGCCTCGATCCGACGCGCCCGCCTGTCCGTCTGCTCGGCCCGCTCGGTCAAGCCCCCCAGCACGGTCATCGTGCCGGCGATCTCCTCTGACAGCGCCGCATTCTGCTCCGCCTGACTCACAATCAAGGGATGCTTGCCTTCGGCGCTCTGGCGGATCGACTTGGCTCGGGCGAGCTTCTGCTCTGCCTCGGTTTGACGTTTCCGGTTGACCAGGTCCTCTAGGATCTCCACCCGTTTTCCAGCCAGTTTCTTGCCGGCAAGCGCCTTGTCCCGCTCGATCTTCAACAGTTCCAGTCGTACCGGCTGGCTGAGCAGCTCCTGGTCGAGCTTCTTGATCTCGGCATTGATTCTCTGAAACCGAGTCTCAAGCTCCCACTGGCGCGCTTGCGTGATTGCCGGATTCTCGCCGCCCGGGGGCGGCAATTTGAGCTGGGTGGCCAGCTCCTCCTGCTGCTTGCGCGCCAGTGGCAGCCTCTGCTGGATCAGGGATGGGCGGGCAGACAGCTCGGCGAGGCGATTGCCGGCCTCGCTGCTTTGGACCCTGACCGCAGCGAGATCAGCCTTCTCCTTCTGCAGACGCTGGACGAGCTGCGGCAGTGGATCCAACAGGCTAGCGTCAAGCGCGTCCACCTCCTGGGCCTGCAGATCAAGCGTCGCGGCACGCTGTGCCTCTATCCGAGTTGGCGCCTCATCGATGATGCGGGTATAGCTTTCTGCGGCCTGGGTATCGGAGGCCGCGGTCTTGAGGCTGTCCAGCGCCTTGCGGTATAGGTCAAGCAGCTGTTGCTTGGCCTCTTCTGCCAGCCCAGACGCAGCCTCTGTTTCGCTAATCTTCGCCTCTAGTTTCTCGGTCGTCACCGATGTGGTGGGAAGCGGTTCGGGTTCGTCGGACTCCGCCAGCGACAGGGGCGGAACGAAGGTCAACAGGGCAGCCGCGGCCAGAAGGAGTGGAAACGGAAGTCGGTTTCTCATACCAAGCCCTTTTTTCTGTCATTGACCCAATGGCCCACAATGCGGCCATTCTCAATCCTGCAGGACCGTCGCTGCAAACCCGAGCGAAGCATCACGCTGCCTCTAAACTGAATGCTGGCTCACTTATTGGGTTCGATCCTTTTGATCTTCGTACCCTGGATGCCGAGCCCCGCCATCAGGCCTTTCTGGTCGAAGAAAAACACGTAGATGCCATCCTTGGCCGTGGTCGTGGTAAGCGAACTTGCCATGCCCTCGTCCACCACAACGACACTTGGGCCCACGCCCACTTCCCAGCCCTTGCTCTTCTTCATGTAGTTCACAGCCTCATCGGTCATGAAGAACATGGCATAGCCAAACGACTGCACCCCGGCCTGGAGTCCGTAAGAGGCGGCCGCCGTGCTGTAGTAGCCCTGAGTCTTTCCGTCGACACGCAGCGCGCCCTCACCATACTGCCCGCCGATAATCAGGCCGCCCTTGACGATCTTCGGAAACACAAGGATCGCCTTCGCAATCGTGGACAGCTCTTTTGCGGCCGATGAACGCGCATAGAGCTTCTGGATGGCATTGTCGACATCTCGGTCGATCTCGGCTGCCGTATCGGCAGTCGCCGCGATGGAAGTCAAGAACAGCGTAACGGCCGAAACCATCAACGAAAGGTAACTCATTTGATTCTGTTGCATGGCACTTTCCTCGTTGGAGATATAGGGGGCGGAGGTAGACAGGCATCACTCTCAGCTGACGGGCTTTGGTGATCGTATATCCCCCGACCCGACCGTTCAGAAACGTTTTTTCAGACGGTCACTGCGGTCTTCCATGCGATCCACGGCCCGATCCCGGCGGTCCTCGCGCTTGTCCTGGCGGTTGTCCGAACGACAGTCGGGTCCATCGCCAACGCAGTCACGGCGCTCTTCCCTGAACTCCATGCGATCTTCAACGCCATCGCCGACATTCTCACGCCGGTCTTCGCGGCGATCGACCCGCGATTCGACACGATCATCGACCCGCAGATCAGCCACCGCCACGCAGGGGACGACCAGGCATCCCACCGCGATCGACAGCGCGACAGCCGTTGAACAAACGGCAGAGTCCTCAAGTTTCATATCCAGTCCCCCCTTTAACCTTCAGCTTGAAGTCTTGACACCGCACTTATAC
>Ga0316189_10004075_pt1 | contig 14112 bp, 8 predicted proteins | sample LowCovwburrow_MG_FD_204930 | JGI IMG/M metagenome (GOLD analysis project Ga0316189, IMG submission 204930) | Coastal sediment microbial communities from Maine, United States - Lowes Cove worm burrow | ecosystem: Environmental > Aquatic > Marine > Coastal > Sediment | place: USA: Maine...
CTATCCGATATCATTTGAGACGTCGAAGGAAACGCGAAACCTGTTGCAGTCGATGCGCGAGGACCTGGGGTCAGCGAGTCCGGCCGAGTGGCGTATTGGCATCGTTTTTGCCTGTGTGGTGGTCGGCTGGATGACCCGCCCGTGGCTTGGCAAGGTGCTGCCGATCGAAGGGCTGAGCGATCCGGGTATCGTCATGATTGCTGCATTTGTCCTGTTCCTCTTACCCAGTCGCGGGCGCAATTCTCCCCGCATGCTGACCTGGAGGGAAACCCGGGACTTACCCTGGGCCATCCTGATCCTCTTCGGTGGCGGACTCAGCCTGGCGGCATCAGTTTCTGAAACCGGTCTGGCGCATTGGCTGGGCACGTCCCTGGTGCCGCTGGGCGCTCTGGGAATCGGCGCCATCGTGGTCGGTGCAGTGGTGCTGGTGATCTTCCTGACGGAGCTGACCAGCAACCTGGCGACCACGGCTACCCTGTTGCCGGTCCTTGCCGCTCTGGCGCTGGAGTTGGGTGTTGACCCGGTTGTGTTGACGGTGCCGGTTGCGCTTGCGGCGAGTTGCGCCTTCATGCTGCCGGTGGCGACCCCGCCCAACGCGATAGTCTACGGCTCGGGACGCATTACCATCCCGCAGATGGCGAAGGCTGGTTTCGTGATGAATGTCGTGGGCATTGTTTTGTTGTCGCTGGTGGCGCTGTTCCTGGCCCCCATGGTCTTGTCAGACCAAAAAGCGCCGGGCGATGAGCCCATGGCAGTGATCCTGGAAGGCGGCATGATATACAGCGGCGATGGTGGCGCTGGATGGGTGGCGGACCTCGGGATAGCCGGGGACCGCATTGCCGCCATCGGTGACCTGTCCGGCAGCGAGGCTGAATTGCGACTGGATGTCTCCGGTCTTGCGGTTACCCCCGGACTTATCGATATCCATAGCCATGCTGTACGGGGCTCAGTGGAGAAAAGCGGAATCTTTCTCTGGCCGTATGCAGAAAACTACATCCGACAGGGTGTAACCACGGCTATCGGTGGTCCTGACGGTAGTTCCTGGTATCCGTTACCCGAGCTTTTTGCCATGCTGGAAGAGACACCCTCCACGGTGAATTTCGGTACGTTCATTGGCCACAATACGGTGCGGATACTGGCCATGGGGCGGGCTAACCGGGCGCCCACCGAGGCCGAAATGCAGGAAATGTCAGGCATGGTTGATACGGCCATGCTCGATGGCGCTTTCGGCCTGTCCTCCGGTCTGAAATACATTCCCGGCGCCTATTCGAAAACAGAAGAAGTCATTGAATTGGCGAGGGTCGCCGGGGCCCGGGGTGGAATCTACATTACCCACATGCGTGAAGAGGGCGCCGGGTTGGTTGATAGTGTCAAAGAGACTATCCGCATTGGTGAAGAGGGCGGTTTACCCGCTCAAGTGACCCACCACAAGGCAATGGGGATGAGGGCCTGGGGTAAAAGCGCCGAAACTCTTGCCCTGATCGATGCCGCCAACGCCCGCGGACTGGACATATCCAGCGATCAGTATCCCTACACGGCCTCAAGTACCGGCATCGATGTCCTTTTTCCTGCCTGGAGTCTGGCCGGGGAACGGGAAGTCCGGCTGGCCAGGCTGCGGGACCCGGCCACACGAGCCGAAATCAAGTCCGGCATCATTGACAATATCATTTACGACCGGGGCGGTAACGACCCTTCCCGGGTGGCTATTGCAAACTGTACCTGGGACCAGGGTTTCAACGGTAAGAACCTGGCTGAAATACTGCAGGAACGCGGTCAGGAGGTTAACGTTGAGAATGCCGCTGAATTAGCTATGGAACTGGAGGAGAATGGCGGCTGCAGCGCGGTGTATCACGCCATGTCTGAAGAAGACGTCATTCGTATCATGCAGCACGTAAAAACCATGGTTGCCTCAGATGGTGGAATTCATATGCCCGCCGAAGACAGGCCGCATCCGCGGAATTATGGTAGTTTTTCGCGGGTGCTAGGCAAGTACGTGCGCGAGGATGGTGTGCTTGGATTTTCCGAAGCGATCCACAAGATGAGCACGATGCCGGCCGACCGGATTGGATTGGATGACCGCGGCCGGATCGAAGTGGGCGCCATCGCGGATATCTCGGTGCTGGACCCGGCCACAGTGATTGATCGCGCTACCTTCAGGAATCCTCACCAGCTTTCCGAAGGCGTGCAGCACGTATTTGTGAATGGACAGCCCGTGCTAATCAACGGGGAGATGACAGGCGCCAGGCCCGGGCAGGTTCTCCGATCAAGGCGCTGATTCTAATCTGAAGCCCTCACTGCCAGATTCCAGCATTACCCTCATCATTTCTTCGGCGAAAACGACTGCCGAATCCTCGAGTTGCTGGCGGCTGGTATTGTCACCGCTTTCGTAAGTGACAGCCGGAATCCCACGGCTTTTGTAGAAGTAGTTCTTGGAGTTGGCCTGCTCGGAAACCGGGTTCGCCTCGTGTTTGAAAGGGAAGTCGGGCAGCCGCTCAGCCGATGCGTCCAACCACAGCGACGCAAAATCAACCGGGTCTGTGGTAACCGGTTGGGTGTAGAAAAGGTCTTCGAAAGTGGCGTGGAAATCCAGCATCAACTGCAGCTTTCTGCCGGTTGCTTCCTGTTGCTCGACCCAGCGAATGACAGCCGTTGATTCAGGCTGGGTGAACGGTCCCCAGTCCCGGTTAACGTCTACTCCGCCCACGTTGTGGCGCCAGTGGCCGCCGGCGACTCCGTCCGGGTTCATCAAAGGAACGATTGCCAGCTTGAACCGCGCGCGGAAGTTGCGTGCCAATTCTGTATCCGCCAGAACCGTGTCGATGAATGATCGCATCGCAATGGCGCCGGTCACTTCCGGTGGATGCTGCCGGCCGATCATCAGTACTAACTCGGGGCGGTCCGGAGTTTCCGCGAGAATAACGGGTCTGCCCTGTGTGCTTTTCCCAACCAGGAGGGTGGTGACGTCCGGGCGGGACTCCAGTTCATCCAGCCAATGGTTGTAGTAGGCGTCGGCAAGAACTTCCTGACCGGCAAGCCAGACCCGGGCCTGGTCAAGCCTGAGTGTCAATTGCACAGAGTTTCCATCTTCGGCTACCGTCACCTGGTCCTCTGCCAGGGAATCCCAGTGTGTTCCGTCGCGGCTGAGCTTGGGCCAGTAGCGTGCGTAGCCAAAGTCGTCATGAAACTGCATGCGGATCACCACATCATCACCCGTACGACCGCTGACGCGGAATGCATACCAGGGTGATTTGTTGATCGGCGGTTCATCCTCAGGAAACAAGGTCAGGTTGAACACACCGTCCGGTGAAATCTCGCAGGTACCCAACTGGCCCCCGTCGAAATGGGCATCCAGCAGCACAGGTCCGGAGGCGCAGAACTCGCTTTCAACCGGTCGTTCGGGGGCGGCGCAGCCGCCGAGAGTCAAGACCAGGATCAAAGTGAGTATCAGCGGTTTGTTCATATTCAATCCCGGGGCATGTTGAAGTTGGTTCAGGAAGGAGGCCATGGCTGACAGGTCCGGGCGATTTTTTCTTCCCGGAGCTTCGGCGACTGCAGAATATCAAAAAACCCCTGTAGATACCTCTGTGTTGACTTGGTGCTCCTGCTATCCAGTCCGGGTGTTTCGTCTACCAATGATTGCAGCGCCATCTTCCGGCTGAGGTAGTGCTCAGACAAGGCAATCCAATCCAGACCAGGGTGGCAGTAGCCAAGGTAATATCGCTCCGTGACTTCATCGATAGGCAATCCCGGCGCGGGCCCCGCATATTGGGCGTTAACCAGACCGCTCATGTCGAAATCATACGGCAGGGGCACCTGGGTCCCATCAGGGGCGTACAAAAGGGTGATATTGCGCTCCCGGACAATGGACCAGTCCGTGTTGCCGATCATGAACTGAAACAGTGCTAGCAAATCAGTTGCCTGCAGGTCGAGGTCCCCTGGATTGAATTGGCCGCGATCCTTCAGGCCATAGCCGCCGCGCTCAGCCACCGAGGCAAAGTGTTCGGTAAAGAACGCGTAGTTGACGATCTTGCGTCTGGGGCGGTCCGGATCCAGGTAGCTTATGTGGACCAGCCGGGCGCCCAGGCTTACCTCGGTAATCTCGTTGTACAGGCGGTGGGCAAGGTATTCCTTCAGCAGGTATTGTTCCCAGGTTGAACGGCGTTGCCGGGCTTTCATTGCTTCAACTGACAGGCCTTGACCGCAATGCGTGGTGAGGGGCAGCAGGGTCTGTCCTTCAAAGGGCGTCCCCGTTGTGCTGTTCTCGTCGAACCGGATGAACAGCAACGGCGCAGAACAGTTCTTCGCCAGAGCGCGCCAGCCTCCCCGGATGATCACTTCGATCGGAACAGACCCGACAATACCCATGCCATCGACATACTCGAGCACTGTTGGGGCATAGTCGCAATTTGGATCCTCACGCGGTCGGCACAGTGAGTTGAAGTCCAGCGGAATGGATATTTCCATAAGCTCATGGCTGGAAAACAGGGGTGTCTCTGCCCGCACATCGCCACTGGCAATGGCGAATACGCTCCAGCAGACCAGCAGGCGGAAAAGCAAAACCCTTAGCCTCCGTACCGCGCTTTCGCCTCAATGCGTTTTTGATGTAACAGAGGCTCGGTGTAGCCGCTGGGTTGTTCGCGGCCCAGGAATACCAGGTCGCAAGCAGCCTGGAACGCAACATTGTCTTCAAATCCGGGCGCCATATTGCGATACAAAGGATCACCGGCATTCTGCTCATCTACGACCTTTGCCATCCGTTGCATGGTTTCCATAACCTGTTCTTTCGAGCAAATGCCGTGGTGCAGCCAGTTACAGATATGCTGGCTGGAAATGCGCAGGGTGGCGCGATCTTCCATCAAACCCACGTGGTTGATATCGGGGACTTTCGAGCAACCGACGCCCTGGTCAACCCAGCGCACGACATAACCGAGGATGCCCTGGGCATTGTTGTCCAGTTCTACCTGGATTTCCGCGGGTGAAAGTTGCCGGTCATCCAGCATCGGCGGGCTCAGAATGTCATCCAGGCTGGCTCGTCCGCGCGACATCAATTCCTCCTGGCGCTTACTGACGTTGTAGCGGAGGTAGTGCGTGGCGTGCAGCGTGGCTGCGGTGGGTGAGGGCACCCAGGCACAGTTGGCTCCCGCCTTGAGGTGAGCCATCTTGGATTCCACCATGGCCTTCATTTCATCGGGCATGGCCCACATACCCTTACCAATCTGGGCTTTGCCATGAAACCCGCATTCCAGGCCGATGTCGACGTTCCAGTCTTCGTAAGCCAGGATCCAGGGTCTTGTCTTGATCACGTCTTTGGGTAGTACAGGACCGGCATCCATGCTGGTGAAGATCTCGTCTCCGGTCCGGTCCAGGAAGCCGGTGTTGATAAAAACGATTCTTCCGCTTACCGCCCGGATGCACTCTTTCAGGTTAACCGTAGTGCGTCGTTCCTCATCCATGACGCCCACTTTTATCGTATGTCGTTCCAGCCCGAGGCAGTCCTCGATGCGGTCGAACAGTTCATTGGCAAAGGCCACTTCCTCCGGTCCGTGCATCTTGGGTTTGACGATGTAGATGCTGCCCGAGCGACTGTTGGACAGTGGCGTGTTGCCGCGGATGTTGTTGATTGCGCACAGTACGGTGATCATGCCGTCCATGAAGCCTTCGGGAGTTGGATTACCCTCGCTGTCCAGTATGGCGTTGGTCGTCATCAGGTGGCCCACGTTGCGCACCAGCATCATGCTGCGGCCATGAAGCTTGATGGTTTCTCCACCTGGAGCGGTGTAAACCCTGTCCGGACTAAGTCGGCGGGTAATCATTTTGCCTGCTTTTTCAAACGAATCGACCAGGTCGCCGTTCATCAGGCCCAGCCAGTTCCGGTATACATTGGCTTTGTCTGCGGCATCGACAGCGGCAACCGAGTCCTCACAATCCTGGATGGTGGTTAATGCCGATTCCAGGATGACATCCTTCATGCCGGAGGAAGACATGCCGCCGACCGGGTGACTGGCATCGATTTGCAATTCAATATGCAGGCCGTTGCTGCGCAGCAGAATGAGTTCGGCATTCCCTTCTTCGGCAAAGCCGGCAAACTGCTCCGGGCGGACGAGGCCCGTATTACTGCCGTTTTTTAGCGTGACAACCAGGCTGGCTGTGGCAGCAGATGTGTCGACACAGTAGCCGGTGACATCAATATGTTTACCTGCCGCAAGCGGTACCACGTCATCCAACAGTTCAGCCGCGGTTTCTATTACTTTCCGGCCGCGGACCGGGTTAAAGCTCGAGCCTTTTTCGCATCCGTTTGCTTCTGAAAGTACATCTGTGCCGTACAAGGCGTCGTACAGGCTGCCCCAGCGTGCGTTGGCAGCATTGAGCGCATAACGCGCATTGCTCACCGGCACAACCAGCTGTGGTCCGGCAATGCGGGAAATTTCAGGGTCGACACCCGAGGTAGTGATTTGGAAATCATCACCCTCCGGTACCAGGTAGCCGATCCCGGCCAGGAATTGTCTGTACGCGGGGAAGTCTATCGTGCCAGGGTGGGCCCGGTGCCACTGGCTGATCTTTTCCTGGATTAAGGTGCGTTTTTCCAGCAGGGCGCGGTTTTTTGGAGCCAGGTCGGTTACCAATCCGGCGAATCCCGCCCAGAACTCATCCGGCGTGACTCCCGTCCCCGGAATGATTTCCTGGTTTACCAAATCATAGATTTCCCTTGCAATGGACAAGCCATTGCTGTCAATTCTCGAGCTCATGTTATTTGCCTGTAAGAATGGATGTTGATTGAGTGATCAATCCTGCTGGCTGGCATAGAAATTTATCAGGGCGCTCAACTCCTCATCAGAGAAGCTGGATATCGCTCTTTCCATTGTCCCCGGAACGAGGTGTTCACCAGTGGGAACAAATTTTAACTGGGCTTTCAGGTACGGAGTCCACTGTCCGGCCAGTCGTGGCCCGCTGTCGGCGACGCTACCGCCCTGCTTATGGCAGTTCTCGCAGTTTTCTTCATGCAGGGCCGCCCCGGAGGATATCTGGGCCGCATCAAAATCCTGTTTTGCAGGAACAAAGGGCAGGGCGCTGTAGTGAGCGCTCAGGGCAGCGATATCCTCGGCGGACAGTCCTCCGGCGACCTTGCACATGTCGGTTTTAGGACGGGAGGTGTCACCGTAGCGGTAGAGGCTCTTAATACAGGGTCGGCCCCAATCCTGGTATTCCTCGAGGCTGCTCTGGATATACGTTGAGCCCTGGCCACCAATGATTGGCATGTCGCTGTTGCCTGAAGCCCCTTGCGGGCCGTGGCAGCTATCGCACTGAGCTGTCAATTCTCCGAGGTTGTCTGCGGTGGATGTACCAATAACGCCCAATAGGAGGGCCAGTATGCTGATTTGTATACGATTCATAAGAGTTCACCCGCGAATAACTGACTTTTCTAATATAAGCGTGCCATCCTGATGGCACATTGACCCATATCATAACCGGAAGAACCATGAAGGTGTGGTCTGCTAGCCCCCGAAATCCAGTGTCCAGAAGTGTTGGTACGTGTACCTGTTATCCAGATCATGACCGGACCCAATCCCTGCATGCGTGAAATTCGGACTCATGATCAGGGCGCAATGACCCGGGCTGTCCAGCCACATGTTCATGACGTAGGTGAGGGTGCGGTCACTGGAGGAAGCCGCGATATTCTCTCCAACCGTGCTGCCGGTCCAGTAAGGAAAGATACGGGAGCCCATCGTGGTTCCGTCAAGCGAGGTATGGGAAAAATAACCCTGCCTGGCCATATCCATGGAATGCTGGCGGGCGATATCAGCCAGGGAGTCACTCCAGTTCAATGGGTCCTGGGCCGGGTACTCCGTATCGCCGCAGGTCCTTGCCTGGCCCCGGGCTTCGTTGATCAGCGGCAGCATGTCTGATAGTAGCTCGCCGGTCGTATTGTCGGGCTCTGGTTCGGCTTCGACCGTGATCATTACATCATCGGTATCTGTGGCGCCGTCATCGTCGGCAACGGCCAGGCGCAGACGAATGTCACCGGCGCTATCGGGCGCTTTGAAAGTGATGGTGGTACTGGAGGCGCCGCCCAGTGAGACGGTCGGCCCGCTGACCTGGGTCCAGGACCAACTTTCTATGAATCCATCCGGGTCGCTGGCGCTGCCGGTTATCGTTACCGTTTCGGCCGCGTTCACGGTACGGTTTGCACCGGCGTTTGCGGTGGGTGCCCTGTTGGGTTCAGGGGCCGGTTCCTCTACCGTGATGGTGATGTCGTCAGAATCTGATGCACCCTCGCCATCGGTCACCGTGAGGCGCAGCCGGAGGCTGCCGGCGCTGTCCGGTGCTGTAAAACTCACGGTTCTTCCGCCCGCATTGTTCAATGTCACTGCAGCCCCGGAAACACGGCTCCAGCGCCACGACTGGATCGAGCCATCGGGGTCACTGGCGCTGCCTGTGATTGAGACGGTCTCGCCGGTTTCGGCTGTTATATCCTGCCCGGCATTTGCGACCGGCTTCAGGTTTTCCAATGCTGCGGCCTCGCGGAAGATTTTGTCGATCAGGAACTGTTGCGAGGCCGTATCCCAGTGAAGTTCGATATCGACTGACTCACCCTCAACTTCCGCACCCGCAATGACAATTCGCCCTTGCTCCGGAGTTGTAATGGCGGCGCCGGCTATTCGGACGCTCGCTGGATCAGCGATGAACTCTGACTTGAATCGGGTGGTGTTAAACGTGACATCGCTGCTCTGCTGGTCACCTTCGATGTCCGTCACAACGACTGTAAGAGTGTGTTCACCTTCCGCCAACAGGGAGTAATTCCACTTCATTGACCAGCCCGAGTTCTCGGAATTCGGAACACCCGGGAATGCTGCTGCAACGTCCTGGCGGGTTCCGCCATAAGGCACCAAGCCCACACTAACTCCATCGATAAAGGCTTCTACCGCTACGATCTGGTCATAACTTACTGCCCAGCCGGAGATCTGCCCAATGCCTGACCGGTAGGAGTCTGCGATGGGTTCACCGATGGAAAACTGGATTTCAGCCCGTGCCGGCGTAGCAAAGGCAGCCAGCAGTAGCACTGCCGGCAGAATAAGTTTTGGCCTGATCATTTTCCACCCTCCTTGATGGGAAATCCGCCTTTCCATGGCGCACGATCTCGATCTCTTTTTACCATGATTACCCCAGGTAGAAAACCGCTGGGTGGACCGGCGGGGTGGTCAAGACGACGGGCGGTGCTGATAATAGGGTTTTGGGTAGCAGGATTCAGCAAATGAAGCTTTCCTTGTTCGGTGAAAAATTCAGCCGCGACTCGGGCATCGTCGGGTTAATGGATGACCTGGGCTCAGCCCTTGATGACAATCCCGAAATGATCATGATGGGGGGTGGCAACCCGGGACGTCTGCCCGGGGCCGAGGCCCTGTTTCAGAGCCGTTTGGAAGCCATCATGGCTGATCCCGAAAAACGCCACAAGCTGTTCGGGCTCTACCAGGCGCCACTGGGTGACCCGGAATTTCGCCGCGAGGTAGCTGACCTTCTGGCCAGGCAATTTGGCTGGAAACTGAGCGCAGACAATATCGCCATATCCAACGGCAGCCAGTCGGCCTTTTTTGTACTGTTCAATATGTTTGCCGGCAAAATGCCCGACGGCACCCGTCGGCAGATTCATCTGCCACTGACGCCCGAGTACCTTGGCTATGCTGATAGTGGCCTGGGCGAAGATTTTTTCACCGCGACCCGCCCCGAAATTGAACGGCTGGATGGACATTTGTTCAAGTACCGTGTTGACTTCTCAAGGCTGGAGCTGGAAAAACGCGCCGGCGCCATGTGTTTTTCCAGGCCAACCAACCCGACCGGCAACGTCATGACGGATGACGAAGTAGCCCGCCTGGATAGCATCGCCCGTGAGCAGGACATACCGCTGATCCTGGATGGGGCATATGGCTTGCCGTTCCCCAATATCATATTCACCGGGGCTTCCCCGCACTGGAATGAAAATACGATCCTGGTACTGAGCCTGTCCAAGCTTGGTTTGCCGGGTGTCCGTACCGGAATCATCATCGCCAGGGAGGACATCATCCACGCGTATGCCAATGCCAACGGCATCGTCAACCTGGCCTGTGGCAATATCGGGCCAGCCATCGCGACCGAGTTGTTCAGGACCGGGGAGATCCTGACGCTCGCCCGGGATCAGATCGCACCTTTTTACCGCCAGAGGGCCGCTGAAGCAGTAGATGGTTTTCGCCAGGCGCTCGAAGGGTTACCGTTTCATATTCACAAACCGGAAGGCGCCTTCTTCCTGTGGCTGTGGTTTGAGGGTCTGCCGATCAACAGCCAGGAACTGTATGCGCGACTGAAAAAACGCGGGGTTCTGATTGTGCCCGGCCATCACTGTTTTTTCGGACTCAAGGAGGAATGGCCGCACCGGTACGAGTGTATCCGGGTCTCCTATGTGCAGGATCCGCAGCAAGTACGCCGAGGGATCAGGATCATCGCTGAGGAAGTGAAAAAAGCCTACTTATAGTCGAAAGAATAAGTGGCCGGCATGATGATTTCGTCAACCCGCGCCAACTGCTCCTCACTCAGTCCAATACCACTGGCTTTTGAGTTCTCTTCAATTTGCGCCGGCCGGGTCGCGCCCGTGATGCATGAGGTCACACCGTTTTTCTGCAGAATCCATGCGAGTGACAACTGGCCGACGGTGCACTCCAGTTCCCTTGCGACGATCTCAAGCTGCGTCACATGTTCAAGCACGTTCTGGTCGGTCGCCAGACCCTTGATCCATTGGTTCTGACGTTCATCACTGGCGCGGCTTTCACGTGGCAATGGCTGGCCGGGCTTGTACTTGCCGGTCAGGATGCCTTGCTCCAGCGGGGAAAAAACTACCTGTCCGATGGCGTGCTCCCGGCATGCCGGCAGAACCTCGACCTCCAGGTCGCGCATTAACATGTTGTAGTGCGGTTGGCTGGAGACAGGGGCGTACAGCCGGTCACCACAAATTCGTACTGTCTCTTGAATCTTATCTGCCGGCCAGCAGGAGAAGCCCCAATACAGAATCTTGCCCTGGTGGATCAGGTCATCCATCGCGCGAATCGTTTCCTCCAGCGGCGTTTCATCATCGTATCGGTGACACTGGTAGAGATCGATATAGTCGGTGCCAAGCCGCGTCAGGCTGGCCTCGCACTGCTCCATGATGTGTTTGCGAGACAGCCCCTTGTCGTTGGGCCCATCGCCCATCGGAAAATAGACCTTGGTGGCCAGTACGTAGGATGAGCGGACATATTCTCCCAGCAGTTGGCCCCACATGGCCTCGCAGGCGCCGGTTGCGTACACATTGGCGGTATCGAAGAAATTCATTCCACATTCGAATGCCTTGTCGATCAGTGCCCGGCCGGTCTTTTCGTTGGACACATGGCCAAAAGTAAGCCACCCGCCCAGGCCGATCTCAGAGAGTTTTACACCTGATTTTCCCAATCGCCGATATTGCATGAATTCCCCGCTTTTTTAAGACATGGCCATCAATACAACTCAGGATAACAAATATGCTAGTTTGGGCGGGTTGCAATAACAATGGAGTAGTGTTTTGAACCGACTCTCGCATGGATTTCTCGGCCTGGCTCTTGTTTTGATGGCCGGTTGCATGAATGAACAGGATTCTGTCGAAACTCCACAGGCGCCTGTTGACCGCGGCGTGGCGGGGCTAGCCATAGAGGACCTGGCAGCTCGCCTGGGCGTATCGGCAGGGGAAGTGAAGCTGGTGCGGGAAGATGACGTCACCTGGCGTAACGGTAGCCTCGGATGTCCGAAGAAAGGCATGATGTACACCCAGGCGCTGGTCGAAGGAAAGCGGGTCGTGCTGCAGGTTGACGGCACTCAATACCACTACCATGCAGGCAACGACAGCCCACCCTTCTATTGCAAGAATCCGGTTAGCCCCGCGTCTGGTTATTCTGCGGAATGATTTTCCCGCCACAATAAAAGCGTTCCAGCCAGGTTTGCGGTGGGCGCATGGCAATGAAGGCATTGATCTGCTCCAGCAAGAGTTGCACGTGCTCACCCTGTTGACTGCCCATGCCTTCCAGCAGACGCTTCATCTGGTAATCCATGCGGGCCTGCTTGTCTTCCGGCGGTGATTCCACCCCGATAAAAACTTCCATCGCGATACAGGCCTGGCGCAGCTCATCTTCTGCGATTTCTGCGTTGATGCCCTGTTCCCAGTAGGCCTCGAGCGCATTCTTGTCTATCCCACGGGGAATACCAGCTTCTTGCTGCCATAACTGTTCCGCCTTTTCGTTATCTTCCGCCCGGCTGGCGCAAGCACGCAGCCTTTCCAGCAGGGAAGGCCAGCGTTGCTGCTCCAAAGCAGCCCTCGCCCTGGCTTGTTCCGCTCGTGCTTTTGCTTCTTCCGCACGTTCGCTGCGGGCTGCATTTTGCTGCTTGCGTTCCTCGTCGAGCCGGGCGAATACTGCATCGCAGGCTGATCGAAACTTTTTCCATAGCCGCCGGTCCACCTGCCGCGGCGTCAGGCCGATGGATTTCCATTCGCGCTGGATGTCCTTGGTCTGGTTGATTGCTTCACGCAGATCTTCCAGTTCCACGTACTCCTGCGCCCGCGCCACCAGTTTCTCCTTCATCGCAATATTGCGTTCGTATTCGTCCTTGATATGGCTGTAGATCTTGTCGCAGATCTTCTGCAGGGCCACCCGGCTTTTACGTTCTCCCTTACCACTGACGGGCTTGATAGCGTTGAATGCGGCCCGGGCGGTATCAAGCGTTTTCTGCACCATTTTCCAGTCTGGAAGTGGAGCATCAGGAAGTGCATCTGGCGTTCCGGGCCAGGTCATGCGCTGGTCGTAATCGGCCAGCTGTCCAACCAGCTCCATGCGTTTTCGCAAATTTTCTTTGCGTACTACAGACTGTTGGGCAAAGGCTTCTTTGCAAGGCTTATAGGCTTCTTCGGCGACTGAATGGAATTCGTTCCAGAGTGCCTGGTCACGACGGGGAGAAACCGGGCCCAGGGCTTTCCATTCTTCCTGCAGGGCCTTTATCCGGGAGGCCAGCGAGTCGGCACTTTCTTCACTGCCAACAAGAGCTTTCATTCGCTCAATCAGCTCAGTTTTCTTCGGCTCGATGGCAAATCCCTGCCAGTCGTGAATTTCCCGAAGACGGGCCGTCAACGGCCGGAGTTCATCATAGTAATGTTGTTGATGCCTTGGCCCCAGGTGTCTGAGCTGGTTCTTGATCCGGTTGTGAATCCGGTCAGCATTCTTGAAGTGGCTGTCATCAAGTTCTTTTTGCAGATCAATGAATGTCGATTGAATTAACTCGAGCGTCTTTTTCTCGCTTTTCTTTAGCTCGGTGAGTTTTGCCTGCAGTTCCTCCCGTAGTGCATGCAGTTTGATTACAGGTCCGGGGGTGGCGTCTTTTTCGGCTTCGGGCCAGGGAAGCTTGCGAATTTGATTTTCGACCTTGTCCAGCAGCTTGTGGTGGGCCATGAAGTCAGACTTATCCAATCCTGCTGCATCTCCATGCAGCTTCTCCAGCGCAGCCTGCTTGTTGAGTACGCGCTTTGAGGCGTGGGCTATAGCGCGCCAGTGAATCAGGTGCTGTTTGCACTGCTCCGTCTGCTCCGCGGAGGGATGAGCGTCATGCAGTGCCCCAAGCCAGCGGTCTTCAATGGCATCGAGGCGGCTGACCAGTTCGCGGACATTTTGCAGCTGGGCCAACTCAAGAGCAGCCAGATCGATGGCCTCCAGTTCACAGATGAGCTCGCCAAAAGTGCGCTTCGCAGCTTCGGTCTGTTCCTGCTGTGCCTGTTCCGTGGCCTCGACTGTAGCCCGTTTTTCTATACGGGTAGCGCTTATTTCCAGGTCATCGCCGATTTGTTTACTCTGCTCAGCGTCACAATGCTGGACGAGTGCATCCCAGCGACCTTTCAGTGACAGGTGGCGGGCCCTGTAGTCCGGAAAGTAGGCTCCGGTACTCAATTTTCGTGCATCTTCAGCAAGTTTTCGTATGGTCTTGCGAAGCTCAGCCTGCTCCTTCTCGGCCTGGTGGTGCTGATCCAGCCGTTCCTTGCAGTGGCGGTAGACAGACTTATCCTTGTTTTTCGACTGCTGCATCAGTTCCTTGAGC
>Ga0316189_10004076_pt1 | contig 14109 bp, 12 predicted proteins | sample LowCovwburrow_MG_FD_204930 | JGI IMG/M metagenome (GOLD analysis project Ga0316189, IMG submission 204930) | Coastal sediment microbial communities from Maine, United States - Lowes Cove worm burrow | ecosystem: Environmental > Aquatic > Marine > Coastal > Sediment | place: USA: Maine...
TCCGGCCGGGCAGGTACGCACACTGTTCCTGGCCGAGGCCGCGCTGATTGCCTGCGCCGGAGCTCTGCTTGGCATGTTGGTGGGGCACCTGCTGGTGCTGGCGAGCAGCCGGCTGTATCCCACTATGCCCTTCTTCGTGCCGGCCGGGTCTGCGTGGGCGTCTTTCGCCCGGGCTGTCGGCACGGCAATAATCTTCGCCTGGCTGCCTGCGCAGCAGGCAGCGCGCCTGGAGCCTGTCGATGCCCTCAGCCGGAAGTGAAGCGCAATGTTGGTAGAGGACTGGCTGCGCTGGGTCTTCCACGCGGTCACCACCGCGCGCCTGCGCAGCTTGTTGACTGCGCTGGGCATCAGCATCGGCATTGCGGCGGTGACCCTGCTGACGTCCATCGGCGAGGGTATAAGGCTCTACCTGATGGACAGTTTCTCCCAGTTCGGTACCCGCATCATCGCTATCACGCCGGGCAAGACTGAGACTCACGGACTGGCCGGTATGATGTCGACCATCCGACCACTGTCGCTGGAGGATGCCAGGCACCTTGCCCAGTTGCCCCACACCGACGCCGTGGTGCCGGTGGTGCAGGGCACCGCGAAGATCGAGGCGGGGCGCTACAGCAGGGATACGGACGTTTACGGCGTGGGGCCGGATATGGACCGCGCCTGGCGATTCGAGGTTGCCCTCGGCCGCTTCCTGCCTGGGGACGACCTGGAAAATTCCCGCTACTTCACGGTAATTGGCGCCAAGGTGCGGGACGAACTGTTCCGCAACCGTAATCCGCTGGGTGCGCTGGTGCGCATCGGGGGCACGCGGTTCCGCGTGATCGGCGTGATGGGCAGGAAAGGCAAGCTATTGGGCTTTGACCTGGACGATGCCATCTATATTCCGGCGGACATCGCGCTGCAGATGTTCAACAAGGAAAGCCTGATGGAAGTCGACGTGGTATTCCACGAGACGGCCACCTCCCAGGAGATGCGCGAGCGTGTCAGGCAATTGCTGGCGGCCCGCCACGGCGACGAGGACTTCACCCTGTTCAGCCAGGAGGACATGCTCAGTACGCTGGATAAGATCCTGTCCATGTTGAAACTCGCGATTGGCGGATTGGGCGGCATCGCCCTGGTCGTCGGCGGCGTCGGTGTCCTTACCATCATGACCACCGCCCTGCAGGAGAGAACCGGGGAAATCGGTTTACTGCGCGCGGTGGGTTGCACACGGCAACAGATCCTGTGGATGTTTCTGGGTGAGGCGGTACTTCTCTCCGCACTCGGCGGCCTGCTTGGTCTGAGCCTGGTTGCTCTGCTGGTGCTTTCGCTGAACGTTCTGTTGCCGGACCTGCCCATTGCGCTACAGCCCTTCTTTATGCTGGCTTCATTGGTCCTGAGCTGTGGCATAGGCCTCGCCGCCGGCATCTCGCCGGCACTGCACGCCGCATCGCTGGATCCTATCGAGGCCCTGCGCTCAGAGTGAACCGGCATCGCGCGGAACAGCGGGCTGCCAGGGCCGGTCCGGAATCGCGCAAGCCGGTCCATCTAGTGCTTTAACAGCGCCTGGCCCGCGTGCCTGCGCCGCAGGATGCGATCTACATCCCCGCCATATCGATCCGCTGAGTGAGGGGTGCGCTGCCCACGGTGAAGACCGCATCCTTGTACTTCGGCGGGCCGAATTTCGGCCTGGCGTTGTTGGACAGCGCTATCGGCTCTTTCGGTATGCCGATGAAATTGGTGTCCAGCTCACCGTTGCCGTTGGCGTCGTAAAAGATGGAGAGCGCATACTCGCCGGGCGGCAACAGCAATGCGGTGGTGACCAGTTCGCCCTCGCGCGCCTCGCCAACGACCACTTTGTGCTGCTGCAGCGCACCTTCGCCCAGCCAGGTGTCTGCTGAGTCATACACCGCGATATACAGGCTGCCCTCCACCGATTGCAATCCGGTGAGCTCAATGCGCAGCGCTGTGCTGCCGCCAGACTCGGCATGCAAGGTGCTGGTGAGTACCGCAGCGAACGTGGCGAAAACCAGGCCAATTATGCGGCGGGATACGGATGTCATGGACTCACCTCGTTGTCGAAACAGATTTCAGATATAAGCATCCAGCGTCAAAAAACACAACTGGGGTCAGTGCTATTACGAAGCAGGACAGGGATAATCTCGTCCATTCGCGGTGCCTTGGCGTAACTGGCGCGCAGCTCAAACGGCTTGATGCTGTGCGCTTCGTAATTCCGCTCCCCACCGTCTCGCGTCCCCGATCATTTCATACAGTTGGCCGCGAATTTTGCTTGCATCGAATCTGATGACTTTACTCAATGGCTTTGTGGTATCTTCCATTTGGGTGGTTCTCGTCGGATCGATACTTTGCTTTGGCGATTACAGGTTCAACAATCCGGGGCCACCCCCTTCAAAAAAATCTGCGAAGAAAATATCGCGTTATCGCGGCGGATTCAGTGGTCCGCAGAGACAGTGAAAGGAGAGGAGCAGTACTTATGGAAACACGTGTAATTGTCGCCGACAACGCTCGAGCCAGGTTTTTTTCATCGCACGACGTTATCAATCACCTGGTTGAGCAGGAGGGGTACGTACACTCTGAAGCCCGTCTTAAGAATCATGACCTGGTTGGAGACGCCGCGGGTAAATCCCGCGACACCCATGGTTCTCTCGATCCAGCCACTTCCCCGAAGGACCATGAGGCCCAAAACTTCGCCAAACTGCTGGCAAAACATCTCAAGGACATGCACAGCGACCAGCATTTTGAACAGCTGATACTCATTGCGCCTCCACATTTCCTGGGGATGCTGCGCAAGGAATTACCCAAAACCCTGGAGCGACTGGTCGAACGGACCATCGGCAAGGACCTTACCACCGCAAGTGTCGAAGACATTATCGACTATATAAAGTCCTAGACGGCCAGCGGGAATGGCGTTAGAAACTGGCAACGCCGCCCTGGGTAATCGTGATCGAGTGCGGCGCCCGGATGTTACCTCAGGCGCGTTAAATATGTTGACGGACAGCTGCTAGAACTCCGCGGGCCAGCCAGGTAACGGCCCCTCGGTGTCTTGCAGTTCGGCAAAGCTGTGGTCGGTGGCATCCTCACGATAATGGGCGCCGCAGGACTGCCGGTTGTGCCACGCCGCCCGTGTAACGATCCAGGCGGTCTGCGCCATATTGCGCAAGCCGATCAGGCTGTCATCCAGGCGTGTGGCGCGGTAGAACTCATCGATGACGGTCCACTGCTGGTTGAGTTCCCTGAGTGCCCGGCCCAGCCGGTGAGCATTGCGGGCCAGACCCACATACAGCCACATGACATCCTGTATGTTTCGTGCGTCGCGCTGCAGCAATACCGGGTCGGCCGGAGCCGTAGCCGGTACCTGTCGCCAGGGAGGTATGTCGCAGGATTCGACAGACACAGGGTGCTCCCGGGCGACTATATCGCGTCCTGCGCGATCGCCCCACACCAGGCCCTCGAGCAGAGAAGTGCCCGCCATGCGGTTGGCCCCGTGGATGCCGCTGCAGCTCACTTCCCCGACAGCATAAAACCCGTCGATGGTCGAGTGCCCCCAGGTATCAACCTGCACACCTCCACAGAAATAGTGCGCCGCCGGAACTACGGGAATCGGTGTGGTGGTGATGTCCAGACCGAAGCGCAGGCATGTCGCGTGAATCGACGGAAAACGTTCGCGCAGGCGCTGCGCATCCATCGCACACGTCAGATCCAGCAGCACGTGAGGATAACCGTGATCCAGCATTTCCCGGTGAATGGCGCGCGCCACGACATCGCGAGGTGCCAAATCTCCCCATTGTGGCGCGTAAGACTTCATGAATTGCCGGCCATCGGGTGTGCATAGCCGCGCACCTTCACCGCGAGCGGCCTCTGTGATAAGAAAGTTCCCGGCGCCGGGAAGCGCCAATGTGGTCGGATGGAACTGTACATACTCGGCATTGATGACGCGAGCGCCGGCCCGATACGCCATCGCCAGCCCGTCCCCTCTCGCACCGGCGGGATTAGTGGTGTGACGATAGATCCGCCCGAGTCCGCCGGTTGCCAGGATGGTGGCTGGCGCCAGGAAGCGATGGACTGTGTCGCGTTGCACATCCAGCACGTAAGCGCCGAGACAGGTGATCGGGTTGTAGATATCCAATGGCTTCAGGCTGTGGTGGGATGAGGTGATCAGGTCGACAGCGGTGTGAGCCGGATAGAGGGTAACGTTGGGCAATGTCTTGAGGTGCGCGATCAATGCGGATTCAATGGCACGCCCTGTAGTGTCACCAACGTGCAAGACTCGTTGGGTAGAATGGCCGCCCTCGCGCGTATAGTGCAGGCAACCGTCGGCATCGTGGTCAAAATTCACGCCGACCTGTTCCAGCAACAGCTGGTTTACAAGTTCCGGACCCTCATCGGCCAGCACTCGCGCGGCAGCGGGCAGACTCAGCCCTGCTCCCGCTCGCAATACATCTTCCACCAGAAGCTCGGGGGAGTCCTCGGTGCCGCGTGCGACGATACCACCCTGTGCATAGAGTGTGTTTGTTTCTTCGGGATCATCGGCGCGCGTCACCAACGCGACCTGTCGCTGCGTATCCCGCGCCAGCCGCAATGCGGCCGCCGCGCCGGCTATACCTGAACCGATGATAAGACAATCCGTTTCGACTGGCATTCGACCTAATCCTCCCATGACATCAACGCAGGACAAACGATCCACCTTTGGTCATTTGCCCCGGACACGATGATCTTCAGCGCTCGCCACTGTTGGTCCGCCGCGGCAGTGCGGTTCGGCACAGTGACAGGGAACATGGCGCTACCCCTGCTTTATGCTAGACGGTAGTCGGACTTACGCTGGTGGATTCGCGCTGTTATCCACTCCTGAGTAATTATTTCAGGGGCTGAGCTGTCGGTCCTTGTTACAGATCATTGATCGTTCTGTTTTATTCCTGTGGCGGCGACGAACGCCCGGTATTCTGGTGGCGCGTAAAAGCCATTGGCCCATTCACCACGCACCATCACCATGGCCAGTGGATTCTCGAGCTGACGCTCCACGTCACGCCGCAAAGGCCGTGCGCCATAGGTCGGTTCGCCACCAGCGCGGCCAGATCGTCCGCTGTGACAACCTCATCCACCTGCTGGCGCTGGTCGCTCCAGTTGTCCCGGGCGGCACCACTGCGTCACGCAGCGCTTTCAGGCGCTCCCCGAATTCACCGCTCATCCTGGCGCCCGCCACGATCTCGGACATGTCCAGGAACAGGGGGCCCGTCGAAACGTGGTCGTCGCCCAACTCTTTCGCCTCATTCAGGCCAATCGAGAAGGCCTCCGCCACCTCCTGGGTGGCCACAATCTGGGCCGCTGTGAGCGGGGCGGCATTCTGGTAGTGCAAATGTACCTGGCTTGAAAGATTGGCGACGAGTGTTTGGGATCCTTGCTGAGTTTTTCCAGCACCTGTATTGCTTCGGAATCGGAGTCCGAGATGAGCGCGAGCAGGATGAATTCAGATGTCAGCGTGTTCTGGTGCTGGCTGACCAGTTCCGATACAGCGGCTTCCAGTCTATTGAGTACTTTTCTGGTGCTTTGCTCTAAGTAGTTTTGAAACACCCTGGTGACCCCTCAGGTCTACTTCTGCGTGCCCATGGAAGGTAAGTCAATCTCGGGTGTCACCGCAGTCATCGTTGGCCAGGCACCCCTGCCAGCGGCCAAATTTTTCAGCACCAAACTCGAACATCTGTCGGATTCGCCTGCGCCAAATTCCCTGCGCCAGATCAATGACGTAGCCAGGAACATGCGGTGTAGTAGTCAGGAGAGTTGTTGCACACCCCAAGGAGAGACTGCGATGGGCAGGGTATTGGCCGTATTCCCGCTAGTCTGCACGGCGCTGCTGCCGCTTCCCGCAATAGCGGCGGACAACGCTGAGATCACGGTTTTGCGCGAGGAGTTGGACCTTCTTCGAACTGACTATGAGCGGCGCATCAGCGACCTCGAGCGACGGTTGGCCGAGGCCGAGCTTGCGCAAGGGCAGCCAGCGGTAACGACACTTCCCGCCCAGGCGCAAAGTGAGCGGCAGGGGATTGCCGCCTCCCGGCCCGTGATGGGCAGGGTCAGCTCAGGCAATGCCTTCAACCCGCAGACATCGGTGATTCTCAACGGCAATTACTATTACGATGATGTGGATGGCACCGGCGCTGAACTGCTATCCGGAGCGCTGCAGCCCTCGCAGGCAGGGCATGCGCACGCACATGAAGGCCACGCCCATGACGGTGCTGAGAACGGTTTCAATTTCAGCGAGGCGGAACTGGCATTTTCCGCCTCCGTGGATCCCTACTTCGACGCCGCGACCTACCTGGCGATCGATAGCGATGGCGAGGTGGACCTGGAAGAAGCCTGGTTCAGCACCCGCCGCCTGCCCTGGGGTCTCCAGTTCAAGGGGGGCAAGTTTTACAGCGACTTCGGTTACATCAACAACCAGCACCCGCACCAGTGGGATTTCAGCAACCAGAACCTGGCCTACCTGAATCTGCTGGGTGACCACGGACTGCAGGACACCGGCCTGCAACTGACCTGGCTGCCGGACTGGCCACTGTATACGCTGCTGGGCACGGAACTGCTGCAGGGGGAGCAGGAGCGATTCGGCGCCCTAATCGATGATGGCGACGAGCGGGAGGCCCTGGATCTGGATGATGCCGACGATGGGCCCAGGCTATGGACCGCCTACTTGAAGGTCTCTCCCGACCTTGGTTTCGACCACGCCCTGCAACTGGGGGCCTCTTTCGCCCACAGTCGTCAGCATCAGGAAATCCATGGCGCTGATCATGATCATACCGCAGGGGCGGAACAGGGCCTGGAGGGTGACGCCGACCTGTGGGGGCTGGACCTGGTGTACAAGTATGACAACCAGGCCCCCTACGGACATCGAGACTTCAAGCTGCAGACGGAATACCTGCGCTCGATCAAGGACCTCGACATTAGCGGAGGTAGCGAGGCCGGGATCGGCTCGCGCCGCGAACTGACCACCGACGGGCTGTATGTGCAGGGGCTATATGGCGTGGCACCGCGCTGGCAGGTAGCGCTGCGTTACGATACGCTGGGCCCCACCAATCAGGTCAGGGGCGGCGAGCGCAGCGATTTCGATTCGTCGCAGCGCTGGACGGCGGCTCTGGCCTGGCTGCCCACTGAATTTTCCCTGCTTCGGCTGCAATACGAATACAGCGACATCCAGCTCCAAACCGGGGGCAGTGAGCACTTCAACGCGCTCTGGCTGCAATTCATCATGAGTATGGGCACGCACGGTGCGCACGCTTTCTAAAACCGGAGACAGGCCTATGCTTCTGGCCAGGACAGTTTGGCTACTGGTGCTGCTGTTGCCATTGGCCGCCTGGGGTGAGCTCAAGGTTGTGTCCAGCAGTTCCAGTACGGCCATGCTGGTGCGGGAAATCGCTGGCGCGCATGTTGGCCTGACTGTGCTCGCACCGCCCGACAGGGATCTGCACTTGCTGCAGGTTCGTCCCAGCATGATGCGCGCCCTGCGCGGCGCTGACCTGGTGACAGCCCTGGGTGCGGACCTCGAGCAGGGCTGGCTGCCATTGGCCATCCAGCAGGCGGCCAATCCACGAATTTTGCCGGGACGCCCCGGCTACTTCGAGGCCGCTGCCCAGGTCGATCTGCTGCAGGTGGGAGGGCGTGCAGACAGGTCCCTGGGTGACGTACACCCGGTGGGCAATCCGCACATCAATATGGATCCGCTGCGTATGGCCCAGGTGGGTCTGGCTCTCGCCCAGCGCCTGGCTGAACTCGATCCGCAGCACGCCGACGACTACCACGCCCGGGCCGGCGCCTTTGGTGATCGGGTAGCAGGGCGTTTGGCCACCTGGCAGAAGGAACTGGCAAGTGCACCCGGCGTGGTGTCCTATCACCTGGACGTGCTCTACCTGCTGCAGCGCTTCAAGGTGCCACTGCTGGGAGTCCTGGAGCCGGTGCCCGGCGTGCCGCCTACCGCGTCACATCTCAAGGGCCTGACCGCAAGCCTCACCGGCCGGCAGGGGGTGATCCTGTACACCACCTACCAGTCCGAAAGCGCGCCGAAGTCACTGGGGCGCCTGTTGGGCTGGCGCATCGAGCGGCTGCAACTGGAGCCGCCCCTGCACGCTGATGGCGGTGTCTACCTCGAGCATATCGAGCGCTGGGTGCGGGCTTTAGCGGGGGATGGTAGGTGAGCGAGGCCCTGCTGGAGGTGCGCGAACTCCTGGCGGGTTACCGGGAGCCGGTGGTCGGCCCTTTTTCACTGACCATTCAGCCGGGCGAAATTATCGGGCTCTCGGGACCCAATGGCTCGGGCAAATCGACGCTTCTCAAGGCCATCGCCAACGGCGCGCGGGTGTTCAGCGGCAGCCTGCGCCGGCGTGCCGGATTGCGCATTGCCTGGCAGCAACAGCAACCTCCGCCAGTGGCTGGCATGCCGTTCAGCGGCCGCGACTACCTGCGCTGCGCCGGGGTTGATCTCGGCCAGGCTCCCGATCGGGTGACACAGTGGCTGGATACTCGGGTCGACGCTCTCAGCGGCGGCCAGTTCCAACTGCTCAATGTGTGGGCTGCAATCGGCGGGGATGCAGCGCTCATTTTACTGGATGAACCCACCAACAATCTGGATCCGGCGGGTGAATTAGTGCTTGCCAGCGAATTCGAGGGAGGCCTGGACCAGCGGGCCGCTTTGTTGGTCAGCCACGAGCGGCGTTTCCTCGACCGGGTGTGCACGCGTGTTCTGGAGGTGGGAGCTTGAACCTTGACCTGCTGTTCGATCCCATGTTCCGACTGCCCTTTGCGGTGGGGCTGCTGCTGGCGATCGTGTTGCCACTGTTGGGAGTCGTGCTGCGTTTGCGCGACGAGTGGTTGGCGGCGCTGGGCCTGGCCCATCTGGCGGGCGCCAGCGGCCTGCTGGGTATGGCGGTCGGTCTGCCGGTACTGCTGGGTGCGCCCCTGGGCGCGGTGGCTGGCGCGCTGGTGAAGAGCCTGGCAGGTCTTGGCGGCAATACTACCTATGGCCTGATGATTCTGGTCGGCTGGGCGGCGACCCTGCTGGTGGCGACGAATACCTCGCTGGGCGCGGTGATCGGCCATGCGCTGGCGGAAGGCCAGCTCTATTTTACTGGCGGGCTGCACCTGGTTGTTGTCGCGGTGCTGGCGGCACTGGTCGCACTGGGCCTGCCGTGGCTGCTGCCGCACCTGTTGCGCGCCCGGCTATTCCCCGGCCAGGAGATCGCCAATTGTCTTCCGGCCTGGCGCTGGCACCTGAGCTTCGATGTGCTGGCCGCGCTGGGAATGGCCGCGGGAGCTGGTTGTCTGGGCCTCATGGGTGCGTTCGCCCTGGCGCTGGTGCCACCCTGGGTTGCGTTCCGCGTGTCCGGGAACTTGCGTCATGCCATGCTGGCCAGCCTGCTCCTGGGCCTGACAGCTTATATCGGCGGCTTCGCCGCGGCGCTGCTGCTCGACCAACCCTTCGCGCCGGTACTGGTCGTTACCCTGCTGGTACTGGCGGGCCTGGCATTGCCGCTACGCCGCCGTCTGGGCTGATCGGCCTTCTTACAGCAGTGGATGCGTCATGTTAACGTGTACAACAGGGTAGCGAGCACACCAGGGTAGCGAGCACACCAGGCTGCCATGGCAGAAGCTGTCAGAGCTGTCCCTCAATCGGCATGAAACGGTAGAAGCCGGCCTTGAACCGCAGCCAGAGACCTGCGTCCGGTTCTTGCCTATGGATCACCGCCGGTTGCGCGGTGAAATCGGTCCAGCGCAGATCGCCGTTCTCATCCAGCTCGACGCGATAGGCCACCTTCGGCAGGAGAGATTGGAAGGTGTCTGCTGCGGACGCGGCCAGCGCTGTCGAGTCGAAGAACACGCCCATCTCGGTGTTGATGTACTGCGAACGCGGATCCCAATTGAACGACCCGACGAAGAGCTGGCGCCGGTCGATGACGAACGCCTTCATGTGCAGGGTGGACTGTGAGATCCCCAGCTTGCTGCTTTCGTGCGTGCGGTCGCGGTCGCTCTTTACCTCCCACAGCTCCACGCCGAGCGCCAGCAGATCGTCACGGTAGCGAGCATACCCGGAGTGAACCGGGGTCATGTCGTTGGAAGCCAGAGAGTTGGTTACCACAACCACCTTCACGCCGCGCTCACGCAACTCGCGAAACAGCGCGACCCCGGTGTCTCTCGGTACAAAGTAGGGCGTGGATACAAATAACTCCGATTGGGCACCACGGATGAAGGGGCCCAACTCCGATCGGATCAGGTCGGGATCGTCCGGGTCAAAGTCTTCGCTGGCCTTGTCGGGCGGATCAGCCACGACGATGGCATCGCTGAAGGTGAGTTCGTTGTCGCGAATAACTGTGCCCCCGACATTGCTGGCATCGAGGATGCGGCCATAGGGGGTGCCCTCGGCCTCGTCCGCGATCTCGTCGACCCGGTCTCGCATGCCGTCGAGGACACCCGGCGCCACCTTGCCCGGGAGGAGGGCGCTTACCGGGACGGATACCTCGTGGTTCCAGTGCCGATCAAAGGCCTTGGAGACCTCGGCCGCCACCGGGCCGACTCCGAGGACATCGAGATCCGCGAATCTATGGGTCTCGCTGGCGCCGAAATAGTCCGCCCCGATATTCCTGCCGCCCACGATGGTCACCTGGTTGTCGAAGGTGACGGATTTGTTGTGCATGCGGTGATTCAAGCGGCTGAAGTCGGTGGCGAAGTCGAGAATTCGGAACGAGCGGTGCACGAACGGATTGAAGATGCGGACCTCGATGTTCTGATGAGAGTCCAGCGCTTTCAGGCTTTCGTCGTAGCCACTGGTGCTAAAGTCGTCTAACAGGAGGCGAACTCGCACGCCGCGGTCTGCCGCTTGCAGCAGGCTGTTAATGACAATACGGCCAACAACGTCCTTCAGTATGTAAAAACACTGAATATCGATGCTGCGCTCGGCGGTCTCGGCAAGCTGGGTCCGGGCCGCAAGCGATTCGACACCGTCCCGGATGAGGTAGAAGCCAGACTGTCCGGCGTGCCCCTGGGTCACTGCCTGGACGCGCTGGCCCAGCCTTGTGTCCACTGTGTCTGGCAGCGCGGATGAGACAGGTTTTGAATAGTCAGTCGGGATGCTGCTGCAGCTTGCAAGGATGCACAAGATGAGCCATGTCGGGAGAATTCGAAAGAGCATGAACCGGCTGGCTCGCGCTGCCTGGTATTTGATACAAGGCCTGTGCTCTAACATTGAACAGACTCCCAGCTTATCGTTGATTATTGCTACAGCCTGGTGCTTGAGGTTGGTATTGTGATGCTGTGGGTAAGGTAGTCGCCCAACAAGTATATGCCAATCTGGCAGGGTTTACCGGGCAGTCCCAGTTGATAGAGGTCTTCACGGTGCCAGCGGGCGAGTTGGTCCGGCCTTCGTCAAGGCATCTCCCGGGCAGCCTGCTTTCCCAGATCGACTGGCGAGCAGAGTCAGGGAGACCCGGGCCCAGGCGCTGCAGACAGCGAGTTGCCTGACCTTGGTCACGTCGCGGCGCAGGTAAAGGCCCCGTCGGTCAGCTGCGGGCAGAGTGCCTGCAGCTGCGTTTGCTGGCGTTCCTTCAGCGCTGACCAGGTTTGGCAGAGATCCCGCCAAACGGGTACCTGGAAGCTCTTGGCCACGGCGCGAAAGGGTTGCCCCATGAGTGAGCCATCGTACAGCGCCTCACCGCGGTCGAAGGCCGTCTCGTTGAACCGGGTCTCTCCCCGGTCCAGGGCTGCCTGGTAGGCGGCGGCATTTTGACGCATCAGTGGCATGAAGGTTTCGGCGATAATCTCCAGCAGCGGCTGTATCCGCCCATTCAGGTGCAGTTCCCCGGCGCTTTCCCGGTGTCCGCCGTTGCGGATCATGCACAACCACTGGAAGGTTTGCGGCGCCAGTTGCTCCAGCAACTGCGCGGCGCGGCCGTCCACCAGGTTCATGCTCAGCTGACCGTAGGCGCTCGCGTCGGCCAGCGTGAAACCGTCGCCCAGCAGGTAAGGCTGATCCGCCAATATTGTCTCCATAGCCGCCAGGTAGCGCCGCCAGGCTGTATTCAGTAGGTCGTGTGTCGGGGGAAACCCTGGCAGTGCCGGTGGTGTCAGTTGCTGGCTCACGCCGGCGTCAAAACCCGGTGGAGACACGCTGAACAGGTAGGGGCAGCGCCGCACCTGCCGCTTTGGCAGGCTGGTGGCAACGAGCCGGTGCAGCCCCAGCGGGTACAGCTTGCGCAGTTCCCTGCTGGTGATCTCGCCCATGCAGTTGGTCGCTGCCGAGACGGCCCACCGATTGTGATGCACCATGTAGAGACCGAACTCGTCAAAGGCCTCATCGATCAGCTGGCAGGAGAAACGCAGAGCAGACTCCAACGGCTGTAGTGCCCGGGCGGCTGGCGTGAGTTGCTGCAGGTGGTAGGCAAGGCCGCTAGAGTCGTAGTAAAACCTGTTACCATCAAGTGTGTAAAAGGGTACCGCGGGGTATTCGTCAAATCCCGCCTCACGCCGGGGGAGGCGCTCTATGGACTGCGCGCGGCGTGCCTTGCGCAAGCGCCATGCCATTGTCAGTGCCTGAGCCGTGCCAAGCTGTTCCGGTGCGCGTTGCCAGGTGACGCCGGCGGCATCTGCTAATGCCTGCATTTTTAGTTGGTAGGGAGAGGCTGTGACTCCCCAAAATGTGATATGCGTCATTCGCTTCCCGTGGATATTGTCACCCGCTTGTAGTTTTCATGGCTATCGATCATGGCCTTGAATATCTCGGTACGGGATCGAGAGCTTTCTTTCCCCCGCAATTAGAGGGCAGGGTATCGTCCCGACTGACTGATTCATCGGCAAGTAACTGATGATCATTATTGAACAGAAAGTTCTATCATATGCTCGGCGCTGCCAGACATCAGGATAACATCTGCGAATAGTAAGCAAACGACTCCAGGACCCTGAAGAAAGCTCTGCAAGCGACAAGTTAATCAACGCGTGGCGCTTGCAGCTGGTCAATGACCCTGAGCAAAGCAGCTGCGATTTCACCGGGGACTTCCTCCTGCAGAAAATGGCCGGCTTCTGTTTCAGAGACGAGTGCCATGGGGAAAAACTCACGCATCATGGGCAGGCCCGGGGCCAGTATTGGGTCGTTCATTCCCCAGACTATCTCCACCGGGATATCCAGTCCTTCAACATACTGTTCGATGAGTCTCATTGCAGGCGTACTGGGATGATCAGGCCCGTCAGGCACCATTCGCATCAAGGCTAAAGGTGCCTTCGCATTGCCGCTGTCTACTACCGGCTTGCCGTAAAGTTCGGCTACCTCTTTGGGGATCGAGTCGGGATTGCCCTGCATGCGAGGGAGCTGATCAAATATAGAATTGAACACCTCCAGCACTAATTCTCCCACCACGGGCGTTTTAACGGTGGCGTGAGCCGGGGAAAGGTCGATGGGCTCTGTCGGAGCGTTGAAGGCCGTATTCAATATCACCGCACCCTTGAAAAGGCCAGGTGACCGCGCCAGTGCTCCCATGCCGACGGGCCCGCCCCAGTCCTGGCCTACAAACACCAGTTCGGTCAATTCCAGCTTTGTCAGTACTGTATTGATCCAGCCGATATGATTATCCAGAGTGTGCTGACTCACTGGAATTTTGCTTGAAAACCCCAACCCGACCAGGGTAGGCATAACCACCCGAACCCGGTCGGTCGGCAGCTCTTCAGCTACTCTTCGATACAGGAATCCGGAAGTTGGATTTCCGTGCTGCATAAATAGCGGGAAACCTTCTCCAACTTCAAGTACGTGAACCTTTATACCCGGTTCTACCTCGACGAAATAGCTCTTGTATTGGTCTGTGATGTAGTTTGCCGCATATTGCGGCAAATGGAATGCTTCAAACTCGCCCGAATCCAGGACTACAGATCCCGCGCCCTGTGGTATGACTAATTCGCCCTCGCGCGTGAGCATGCTTGTGAGAACGATGCCGCTTGCAACAATCACGGCCAGCAAAATCAGCAGTACTTTTTTCACAGTGGTCTCTTTTTCAAAGGGGACGCGGGTTTAGGGGGAGGCAGTTGTTTTAAGGTATGTTTAGTGGAAAAGGGCGAGGAGGGTTCGCCCCAACGCAGCACGGCCCACAGGGG